>Ga0302326_10001532_pt1 | contig 58607 bp, 51 predicted proteins | sample Palsa_T0_3_FD_202264 | JGI IMG/M metagenome (GOLD analysis project Ga0302326, IMG submission 202264) | Peat permafrost microbial communities from Stordalen Mire near Abisko, Sweden - Palsa_T0_3 | ecosystem: Environmental > Terrestrial > Soil > Palsa > Peat permafrost | place: Sweden: Abisko...
GCGTCACCACGATCGGCAGTGCGACTCCCACCAATGCGCGCAGCCTGCGCAGAAACTCGCCATCCGCATCGGGGAAACGCTCGCTCACCGTAGCGCCGTGGAGCGCGACCAGCAAGCCATCGAGTGGCAGCGCCTGCCGTACGCTATCCAGCAGCTCGCTGGCGAGGCGTTCATAGTCCGCGGCGGGAATGGCGCCGCCCGGAACCGCGTATGTCGCCATGCACGGCTCGAGCGACAGACCCGCTTCCTCGCCGCCCGACAGGAATCCGCCAAGTTCGTGGTGCTTCCCGCGCCAGTACTCGACCAACGCTGGCCCCCGCGTCATGCATGTCGCAGCGAATTGTTCGTACCTGGTCGGCTCGGCCAGAAAAGTATTGGATTCGTGCAGAAAGCCGAGCACGCCCACGCGTCTCATGCACGTTCACGCAGTCTGGTATTCAAATTCGAGCCCCGTCCCGGATCCAATCTCGCGCTACGTTGATATCCTTGAGCATCCCCTTGCGCGCCTCCGCTGTTTTCTTCTGCCGCAACGCCTCGAAGATTTTGGGGTGAAGCGAACTCGCCAACTGTTCTTCCGGCGTGATGCGCGTGGTGAACATGATTATCCGCATGAGCTTGTTGTGAATCCGCAGCCCTATCTGGTAGCGCTCGCGGACAAAGGCCTCCTGCAACATCTCTCCCGGGTTGTAGACGGCATTCGATAATGTCCTGCTTGAGCAAATCGTACAGGGATTCGACAAGGTTAACGCGTTTGGGTCTCGAAATGCTAGGCTGATCGGGAAGACTCATGCAGACATTCGACGCCGTGGTTTTAGGCCTCGGCACGATGGGCTCGTTCACCTGCCTCGAGTTGGCCGCCCGGGGTCTGCGGGTAGCCGGTTTCGATGCGTTCAGCCCGCCTCACGCGAAGGGCAGTCACTCCGGAGATACGCGTGTATTTCGGGTCGCGTATGCCGAGCATCCCGATTACGTGCCACTGGCACAAAGAGCCGGCAAGCTCTGGGAACACTACGCCAAAGAGTTTGGCAAGCCGCTGCTCACCCTTTCCGGCATGCTGAACATAGGGCGGCCAGGGAGCGACCTGATCGCCGGCATACACAGGAGCGCGCTGGCTCATCACCTGACGGTCGAAGAGCTTTCGCTGGACGAGATTCACCGACGTTATCCCGCATTCGCCCCGCCTGAAGGCTCCGTCGGAATTTTCGAACATACCGCCGGCTGGCTGGATGTGCCTGCTTCGATCGAAGGTGCGCTAAAGGCTGCCGGCGCACGCGGCGCGTCGATTTTCCCCGATTCGCCGGTTGCGGGTTGGACCGCGCGCGGTGGACGCATCCTCTTGGAAACTCCTCGCGGAACCATCGAAACGGCCGGCCTGGTGATCACTGCCGGCGCCAGAGCGGGCGCGCTGTTAGACGACCTTCAACTACCCTTAACCATCAGGCGTAAAACTCTGACCTGGATCGACCCGCGCCAACCGGAAAAATTCTCGCCTGACGTTTTTCCGGTGTTCGCCATTGCCGACGATTTCTTTTACGGCTTCCCGGACATCGCGGGGCAAGGCGTCAAATTGGCAATCCACTGGGAGAAGAAAAACATCAGCGCCGACCCGTTCGGATACGTTCCCCCGGCCGGCGAAGACGATTTCACGCCGGTCATTCGCATGGCAAACCGCTACCTGCCCGGATTGACCGATCCTCTTCCCGAAGGCCTGTTGCGAGTCCGGCGCGGCGCCACCTGCCTCTACACCATGACGCCGGATGAGCATTTCATCCTGGACCGTCATCCGGAATTCGAGAACGTTTGGATCGCAGCGGGCTTCTCCGGGCACGGCTTCAAGTTCGCACCCACTATCGCGGAAGCCCTGGCGCAACTCTGTACCCAAGGTAAGACCGATCTGCCCGTCGAATTCCTCCGCATCGGGCGGCGCTTTCAAGCGTAAAGATGATGCTCGGCTGATTTTGCTATTTCGCCTTATCTTCTCCCATCATAATACATGATAATAGCAGTGTGCCCGGCTATGTAGAACTACATGCCCGATCGGCTTTCAGCTTCCTGCGCGGAGCTTGCAAGCCGGAAGAGTACGCGGATCGTTGCTCGAGCCTGGACCAGCCTGGAATGGCGTTGCTCGATATCGACGGCGTGTATGGTGCGCCGCGTTTTCATCAAGCCATGACCAAAGGCGGCCCCGTGCCACACCTGGGGGCAGAGGTTAGCTGCACAGACGGCACGCGCTATCCTCTCCTGGTTACCAGCCGCACCGGCTATCAGAATCTTTGCCGGATGATCTCGCGCATGAAGCTGCGCGCACCCAAGCATCCCAGGCCCGGCCAGGAAGCCGCGGTTACTCACCAGGAGCTAGCCGAATTTTCAGAAGGGCTTTTATGCTTGTCAGGAGCCGAAGACGGTCCTTTAGCCCAAGGGCTTCGCAAAAATGAAGGGCGCGCCACCGTGGAGCGGCTACAGCAAATCTTTGGCGCGCAAAATGTCTATCTGGAACTGCAGCGTCATTTTCATCGCGGCCAGGAAGCCCGGAACCAGGCAGTGATCGAATTGGGGCGCAGCCTGGGTGTGCCGTTAGTGGCGACCAATGGCGCATGTTACGCCGAGCCTCGCCAGCGTGAGGTGCTCGATGTTTTCACCTGCCTGCGTCATCACACGACTTTAGCCAACGCAGGCCGGCTGCTCGAACGCAATGGCGAACGCTACCCCAAATCCGCAAAAGAGATGATGCGTCTGTTTGCCGATGTGCCGGAGGCCGTCGCCAATACCATGCAGGTAGCTTCCAGGCTTCAATTCACCCTCGCCGATCTTGGGTACAAATTCCCGCACTATCCGGTTCCCAACGGGCAGACCGAAGCCGGCTTTTTAAGAAAGCTAACAGAGGAATACGCTCGCAAGCGTTACGGCGGCCAATATGAAACAGCGCGGCAGCAAATCGAAAAAGAGCTCGGGATCATCGAACAGTTGGGATTTCCGGGCTATTTTCTGATCGTGTGGGACATCGTTGAATACTGTAAGAACCAGGGGATTTTGATCCAGGGCCGCGGCTCAGCCGCCAATAGCGCGGTGTGTTACGTCCTGGGAATCACCGCCGTGGACTCCGTCAAAATGAACCTGCTGTTCGAGCGGTTTCTATCGGAGAATCGCAAGGAATGGCCGGACATCGATCTGGATCTTCCCTCCGGCGATCAGCGCGAGAAGGCCATCCAGTATGTCTACGAGCGTTACGGCAAATTCGGCGCGGCCATGACCGCCAATGTAAATACGTATCGCGGGCGGTCCGCGGCGCGGGAGGCCGGTAAGGTTCTGGGTTTCGATGAGGTGACGCTCGCTACGGTTTCCAAGCTTGTGCCGATGTGGGGCTGGGTGGATTCGGCAGATACGCCGGAAAAACAGTTTCGCGAAGCCGGACTGGATCTCTCCGACAAGCGCGTATCCAAGTTTCTACAATTGGTGACCGGGCTCCAGGATCTCCCCCGCCACTTGAGCCAGCATTCCGGCGGAATGGTCATTTGCCAGGGCCAGCTCGATTCAGTGGTGCCGCTCGAACCTGCGACTATGCCCGGACGCGTAGTGGTGCAGTGGGACAAGGAAGACTGCGCGGATATGGGCATCGTGAAAGTCGATCTGCTGGGTTTGGGAATGATGGCAGTGCTCGAAGAATCGATTGAGCTGATCCAAAAGCACTATCACCAGAAAGTTGATCTCGGCAATCTGGAACAAGACGATCCCAAAGTATATGAATCGCTCCAGCGCGCCGATACCATCGGGCTGTTTCAAGTGGAAAGCCGGGCACAGCAGGCCTCCCTGCCGCGCATGAAGCCTAAGGAATTTTACGATCTTGTGGTACAGGTGGCGATTATCCGCCCTGGTCCGATCGAGGGGAAAATGGCCCATCCTTATTTGTCCCGGCGGCAGGGAAAAGAAAAACCCGAGCCTCTGCATCCTTGCCTGGCCGAAATCCTGGATCGCACATTGGGTGTGCCGCTCTTTCAAGAACAGCTTTTAAGAATGGCGATGAAAGCGGCCAGCTTTACAGGCGGTGAAGCGGAGGAGCTACGGCGCGCATTCGGTTTCAAGCGTTCCGAAAAACGTATGCGTGAGATCGAGATCAAACTACGCGCCGGCATGACGAAAAACGACATCGTTGGAGAAACGCAGGACAAAATCGTGAAAGCGATCACGTCCTTCGCCATGTTCGGCTTTCCCGAGTCGCACGCCGCGAGCTTTGCACTGCTCGCCTACGCCAGCGCATACCTGAGAACGTATTATCTGCCCGCCTTCACCTGCGCGTTGCTCAACAATCAGCCCATGGGGTTTTATCATCCTTCCACCTTGGTCAAAGACGCGCAACGTCACAACCTGCGGGTATTGCCGGTGGATATCAATCGTTCGGGATGCATCTGTACGGTCGAAAATCTCCAGTTGCGGCTGGGCTTCAACTACGTGCGGGGATTACCCAAATCAACCGCGGAAGCGATCGTCCGTATGCAGCCGTTTTCGAGCATCGAAGATCTCGCCCGGCGCGTACCGGAGCTACGCAAAGAAAGTATGGAGCGGCTCGCCTCGATTGGCGCATTGAATTCCATCGGCGCGAAACATCGAAGAGACGCATTATGGCAGGCATCCTGGTCGTCCAGACCCGTGGGAGAGCTGGTGCGAGCCGTCCCGGAAGCTGCCCCGGCCGCTCCGCTGCGGCAAATGACCGTTGATGAGCGCCTGATAGCCGACTGTGCCGGCACCGGCATGACCATCGGAAAGCATCCCATGGCGCACCGCCGTGCCGAAATGGAGAAGCTTCATGTGGTTCCTGCCGCCGCACTTTTTTCTATGGCGAATGGCCGAAAGGTGCGGGTTGCAGGCAATGTAATCGTGCGTCAACGGCCCGGCACAGCCAAAGGAATTACCTTCGTGAGCCTTGAAGATGAGACCGGGATTTCCAATGTGGTCATCATGCCGGATCTATTCGAAAAACAAAGGATTGAACTGCTGACTAACGCATGGGTGATGGTCGAAGGACAACTCCAGAACGTGGATAATGTGGTGCACATTCTGGCGAAACGTATTGTTCCCCTGGCAAATCCGCTGGATCTCGGTGCCAACTCGCACGACTTCCATTAACCGGCAAATCAATAATGGAGCTGCCCCAATTTACGCCAGATCGTCGAGATCGACCTGGAGAGCCGCAGCCAGTTTCTTCAGCGCCAGGCGACCCTGAAGCTTTGCTTAGATGCTGGCGCATTCGCGCCGATCAGGACTTTCAACAATGTTCACACCGCGGCCCCGGAGGCTGTGCAATAGGCCTTCTCGAGGCCGCGTCTTCGACACTACGTTGCGACAGTCACGCGTCGACAGCTCGCTTTTCAGCCGAGCTCAGGCGAGGTCGTAGCGATCAAGGTTCATCACCTTGTTCCACGCAGCCACGAAGTCCTTCACAAACGCCTCCTTCGAGTCGTCACATGCATAGAATTCCGCGAGTGCCCGGAGCTGGGAGTTCGAACCGAAGACCAGATCGACACGAGTGCCGGTCCACTTGACTTGACCCGTCGCTCGATCGCGCCCCTCAAACACCTCATCGGACGTGGAGGAGGCCTGCCACGTCGTGCTCATGTCGAGCAGGTTGACGAAGAAATCATTCGTCAGCGTCTCGGGCCGGTTGGTGAAGACGCCGTGTTTGGACTGCCCGACGTTGGCATTCAGGGCGCGCATACCGCCGACCAGAACCGTCATTTCAGGGGCCGTCAGCGTCAGCAACCGCGCCCGGTCCACCAGCAGCTCCTCCGCCGATCTCAGGTTTCCCTTCCGGAGGTAGTTGCGGAACCCGTCCACGGCCGGCTCCAATACGGCGAATGCATCCATGTCGGTTTGCTCCTGCGAGGCATCCTCTCGCCCCGGCGTGAAAGGAACCTTCACCGCGTGCCCGGCATTCTTGGCGGCTTCCTCGACGGCCGCGCATCCGCCCAGAACGATCAGGTCAGCGAGCGATATCTTCTTCCCGCCGGACTGCACTCCGTTGAACTCCTTTTGGATCGCCTCCAGGGTCTGCAGGATTTTCGCCAGCTCCACCGGCTGGTTGACGTCCCAATACTTCTGCGGCGCGAGGCGAATGCGGGCCCCGTTCGCGCCACCCCGCTTGTCGGTGCCGCGGAAGGTTGCCGCCGACGCCCAGGCGGTCGAGACCAATACGGAGATGGACAGGCCCGATGCGAGGATCTTGGTTTTGAGGGCGGCAATGTCCTCGTCTCCGATCAGTTCATGATCCACGGCGGGAACGGGGTCCTGCCACAGCAGCGGCTCGGCAGGAACCAATGGGCCGAGATACCTCGTTACCGGCCCCATATCGCGGTGCGTCAGCTTAAACCAGGCCTTAGCGAACGTGTCTGCGAACACGTCCGGGTTCTCGTGGAACCGCTGCGAAATTTTCGCGTAGCTCGGGTCGACCTTTAGCGCGAGGTCTGTCGTGAACATCATGGGGGCGTGCTTCTTCGAGGGATCGTGAGCATCCGGCACGGTGCCCGCCGCGGATGCGTCCTTAGGCGTCCATTGGTGAGCGCCGGCGGGACTCTTGGTCAGCTCCCAGTCATAGCCGAACAGGTTGTCGAAGTAGTTGTTGTCCCACTTCACCGGGTTGGTGGTCCATGCGCCCTCCAAACCGCTTGTGATGGCGTGTGCGCCTTTGCCGCTGCCAAAGGTGTTCTTCCACCCGAGGCCTTGCTCTTCGATGCCCGCGCCCTCAGGATCGGGACCGACGTGCCCGGCGGCATCGGCGGCGCCATGAGCTTTGCCGAACGTGTGTCCGCCGGCAATGAGGGCAACCGTCTCCTCGTCATTCATCGCCATGCGGCCGAACGTCTCTCGAATATCCCGTGCCGCAGCGACTGGATCCGGCCTTGCATTGGGCCCTTCCGGATTCACGTAGATCAGGCCCATCTGAACGGCGGCGAGAGGACTCTCGAGCTGACGGTCGCCGCTGTAGCGCTCGTCCCCCAGCCACGTGCCCTCAGGCCCCCAGTAAATGTCTTCTTCCGGCTCCCAGATGTCTTCGCGCCCACCGCCGAAACCGAAGGTCTTGAATCCCATCGACTCCAGAGCAACGTTACCGGCAAGGATCATCAGGTCGGCCCAGGAGATTTTCCGGCCGTACTTTTGCTTGATCGGCCACAGCAACCGGCGTGCCTTGTCGAGGCTCACGTTGTCCGGCCAGCTATTCAAGGGCGCAAATCGCTGCGCTCCGGAACCCGCGCCGCCCCGGCCATCGGCGATACGGTACGTCCCTGCGCTGTGCCACGCCATACGGATAAAGAGCGGCCCATAGTGGCCGTAGTCCGCCGGCCACCAGTCCTGCGATGCCGTCATCAAGCCATGCAGGTCCTTGATCACCGCATCCAGGTCGAGGCTCTTGAACTCCTCAGCGTAGTTGAACTCCTCGCCCATCGGATCCGACAAGGGGGAATTCGGATGGAGAATCTTCAGGTTCAGCTGATTGGGCCACCAGTCTTGGTTCGACCTGGCTTCCACTGTGCGCTTGAAAGCCCCGCCCATGAAGGGGCATTTCGTTGCGGTTTCGTTTTGCTCCTCAGTAAAGGGGACAGGCGCCCCAGTTTCGGTGGTGGTTGTTTGCTCCATATGTTATCTCCTTCGAATTAGTCGAAAAGTGTGACGAACTACGAACCTATCCTTTCCTTCCTCATTTGCTCAAATGGCCCAGGGAAGCGCGCCGCGGAGCGCATTTGGTGCAGAGGCCCCGGAAAATGAGTTCGCACTCGCGAAGAATCCGCTTACCCAGCGAGCCCGAGCCGGGCTTGGGCACGTCGTACCACTCGATGTCCTCAACATTGCCGCACCGGTCGCAGATGAAGTGGTGATGCCGCATGCCTTTCGCATCGAATCGCGCGGAACGCCCCTCGACTGCCACTTCGCGCACCAAACCCGCCCGCACCAAGTCCCGCAAATTGTTATAAGTCGTGGCCCTGGAAGAGCGCGGATCCACGCGATTCACGGCTTCGAAGATCTCCGCGGCCGTGGGATGCCCGTTGGTTTCCATCAAGCATGCCATCACAGCGTAGCGCTGGGAAGTGCACCGCAACCCGCGGCCTTCCAACGACCGTTTAATCGCTTCTGCGTCCATCAGGTATTTAGATAATTTCTAATATAACACTTTGTCAGGGTTGGTACCGACTTTGGCTTGCGCGGGACAGAGAGCAGAATCCGACGCACCATCAATGAATTATCTATTGATCAAGTATTCTATAGGGAATGTTTTCGAGACGGCAATTGTTCCAGGCGGCGGGTGCGGCTGCTGTCACGCGCGCGGCCCGCGCACGCGACCGCCGGCCGAATCTGCTGTTCATCATTGCGGATGACCATGCAGGCTACGTGCTCGGCGCGCAGGGCAACCGCCAGGCGCAAACGCCGAATCTCGACCGCCTGGCTGCCGAAGGAACGCGGTTCGCGCGCCACTACTGCAACTCGCCGGTTTGCACTCCCTCGCGACAGTCGATTCTCACGGGGCTGTTGCCGCACGCGGCAGGCGTGACCGTGTTGAAGACTCCGCTGGACGACGACCGTCCCACACTGGCGAAAACCCTTTCCGGGCGCGGTTACTCCACGGCCGTCTTCGGCAAGATGCACTTCAATACTCCCGGGCGGCCCGGTCTCCACGGCTTCGCCACTGCGTGGACCGAGGACGTTGTGCTGCAGAAGTGGTCGGGCGCTGTAGGTCCGGCGCCGGACTTCGGCCCGATCCGCACCAAGCCGCCCTGGCGGCCTATGCAGGACCCGGCGCGCATCTGGCTGAACGCGGAAAAGCTGCCGTTTCCGCGCGCCTACGAACAGATGAAGAGCACCTGGACGGCGGATCAAGCCTGCCGGTATCTCCAGGAACATAAGGACGACGCTTTTGCCCTGTGGGTCAGCTTCCAGGAGCCGCATTCGCCATTCGACTTTCCGGTCGAGAACCGCGCCAAGTTCGATCCAGCCAGCTTCGCGGTGCCGGCGGCCGGGCCGGAGGACGCCTGGCAAATCCCGCTCATCTTTCGGGATCTGAGCCCGCAGGAGAAGCAGGGCATCATCGCGGCTTACTACACTTCGGTCAATTATCTGGATCGCAATGTGGGAGTGGTGCTGGAGCGCTTGCGCCAATTGCATCTGGAGCGCGACACGCTGGTGGTGTACATGGCGGATCACGGCTACAGCCTGGGGCAGCATGGCAGATTCGAAAAGCACTGCTGCTACGATCCTGCCATGCAGGTGCCGCTGATTATGCGCTGGCCTGGGCGCATCGCGCGGCGGGTGGTCGAGGACTTCTCCGAATCGGTGGACGTGCCGCCGACCATCCTGGACCTGCTGGGCGCGGAGCCCTTCGCTATACAGCACGGGCAGAGTCTGCGCCCCTATCTGGCGGGAGGGCGAGCCGCTGCGCCGCGGTCCGCGATCTTCAGCGAATACCTGGAAAACGAAGAGGCTTGCATACGCACGGCGCGCTGGAAATTCATCCACACGAGCGGCAAGCGGGCGCGTACGGACGGCTATCAGACCGATAATCCAACGCCGGGGCGCATCGTACGGTTGTTCGATCTCGAGAAAGATCCGGGAGAGTTCCACAACGTCGCCGGACGTTATCCGGAAGTGGCCGCAGAGTGCTCGAAACAACTGCTGGCGCGCTTCCGTGCCACGCATCCGGAAGCGGCCGCCGAGCCGGGCGGACTGGATCCGGCGGCGGCGACGGAGTGGTATTTGCGGCCTCGGGACGCTTAGATTATGCGATTGAAATACGCCATCATGATGGCCGCCGTTGTGGGCAACAGCATTGCCGCAACCCCTACCGAGACCACGCGAGCGGCCCAGCAGCGTGTACTCGAGGAATACGAGTTTGCCGATCGCCACGATTCGAGGATGCCAGGCGCGGCTTGAGCGAAGCGCTACCCGGGGAAAGTGCCCGGCTCCCTCGAGGACCATCGCGACCACCACAAACATCTCCACGATCAAACCGTACACCTGGCGAACCTGGGCTACGGTCCCACTCCGCGTGGCCCCGCGTGTAGATCACCGCCGTCACCGGCAGCTTGCAAATCCCACACGATCTGGCCGGTAGCGTCGAGAATCACGTTCCCGAAAGAGGCATGTCTACGCGTCGACCGATAACATATTGGCGGACTTGGAGAGCGGCTCTCACATGATGGGCGATGAATTCTCCACTTCGGACGCGCCTTCGCTGAAAGTCAAGCTGAAAGGCACGTCGAAGTTCGCCAAGGTGGTCATCATCGCCAAGGTGCTCATCATCAAAAACGGCGACTATGTTTACTCGACCGCCCCGAACACCGAGTCGGTGGACTTCTACTACGTCCGGGGCGAGCAGGACAATGGCGAGATCGTGTGGGCGTCCCCCATGTGGATCACCTGCACGGGAAAGTGAGTGGAAGAGGAATACGGCGGCGGCGCGTGAAGCAGGCGGTTTGTTGACAAGGGGCTGGCTATTTTAGCTAATACCGCGTCAAAATCTACCTATGGCCACCTTCCGCCTGTTGCTGCTGGCCGGCATCGGGCTGCCTCTGTTTTCACAAGCGCCGTGCAACAACACGCCGGCCTACACGCCATGCGAGTTCCTGTTTGAGTTGAACCCGCAGGAAGCGGCCGCGCATCCCGATCCGTACGCGAGCGTCGAGCTGCACGCCGAGTTTCGCTCCCCGCGCTTTCACACTTACAAAATGCCCGCGTTCTGGGATGGCGGCCAGCGCCTGATCATACGCTTCGCCCCCACCGAACCCGGCGAATGGATTTACCGCGTGTCGAGCAACATTCAGCGGTGGGAGGGTCAGGCGGGCACCTTCACAGCCGCCGCTTCCGAGGCGCCAGGATTCGTCCGCGCCGCTAATGTGCATCATTGGGCATGGACCGAAGGGAATCAGCCGCATCTTTGGATGGGAGACACGCTCTATACTTTCGCCTTCCTCGATCAGGCGCTGTTCCAGCACATCGTCGATGCGCGCGCGGCTCAGAAATTCAATCACATGCGCGGGCTGGTGCTCGGATCTCCCGAAGAAACACGCCGCATCTTCACTCCATCCGGGCAACCCGACCCGGCCCATTTCCAGCGTGTGGATCAGTGTGTCCGTTATATGAACCAGAAGGGCATGGTGGCCGACCTCATCCTGGGCGGCTCCGACGATCAGCTTGCGCGCCTCTTCCCCGATTGGCAACAGAGAAAGCGCTATATCAGCTATGTGGTGGCGCGCTATGCTGCGATGAACGTAACCTGGCAGCTGGTACGCGAGTTCGAGACCTATCAAAATGGCCGTGCGCTGATGAAGGAGATGGGCGGGCTGCTGAAAGACGCGGACCCCTACCAGCATCCCCGCTCGAGCGGCTCTACGGCGACTTCCGGGCCGCTGGCCGACGACGGCTGGCTGGACTTCGTAACGCACCACTCGGGCGACGATCAGGTGTGTGCGGTTGAGCATCAACTCTTCGCCACGCCCTTCGTCAATCTGAAATTTGCGGGAGAGGATAGCGGCGCAGGGAAGGGCGCGGATCAGGACGTCGATAGCGACGCCTTCCGCCACCGGCTGTGGAACTCTGTCATGGACGGCGATTACCCGACCTACTTTAATACCGGGACGGCGGGTGCTGGCAATATTCCGGTAGATGCGAAGCATCTGGAATCGCCCGGCGCGAAAGCCATGACGGTCTGGTATAACTTTTTCGCCGGCAATCGCCACTGGGAGCTCGAGCCATACTTCGACGTGGATGGAGGGAGGGCCGTAGCGCTCGAAGATGTCGAGTATATTGTCTACATCGAGCATCCCGGTCCGGTAGAGATGTCGGTCGAACATCATGGCTACGACGTAACCTGGATCAACCCCATCGACGGCCAGGAGTTTCCAGAAAAGAAAGGCTACCGGGGTGAGCACTTTACGGGCGAGCCGCCGGACCGAACGCACGATTGGGTGTTGCGCGTTTCACGAGAGAGCCACAAGGAAGGCATGCTGAAGTCTTACAAGTTCGAGTCGCGCCGCATCGAGATGCAGGTGGTGGAGCAGAGCACGGAAAAGGTGCCTTTCGAGCTCGTGCAGCCCTCTGGCGCTACCATAACGCAAGGGCAGCCGCCGGCGTTTGCGGTCAAGATCAAACGCGAGACGCGCGCCACCCGCAGCATGATGTGGCTGTGGACCGGCGAGGCCACCGCCGACAGCCAGGGCTATCGCGTGATCGGGACCGGCCAGAAGGGCACCCTGCAGATCCCTCCGCACATCGCCATGACCTATCCGGCGGTGATGGACCTGCGGCTCTACGGTATGAACGCCAACGGCAAGGTTTATAGCGTGGACAAGACTTACCAGCTCAACAAGTGAACGAACTGATCCTGGCCGTTGACACCACGCATGAATTCGGGAGTCTGGCCCTGCTGGATGGCACGCAGGTGATGGAAGAGGTGTTGCTGCATTCACCGCAAGGCTTCGGCGAAATACTCTTCGGGCGGCTGGCGGAGTTGCTGGATCGTCACGGCCGGAAAGTTCTGGAGATGGATTGCTTTGCCGCCGCATCCGGCCCCGGATCGTTCACCGGCGTACGCATTGGTCTTGCGTGCGTGAAGGGGCTTGCGGAAGCGGCGGGTAAGCTTGTGGCAGCGGTTTCGAACCTCGAGGCGCTGGCCACCTTTGGCAGTGCGACACTGCGCGCAGTGGTGCTCGACGCGCGGCGCGGCGAGATATACGGCGCCGTCTACAACCGGTACGGCCAAGCGATCCTTCCGGAGACGGTGATGCCGTTCCCGGCGTGGCTGCGAAGTTTGCCGGAAGGTGACATGGAGTTTATCTCGACAGACTTCAGCCCATTTGCAGGGGCGCTGGCGGGGACGCGCTTCGAGCGGGCCGGGATCGTGACGGCTCCGCGGGCGCTCGCCGCGGCTGTCGGCAGAATTGCCTGTCTTCGACTGCGCGCAGGCCATGCGGCGGATGCTGCCTCCATCGACGCAAACTATGTGCGGCGGTCCGACGCTGAACTCTTCTGGAAGGAATCATGACCGAACCGAAGTGGCTGGACTGGGCCAGGCGTCTGCAGGCCGTTGCGCAGACGGGCCTGACTTATGCCCTCAATCAATACGATGTGGATCGCTACGAGGCCGTGCGGGAACTTGCCGCCGAAATGGTGGCGCAGGGCTCGGACGGCGACATTGCGAAGATCCGCGCACTGTTTGCCCGCGAAGCGGGATACGCTACGCCAAAGGTGGATCTGCGCGCCGTGGTCTTCCGCGAAGAAAAGATACTGTTGGTGAAAGAGCGGGAAGATGGCGGCTGGTCTCTGCCGGGCGGCTGGGCGGATGTGGGCGAATCGCCGGCGGAGGGCACGGTGCGCGAAGTGCGGGAAGAATCGGGTTACGAGACTCGGGCGGTGAAGCTGCTGGCGGTCTATGATCGCAATCGGCACGGCCATCCGCCCATTCCCTTCCATGCTTTTAAGCTGTTCTTCCTGTGTGAGCTGATGGGCGGCTCGCCGGTGCGTAGTCATGAGATCGATGCGGTCGATTGGTTTGCCGAAGACAGCTTGCCGCCGCTTTCGCTTTCCCGCGTTACACCAGCACAGATTCACCGCTTCTTCGACCATCGCCGGAACCCGCAGTGGCCGGCGGATTTCGATTGAGCGGCTAACCGCCCCGCGTCCAAAGATCTACACCGTCCAGCCGCCCGGAGCGCAATACGTCGCGGCGCGCCAGATATTCCAGGTGCGCCAGCACTTCGAAAATGGCGAAGCGGTAATGGAAAGGCGAAAGCGACCGGTTCCAAAGCTGCTCGGCGATCTGGCGCGCCGTACGGGCGCCGCCATCCACCAGCGATACGATGCGCGCGCAGCGCTCGGCGTGGTGCTCCTGAGTTTTACGGACCCACTCGCGGTGGCCGGAAAATGGCGCGCCGTGGGAAGGCAGGATGAGATCCACCTCCAAAGCGGCGATGCGGTCGAGTGAGGAGAGGAACTCCCCCAAGGCGTCGCGCCCGGGCTGCCAGCCAATGTTGGGCGAGATGTGCTCGAGAATGTGGTCCCCGGAAATGAGAACGCGGCGGGCCCGATCGTAGAGGCAGATGTGCCCCGGAGAATGGCCGGGCGTCCAGAGCACTTCCAGGCAGCCATGCCGCGTGGCGAAAAATTCGCCACCCGACAGCAGCCGGTCCGGCGCGAGGCGCTGGAAGCTCGGCTGGATTTCGAGCGTCGAGGTTTCGACCAGCGTACGCATTTCCGGAGAAACTCCCGCAGCTTCCAATACCTGCCGCAGCGAGGCGCGATGGCGCTCCGGGTCCGCAAGTTCGGCAAGGAGCTGATTGTCTGCCCAGTGCAGGTCAAGTGGGGCGCCCGTCAGCGCCAGTAGCTTCGGCGCGAGACCCATGTGGTCGGGATGGATATGCGTGAGCAGTATCCGCCGTATATCCTTCCACTCCACCCGCAGTCCTTCCAGAGCCCTGGTCAGCGCCTGGAAGCAGGCGTCGGTCTGCATGCCGCAATCGATTAACTGGTAGCCGGCTTCCAACCGCACCAGGTAGACGTTCACCAGCCCGAGGGAGAATGGCAGCGGCAGCTCCAACAGATGAATACCGGGAACTACCTCCCGATAATCGCCCCCAATCTCAAGATAGGGCGTCACGGCTCATCCGGCGATTCCTGGGCACTGCATTAGGCTAGCACGGCAGAAGGGCCGGCATCGAGGCGATGGGTCCACTACGGAACCGCTACATGATTATTTTTTCGTAGCGCGTAATGCCATTCTGGATTTCAATTTCCTTGGACGCGCGCTTTCCGTCTTTGTCCACGGTTATCTCGTATTTGCCAGGCCGCAACTCCAGCTTTGCCGGCGTGGTTTTATTCGCCGGGGTTCCATTGACCAGGATTTGTGCGCCGCTGGGAACGCTGGCCAGCATCAGCACGCCGCCAGGCAGGCGCAAGGCCACAGGCGGCAGCTCGACCGAAGAGCTGGTCACCGTCACAGGGCGATGCTCGGTCTGATAGCCCGATCGATTGATGCTCACGATATGCTGGCCCGGCCGCGCATCCAGCGCGCACGGTGTGGTGCAGGCGGTGTCGGGACGATTGTCCAGCACGGCGGTGGCATCGGAAGGAATGGTCGACACAGAGATCCTCAAGTCCTGGCCGGCGGTCACGTCCGCTGTGGGACGGGGCGGCGGGGGCTCCGGAATGGGGCTACGTTCCGGCGTAGTGGAGGCCTGCGGCTGAGTGCCCGCATCGCCCGCGGCGTCGGCTGCTTCGGTGGGCTTGCCGGGGGCCGGGGGCATGGCGCTGGGCTTGGTGTCCTCAGGCAACGAGGCGGGAGGCGCAGCGGTTGAAGAAGGCGCCGGCTGAGACGGCGGAGGCGGTGGCGACGTTTCGGCCGTGGCGGGCTTCGGACCGGAGTCGGTTATCCATGGCGCCGCCTGCCATGCGATCAATCCAACCAGCCCCGCCGCCACCAGTACGGCTAACAGCACCGGAAGCACGCGGACTTTGCGCCCTTCGCGCGTGCGTGTGTCTTCAGCGGCTCCGTGCGGAGCAAGGCCGCCCGGCCTGCGCGCCTCGACGGCCGTCGGCAAAGTCAGGCTGCCCCCGCGCGCCAGCGGTTGCCAGCCCTTGGTGGCATTGCAGGCCGCTTCCAGGGCGTCCACGAATTTCTGACAATTGGGGTAGCGCGCGTCCGGCCGCTTGGCCAGCGCTTTGCGCAGAACGTTCGAAATCTGCTGGCTCAGCGTGGAGTTCAGGCGATGCGGCGGGGAGGGCTCCTCCGCCACGATTTTGTAGACCACCGTAGTGAGTTGCTCGCCGGTGAAGGGCTTTTCGCCGGTCAGCATTTCAAAGACAATCACCGCCAGTGAGAACTGGTCGGCACGGCCATCCACGGCCAATCCCTGCACCTGCTCGGGCGCCATGTAGTGCGGCGTGCCCACGATCGTGCCGGTCATGGTGAACTGCTCGGAAGTATTGATTTTGGCTATGCCGAAATCCGTGATTTTCACCGAGCCGTCTTCGGCGACCATAATATTGGCGGGCTTGATATCGCGGTGCACGATGCCCTTCTGGTGAGCGTAGTCGAGAGCCGCGGCGGTCTGTAACAGAATACTGAACATGCGCTCCGGGCTGAGTGGCGGGCCCGACAGAAGTTGATCGAGCGTCGGCCCATTGACATACTCCATGGCAATGTACGCCAGGTCGTCCTGCGATTCCATGTCGTAAATGGTGACGATTCCCGGATGCGAGAGCACGCCCGCCGAGCGCGCCTCGCGGAACAGCCTCTCCCGCAACCGTCCGCGTTCCTCCGCGTTGGTGACCTCCCCGAGGCGGATAGTCTTGATGGCGACCGGGCGGCCGATGGTGGGATCGGTGGCCAGGTAGACCACTCCCATGGCACCGCGGCCCAGTTCCCGCACGATCTTGTACCGTCCGATGCGGTCCATCAGAATTACAGTGTACGCTGTCTGTTGCGCTGCCTTATGCCGGAAGGTAATGCTTCAGCACTGGAAACAGGCCCTCGACGAATGCCACGCCCATCCGCGTCGCTCCCTGTTCATCGTTCTGCCAGACGGGAATGCTCACTCGCACCAGCGCTGTGTCGCTTCGCCGATACCGGATCGAATCCATGACCAGCCAGAGTTTCGCGGAAAACTCGCTGGCAATCACCCGGCGCGGGCTTTGATACCAGTAGAGTACGACGCTCTTGTCGTCGCCGTGGGAAACTACGTAGCGATTGATGCGGATCGGCTGTGGTTGGCCCTCTACGGGAATCTCCACGTAGCCGGTCGCCGTCGGCTCCCAACCGGATCCAGGCAAACAGTTCTTCGGCGAATGCGGCGATTGTCCGGTGCGCTGGGTCTTGAAGTAGGCCACGAAAAGATTCACGGCAAAGCGCGACTGCGGGCTCGCATACATGCGGTTGAGCGTGTCGTCCGCCTTGAGCTGATCGAGCACCTCTTGCTCAATGGGGGCATCCTGGACCATCTGCCAATTGCCGATCTGCCCCGGAAACAATGCTAAGCGCTTTTCCTCGGGAACTCTCTCGCCGCGGGAGGCCGCATAGAACATGGTCGCCTGTAGCACCAGCACCAGAGTGAGAACCCCCAGATACTTGTTGCGGATCCAGCTCCAACCGTTATCGACGGGCATGCAGCAGCCGGTACCCCCCGTTCAGAATCTGGTGCAGCGCAATCAGGATCACCAGTGCCACCATGAAGATCACCCAGCCCGAGGCGGTATGAAAAAATCCTTCCGCGAGTTCCGGTTTGTACTCGGTCAATACGCCGGTTAACGTCACACGGCTGGCATTGGCTATGATCGCTATGGGAATTGTGGACAAGAATAATACCACCCGCATCCATATCTTGCTTTCAAAAAAATATCCATAAACCAGCGAAAGAAAAGTGAGCGAAAGGAGCGAGCGGATGCCGCTGCAAGCTTCTACAACCGATAGCTTCTGTTGGGCCAGCTCGAGCACGTTACCCTCGCGCAGAACCGGGATCTGCATGACGTTCAAGGCTTCCGTGGACACCCGGCTGGCCAGAATCTGCAAGGGGAAGGTGATGCTGTTGTACACCACCGTGGGAATCGGAATCATGAAAAACAGCAGAAAGAGTGGAAACGCCAGTAAGCGTACGTAAGCCGTCCCGCCCAGCAGGAGCACGATGCCGATCACGGAAATCACGAAAGCGGTTCGCGCCAGGAACAACTCGGCGCCCAGCGTGGCGATATAGAGCTGCAGCGCCCCGTAGAGAACTATGGCCAGCCCCCACCAGTTGGGCGACGGCGTCAGCATCAGCAGTTCGCGCCGTTTCTGCCACACGATGTAGCCGGCCACGATCGGCACGAAGAATCCGTGGCCCATGTCCGGGTCCGAGTCCCACTGCTGTACCAGCCGCCAGAGCACCGGGGCATAAGAAAACAAAAGCAGAGCCCCCAGGCAAGCCAAGGCAAACCACGAGACGCGCATCCCGCGCGGCTCTGCGTGGGCGGCCGAGGAAATACTGGACATCATTCGTTATGATACACCGTGGCTTGGCTGGATCGTCTTTCTTGCCTCCTCTGAGGCCTTCGCCGGCGTATTGGTTAATGAGCGGAAATTCTATGAATATTTTGCCGGTTGCCCTGCTTTCGATTCTCCCCGTCCTGGCCCAGGACGCCACGGTCGACCAGATCATGGCCCGCGTCGCCGAAAACCAGACCCGCGCCCAGGATCAGCGCCGTGCGTTCATTTACAACCAGAAGGTGGTGGCGCGCTTTCATCGCAACAACGGAAAGCTGGCTCGCGAAGAAAAGAGGGACTACGTGGTCACCCCCACGCCCGACGGAATCGACAGGAAACTCGCGCATTTTGAAGGGAAATACCAGCGCGAAGGCCGCTTGATTTCTTATGACGATCCGGGCAAGGAACAGAAAAAATTAGATCTCGACGGCGATTTAATTCATAGCATGGTCGACGACATGACCGGCGACAAAGAATCCAGGGACGGCATCGCTCACGACTTGTTCCCGCTGACCGCCAACGAGCAGGCCAAATACATCTTCACCCTGGAAGGCAAAGACGTCTACCGCGGCCGCAATGCCTACCGCGTCAGCTTCCGCCCGAAGCCCCACGGAGAAGGTGCGGATTGGAAAGGAGAGGCGCTGATCGATATCGAGGAATGCCAGCCGCTGCTGGTCTCGACCAGGTTGGCTATGCATATACCGATGGCGGTTAAGCTTCTGCTGGGAACCGATATCAAAGGCCTGGGATTCGCGGTCAGCTATGAAAAGTTCGACGATGGGCTTTGGTTTCCGGTCAGTTACGGCGGCGAATTTCACGTGCGCGCAGTCTTCTTTTACTCCAGGAGCATGTCCATCTCGCTGGTTAATTCAGGCTTCACGCGCGCGAAGGTTTCGAGCAACATCGCGTATGATACGAGTGGAAAGTGACTCTGTTGGAAATGCCCGAACGGGCCTCTTCGAGACCGGGCGAGTGGGAGTTCGCGAGCCTGGTCCGCCAACACCAGGCCATGGTCTTCAGCGTGGCATGGCATTTTCTGCGCGATCGGGCGCTGGCCGAGGAACTCTCCCAGGAGGTGTTTCTCGCTTTGCACCAGCACCTAGGGACCCTGGAATCACCCGAGCATGTTCTGTTCTGGCTGCGCAAAGTAACCACGCATCGCGCGCTCGACGTGGCACGGCGGCGCCAGCGCCGGCCCATGGTTAGCCTGGAGGATGCGCCTGAGCCTGTGGCGGTAACGCCTGCCGGAGATCCCATGTTGGGCGCGGCGCTTCGCAAGCTGATCGCCGCACTACCGGCCAAGGCGCGCATGGTGGTGGTGCTGCGCTACCAGGAGGATCTTGACCCAACGGAAATCGCCGCGATCCTGGGCATTCCGATCGGTACGGTGAAAAGCCAGTTGCAGCGTGCTCTTACGTTGTTGCGCGGCAAGCTGACTCGCTTGGGAGAGGTGGACTTATGAATCTGGAAGACGAAATCAGGTCCGCGCTGCGGCCGAAGGAGCCCTCGCCGGAATTCACGGAACGCGTGCTGGCGCGGGTTTATGGTATGCCGGTGCGGCCAGCGCCGCGCCCGTGGGTGCGTTGGGTTGCCGCTTTAGCGGCCTGCATTCTGCTCGCGTCGGGCGCCATGGGATACCGGCAATATCGCGGCGAGCGCGCCAAGGCCCAGGTGCTGCTGGCCTTCCGCATCGCCGGGGGCAAGCTCAATAAGGCGCAGAAAAAGGTTCAAATGCTCAACGCCGCTCGTAGGAATAACTCATGAAGGCCGTGGCGTTCCCGTTGCTGTTGATTCTGTTCGCCGGCCTGGCTGCCGGTCAGCAGGTGAAGTGGAACTATGACAAGCTGGCGGCCCGTGCCACCGATTCCGTAGATGTGAACCTGGATGGCTCGCTGCTCCGTCTCGCGGCCAAGTTTCTTTCGAGCGGCGACCCGGACCAGGCCAAAGTCAGAAAGATGGTGGAGGGTCTGAAAGGCATCTATGTTAAGACCTTTGAGTTCAAGAATCCCGGCGACTATACGCCTGCCGACGTGGAGGGCTTCCGCGCCCAGTTGCACACGTCGGATTGGCAGCGCATCGTGGGCGTCCACAGCAAAGAAGAGGGCGAAGATGTGGACGTCTACATCAAGCCCGACGCCAAGGGCATAGGCGGCCTGGCCATTATCGCCGCCGAGCCGAAAGAGCTGACCCTGGTCAACATCGTCGGGCCCATCGACCTCGATAGCCTGAGCGAGCTGGGCGGCCACTTCAGCATCCCGGAGCTGGAAATCGAAAAGAAGAAGAAGTAACCACAGCGGACCGGAAACCTGGCGCTCCCCATGAGCGTCACGATAATTCTGGGCTTTTCAGTGTGCCTTTGCGTCCATCCGCGGTTCCCATCCACGCTAGAATAGAATCTGTGCCGCGCTTGGTTGTCTCAGCGGTTTTTTTCCTGGCCGCCGTTTTGGACGCCCAGACCGCTTTCTTTCCCTTAAAAGATGTGACGCCCGGGATGCGCGGCATCGGCAAGACCGTTTTTTCCGGTAACCGCATCGAGGATTTTCAGGTGGAAATTCTCGGTGTGCTGGAAAATATCGGCCCCAAGCAATCTTTGATTCTGGCCCGGCTGTCCGGAGGGCCATTGGAAAAAACCGGCGTGCTGCAGGGTATGAGCGGCAGCCCCGTGTATATAGACGGGAAGCTGGCTGGGGCGGTGGCGCTGGCTTTCCCTTTTGCCAAAGAACCCATCGCCGGCATACGGCCCATCGAGGAAATGGTGCGGGTCACCGAAGCAGGCCGCGGGTTGCCGCCCAGCCAGGTCGCGCGCAACGAAGTTTCGCTCGCTTCGCTTCTTAAGAGCCAGGACCTTACGCGCCTGCTGCCGCGCCGCCAGGAGCTCTCCGCCGGCGATACCAAGCTGCTGGATATCGCCACGCCGGTTTCTTTCGCAGGATTCACACGCGACACGCTCGATCACTTCGCGCCACAGCTCCGCAGCCTGGGTCTGGAGCCCGCGCAGGGACTCGCCGCGGGCGGCCGCGTCGATACGCGCATGGGCGATCCTGCCGCACTCAAACCCGGTTCCATGATCAGCGTCGAGCTAATGACCGGCGATATGGCCGTGGGCGCGGACGGCACCGTCACTTACATCGACGGCAGCCGTATCTACGCGTTCGGACATCGCTTTCTGGCGATAGGCTCTACGGCGCTGCCTTTCTCGCGCGCGGAAGTGCTGACTTTGCTGCCGGTCATGTCCTCCTCATTCAAGATCTCCGCGCCGAAGGAGATGATGGGGTCCATCCTGCAGGACCGCAACACCGCCATAGCCGGCGAGTTAGGGCGCGCCGCCGCGATGGCCCCGGTTTCGATCTCTGTCTCCCGCGGCGGCCGCCGCTTGGACAGCTACCAGATGGAAATGGTGAATGACCGTTTTCTTTCCCCCCTGCTGTTGCAGATGGCCATCTTCTCCACCATCGACGCTACCGAACGAACCATGGGCGCTTCCAGCTTCCGTGTGAGCGGCGAAGTGGAATTCCAAGGCTCGGCCGCTCCGCTCAAACTCAACAACATGTACGCCGCCGATACCGGCTCGGCTATGATCGCGTCGCTTTCCACCGCCATTCCACTGGCCTACGTGCTGCAGAGCGGCTTCGACTCGCTACAGGTCAAGAAGGTAGCGCTCGATATCGAATCCTTCGACGCCAAAATGCAGCTCCAGATCGATAACGTTTCCGTAAGCAGGCGGGAGGTCCGTCCCGGTGAAAAAGTGGAGCTGACCGCCACGCTGGTCGGCGACAATGGCAGCGAGACGGTCCGTAAGGTCGAGTATCAGGTGCCGCTCGGCGCGACTCCCGGACCGCTGCTTTTCACCGTGGCGGATGGCATGACGACCAACCTGACCGAGTTCCGCCAGATCATCGGGGCGCAGCCGAAGTCCATTGCGCAACTGCTCTCCACTGTGAACAATCTGCGAGCCAACACCAAGGCTTATGTGCGCGTATGGCGTCCCGAACCCGCTTTTCAGCTTGAAGGGGAAGATTTTCCAGACCCCCCGCCTTCGGTAGCTATGATCCTGGCCGGCTCGCAGACCGCGCTGGGCAGCGTCACGCAGACGCGCAATTCCAAGCTTGCGGAACTGGAAATCGGCGCCGGCAATTGCGCCATCACGGGGTCCAAGACGATCCAGGTGGAAGTGAAGGAGTGATGGTGTCCCCGCGTCTCCGCGCTATTGTTGCTTCGCTGCTCTTCGCCACCGCGGCGTTCGCTTCCGGAACCACCGCGTGGGAAATGAACAGCTACCTCGATTTCATCCGCGGCCAGTTTCGAGGCGTTTCGTTGAGTCGCGAAGGCCGTATGACGCTCGCTCCGCGCGTGGATACGCTTTTCTCGTCCGACCAGGCAGTCGTTTGGAGTGTGGCGGAAGGAGCCAATGGCGTTCTTTACGTGGCCACCGGCCATCGCGGGCGCGTCTACCGGATAGATCCCTCGGGCAAGAGCTCGTTGCTTTGGACTGCCGAGCAACCCGAAGTCTTCGCCATCGCCACGGATAACAACGGCGTGTTATACGCCGCTACATCGCCGGACGGAAAGGTCTACCGCATCGAAAACGGCAAGGCCAGCGAATACTTCGCGCCCAAGGCACGCTACATCTGGTCCCTGGCGACCGGGCCCTCCGGCATACTCTATGTCGGTACCGGCGATCAGGGAAAGATCTATCGCGTAGAATCCGCGGGCAAGGGCGAGCTGTATTACGATACCGGCCAATCTCACGTAACCGGCCTGGCTGTGGATTCCGAAGGGCGCCTGCTCGCCGGAAGTGAGCCGAACGGGATCTTATATCGCATATCGGCGAAGGATAAGGCTTTTGTGCTGTACGACGCCAGCCTGCCCGAGATACGCGCCATCGTCCCGGAGGCGGATGGCACCGTGTATGTGGCCGCGCTGGGTGGTTCGCTCGCCAAGCGCGCCCTGGCTTCGACCCAGGCGTCCCAGACCGGTGTGGGTGGCGTCACCGTGCAAGCCGCGCCGGCCTCTATCACCGTCGAAGCGCAGAACAGCGAACCTGGTTCGGAGATCAAGCCGGCCGATCCCTCGAAACAGGCTCAGCCGGCTGCCGCGCCCCAGGTGACGACGCAATTCACCCCGGCTCCGGATCTCACCGGCGTGGACCGGTCGGCGGTGTACAAGATCAACCCCGATAATACCGTCGAGACCCTTTGGAGCTCCAAGGAAGAAAACGTCTACGATCTTTTGTCGCTGCCCAACCAGCTTCTGTTTTCGACCGACAGCAACGGCCGTATCTACGGGCTCTCCCGCGACCGCAAGGTCACCCTGGTATTGCAAACCAACGAAGGCGAGGCCACGCGCCTGCTGCCCTCCAACGGATCTGTGCTGGTGGCGACTGGCGATATGGGGCGCATCTATCGCGTCGGTGAAGTCCCCGGCGTCTCCGGCTCCTACGAATCGCCCATACACGACGCCGGCACCGCGGCCCGCTGGGGTAGCCTGAGCTGGCGCGCCGATATGGTCCCTTCCACGTCGTTAATCTTTCGCACTCGCGCAGGCAATTCCGCCAAGCCCGACAGGACCTGGAGCGACTGGTCGGCGCCGCTCAAAGACGCGGCCGCCTCGAGCATTGCGAGCCCCAACGCGCGCTACATCCAATGGCGGGCCGAATTCTCCGGCTCTGGCGGCGTTACGCCCGTGCTCGACAATGTGACACTGGCCTATCTACCGCAGAACTCACCACCGGTGCTGAAGAGCATCAACGTGACGTTGCAGATGGCTCCAGTCTCCGCTTCTAAAGCATCCCAGCAGCAGACGCTCTCGCCCTATACCGTGACCGTCACCGATAGCGGCGACGCCAGCGGTTCGAGCGCGGCCGGCACGCCCACGCAAACCCTTTCGCGCGCTGCCGCACAACAGATTGTACTGAGCTGGCAGGCCGAAGATCCCGATGGCGACCGTCTGGTCTACAATCTTTATTTCCGGGGCGAAGACGAGCGCCAGTGGAAGCTGCTGAAGGGCGGATTGCACGACAATGCTTTCAGCTTCGACGGCGACGTGCTGGCCGACGGCAAATACTACTTTCGAGTGCTCGCTTCAGACAGCGAGGTGAATCCCCCATCGACGGCGCGGGACGCCGAGATTACCAGCGCGCCGGTGCTGATCGACAATACGCCGCCCACGGTGACCATCGGCGCAGTGCGGCACTCCGGTGCGACGGCTAGCATCGAGTTCGAGGCCGCCGATGCAGCTTCCTCCCTGCGCCGCTGCGAATATTCGCTCGACGCAGCCGGTTGGGTGCCCATGGAAGCCGCCGACGGCGTGATCGATTCTCCGCGGGAAAAATTCGTCATATCGCTCGACAAGCTCAGCCCCGGCGAGCACCTGGTCGTGATCCGCGTGCTCGACAGCGCCAATAATGCGGGGCTGGCTAAAGTCGTACTGCATTGATCAGGCCGCGGGCGCCGCAGGTTGACTCCACAAAAATCGCGATGGATGTTCTCGCAGCCCGTTCCAAAGAGCTGCAATCAGCTTCTTACGGCCGCCCGTGTCGAGGTTCCGCGCGCGTATTGCAAGCCAGAAACCGAGTGCAAAGGATACGGTGAAGTTGAGCAGTCCGGTGGCCGCCAGACCGAGTGTGGCCCAGAATACATCGCGCCAGGGCAAGGGACCGGCCCACGCCAGTGCGCTTACATCGTAAGTGAGTGACGCGCTCGCCAGAGTGATGTGACGAACCTCTACCGGCACGCCGGCGAATACGCTGACCAGCGGAAGCAACCCCAGCAGCAGGCCCAGGCACACATAGCCGACTATGCCGCTGAAGTGGTGTTCGACGAAGCGCCCGATCTCTACCGCCGATTCCGCGCCGAGCGATCGCCGCAGCCTGCGGCTCCGCGCCAGCGCCTCCGGCAGCCGATTGAGCGCCATCCAGTTGGCGGTCCAGCCGGCTGCCAGACTGGACAGCCACAGAAAAGATCCGGTCAGGGCGGCGAACGGAATGGTGAAGGAGTGTAACAGATGCATGGATCTGAGGCCATGCAGGGCGGCCTCTTGACTAAGAAAAGGATTGCCATTCCTCCATTGAATAAAAATGTCGATCAGCAGAGCCATGGGTATCGCGCCCAGCAAATTTCCCAATGTCACGATGGCCTGCGTACGCGTGATGGCGGCAATCAGCGTCATTTCGGCGTGCATCCCGTCTTCCTTCTCCATCGCGGCGCAGAGGGCCGCGGCCGTCATAGAAGGCATCTTGGAGGCCAGCATCCAGCCGAGAAGCTGCATCAGCACAAAGCTCGCGGTGTAATTCAGACTGTGCGCGATGCCCACCCATAGCGGCGCGAGCGCCATTCTGGTGAAAAGATACTTGAAAAGGGCGGTGAAGGCGGTGATGGCTCCGGCTCCCACGGCCCCGAAGCCCATCTTCCGCCATTCCGAGCGCGAGCCGGCGATATAGTGGTCCCCGCTCTTGCCTGTGTGCGTTACGACCTGGCGGGCGACCCGGTTCACACTATTGCGAACCAGGCTGTGAATCCCGCGCTCCTCGGTAAAGCCGCGCACCAGCATGGAGCCGAACTCGCGCGCATCCTGCTGCCCGGAGCCTACGCGCAACAGCACGTCCATTCTTTCGAGTTGAGCCATGGCCAGGTCCAGTCGAAAAACGAGGTCGGACGAAACGCCCTCCTCTTCCAGACGCGCGAGCGATCTGCCGGCCGAGAAACGGCAATTCAGAATGACTTTCTGTAACTCGGCCCGGGTCTCGGCGCTGCCGCCCGATCGCGCGTAGCATCCTGCCGCATCCTCCAGATCGAAGAAAGGTGACTCGCCCTCGTGCCGGTGCGGCATCACTTTCATGATGCCTCTCGACAGTCCGAGGGCCGCGGCCCGTATCGCCAGCAGGCGCATGGCCACTGGGAAATGGCCGGTCTGCCTGCCGAGCAACTCGCGCCATTGGGATACGTCCTGATCGCTTAGGCCGGCAATCCATTGGGCATCCGCATCGGTCAGATCCGCCGTGTGGAGCGCCGTATACAGGTCGAGCTCATCTTCCAACTGGGGGAATACGCGCCTCTTCAGGCGCGCCGTCAGCTCTCGCACCAGGGAGGTGCCTTCCGGCAATCCGGCTTCAGAAAACAACCTCGGAGGAAAGGCTTTCACCCAGATGAGTTGGAATCTCTCCCGCGTATCGGGAAGCTTCTGCATCCCTTGCGCCAGATGGCGCAGCCGCTCGGTGCGCGCTTCCGGCGGTGCGCCCTTGAGCCATGCCAGGGTGTTTTGCAGCCACTGCCGCTCGACTTCCTCGCCCTGGTCCAGCGGAAGGAGCGCGAGCGCCTGCACGGGATCGTCGGAGACAGCCTTCATCACTTGATGATCGCGCAAAGCAGGTACACTGAGACCGATGGCCCGTACCATCCAATTCCTGATTCAGCACGGATATCTGTTGCTATTTTTCTGGGTTCTGGCCGAGCAGGCGGCCCTGCCCCTGCCGTCACTGCCGCTGCTGCTCGCATGCGGGGCGCTCGCGAGAATCGGAAAACTGGATGTGCGCCTGGTCCTGCTGTATGGCCTGAGCGCCTGCCTGATCGCCGACAACGTATGGTTTCAATTGGGGAGGCGCCGGGGAGGCAAGATCGTAAACTTCATTTGCCGGATCGCGCTCGAGCCGGATTCCTGTGTTCGCAAGACGGAGAATGTTTTCGTCAAATATGGCATGCGCTCGCTGCTGGTGGCGAAGTTTATTCCGGGGTTGAACGCCGTCGCCGCGCCACTGGCGGGCAGCTCCGGTGCAAAAGTCGGCCTATTCCTCTTGTACGATAGCGCCGGCGCGCTGATCTGGCTGGCATCCTGCGTCTCGGTTGGGTATCTGGCCGGCGACCAGCTTGAAATCGTAGCAGACTACGCCATGCGCATGGGTTCGGGATTCCTGCTGCTGATGGTGGGGATGTTGGCGCTCTGGATTGGCTGGAAATTCCTGCAACGGCGGCGATTCTTGCGGAAGCTGACGGTCGCGCGGGTCACTGCTGTCGAGCTGTGGAACGAACTGCAAGCCGGCGAAGATGTCTTCATCATCGACGTGCGCAGCAGCCTGGATCACGAAGCGAGTCCCATCCCGGGAGCCGTGCGCATCCCCACCGAGGACCTGGCTGCGCGCCAGGCGGAAATTCCGCGAGACCGCGATATTGTTCTGGTCTGCACTTGACCAAACGAAGCCTCCAGCGCCCGTGCGGCGCTGCTATTGAGAAGCCACGGAATTAAACGGGTGCGTCCGCTCTTGGGGGGATCCGATGCGTGGCGCGACCTGATGGAGCGGTCAGCTCCCGCAACAGAGGCGTAGCTTTATAGACCCTCTCGAGCGACTCCACAATTCCTTGTACGGCCACGTGCACGGCGCGCGCCTGCTCCTCAACATACAGGTAGTTATTCGGCAGGCTCTCCAGGTTTCCGTCGAAAATCACTCCCACCAGCTCGCCCGAGCGATTTACCGTGGGACTGCCGTAGTCTGCGCCCCCGATATCGCACGTACTTACAAAGTCGAGAGGCGTAGCCAGATCCAACATCGGTTGCGCTTGCAGCCAGCGTTGTGGGGCCTGGTAGGGCACTTCATTGCTCTGGCGATAGAACAGGCCGCCGAGCGTCGCGGCGTACGGCTGCTGTGTCCCGGCGCGATCCGTATAACCCTTGACTGTGCCGAACTCCACTCGCGGCGTCGAGGTCGCATCCGGATAGTCGGCTTCGCCAAACAAAAGGTAACGATACTGCGCGATTTTTTCCGCGGCGGAAGTCTCGAGCGATCCGATCAGATCCTCTCGCTTTTTGCGCAGCCGCCGGCCGGGCTCCTCCAGCAGCAGCGCCAGGCGAATCATGCCGTCTTCAGAACTCATGACCGCGGCATGGCTCGCAGCGAGCCGGCGCCTCTCGGCGGCATTATTCAGTCCGGTCGATTTCACCAGCTCTTCGGCCGCCTGTTCGGGTGTCTGGCCTCGCAGGATCGCCTTCGGCGGCGCTTCCTTTCCTTTCAGATTTGCCAGCTCTTCGAGGTATTGGGTCAGTAGAACCGTCTCGATGTTCTCGTGGATTACAACGCCGGAATCCTCGACCGGTTCGCCACGTACCAGGCTGCGCGCGATCCGGAAAAGCTCCGAGCCCGGGGCAGGCGCCGCTTCCAGCAACTGATAGGGCTTCTCGAATGGCGTCCAATTTTTATACGCCGCGGCGACCTGGTCCCAGACCTGGCCGCCCGCTTTTCCTAATTTAGGGTCCATCTCGACGGCCTGCCGGATTTTCGCGTCGAAAATTGTTTTGCGCGCGACCAGCCGGTCGTCACGCAGACCGATGAGCTTGCCGGCGGCAGATTTATAATTCTCGAGAAGAGCGGTCAGCACCGGCTGCGCGGCTCTGCGATCGTTTTCACTCCTGGCCGCGAAGGCGGTCAGCTTCTGGATACGGGCCGCCCAGCGAGCTAACGCGACGGGCAGCGCAGTATCGCGGTAGAAGGTCAGTTGCGCGGCAGTGGTGGCGCGCGCCGTGGGTGCCGGATTGCCTTCGGCAAATACCAGATCTCCCTCGCTCACTCCGGCCGTACTCCACTTCAGATAATTGGGTGTGGCAGCCGGCTTGCCGTTCTCGTAGACGCGCAGGAAGGCGACATTCAACCCGTACCGCAGATAGGTCATGCTGTCCCGCTCTCTCCCGAAAAACGCCAGTGAATATTCGGGGGCAAACACCAGGCGCACGTCGGTGTACTTGCGATACTGATAGAGCTCGTAGCGCCCGCCTGAAAACAAAGTAACCACCGCGCAAGTGTTGCCGGACCTGGCCGTGCACTCGCTTTCGATACGCGCGACTGCGCCGTTGCGCGCCTCGAGCGCTTTTGCGGACGCCTGCTCCGCCGCAGCTTGTACCTTCCTGGTCACATCCTCGATCTGGAGCAGTACGCCCGCCTCCAGGCCGTGGCAGCGCGCCTCGGCTGTCTCGACGGCGGCATAGAAGCTGTCCTGGCTGGAAATGCAGCTCGACACCAGGTGCCGGTTAGTAAGCAGTAGCCCGCGCGGCGACACAAACGCGCCCGAGCCGCCGCCGATCCTGACGGAAGACAAACGCAAATGGTCCAGAAACTGGCTGGTGACCGCGAAAGCGTACTTCTGCTGAAGGGCCTCTTTCGGAAACTGCTCGAACAGCCACATGCCTTCGTCCGCGATCAGCGGCAGCACGCCCATGCAAGCCAGAAGTGCGCCCTTGCGTTTCATGCGGCTGGGATTTCCATGCTGTGAAAGAGTGCACTCCCGGTATTATTGGTTACTGGCGGATTAGCACCGAATTCACGTGCAATTTCCATTCGCGTGTGGTATATAAGTATTTGAAGCATTGGCGGGTTTTACGACCTGTTCTTGCTAGGTACTAGCCTTTCCAGAGAATCCCTCCGATAAACCGCGACGCACACGTACCAGAACCTTAGTACGGGGTCCGCGGTGATCTGATCGGTTATGCTGGTCTTTAAAATCCGTCGTTTCCTGCAATTTGGAGCACTTAATTTCCCATGGACAGCGATCGCAAGTATAGACTCCCGGGTTATATGGACTCGGATCGGTCCGACTTCAAAGGCCGCCACGGCGGCGACGAGCGGTCTAAACCTCAAGGCCCCAAGCCGCCCATCGATATCACCGGTCCGCGCCTGCCGCGGCTGGTGCAGGCGGTGGCCGCCTCGCGCTGTTTCAACTGTTCGACACAATTGACTAACGGGATCGATTGGAATGGTCTCTGCCCTAAGTGCAAGACTTCCCTGCACTGCTGCAAGCAATGCTCGCATTTCGAGCCATCCACGCGGTTTCAGTGCATGAAACCGATTCCGGTACGCATTCCTCTCAAGGACAAGGCCAACGAATGCACTCTGTTTTCGCCGCGCGTAACCGTGGCACGAGACGGTATAACCGCAGCGGCGACGCCTCCGCCTCCCCCCGCCGGAGTCCCCAAGTCGCCGGACGCTGCCCGCAGCGCTTTCGACCGGCTCTTCAAGAAATAGCCCCTCCCTTTGCGCTCTACGGCGTTCGTTCCGAATGCGCAGGCGTGCTCTTGAGATGCTGGTAGTAGGCCGTGTCTTTCCCCGTCAATAGCTTAGTTGCGTAAATGATCTGTCCGGTATGGCCGGAGAAGTGTTCGACCACGTGATAGATCGCCTCGAGAACCGTGATGTCGTACCCCTGTACATGAACGCGCTCGCTCAGCCGTTCCGCGGGGAGCGCGGCCATCAATGCAGCGGCCTCCGCCACGGTATCCCGCAGGAGTCCGCCCAGCTCCGCTCCCGGCAAGCCGCCTCGCGCGGCAAATTCCTCATCGCGCTTGCGTATGTCCGGAACGCCACCCACCGCCGAGAGAATCCATTGCCTTACGTTCCCGCTTAAGTGCAGCACCAGGTTCCCTGCCGCGTTTTCGCTTTCGCCATGGCGCGCCCATATCTGCTCCTCGGTGAGCTTGCCCAGGCAATCTTGAATGCGCCCCGAGAGCTGCGTAAGCTTGCGGACCGAGAACTCGAGAAAGACTTCCGTGCAAGTGTCCATACGTTATTTTTACAAACCTTTCGCATATCTCGCCAGGGCGCGCTGCCATAATAAGCGCATAGACCCTATGAATGCAAAACACCTCGCTCTTATAATCGCTCTGTGCCTGACCCTCGCTCCCGGATCGGCGCGCGCCCAATCCCCGCAGGGCACGCCGGTTTTTCAGGTCGTGCCTACTCCCAACGATAATTTCAATAACGGACTGTTGGCGTCCTCGGCCTCATCGCCGACTGATATCTGGGCGGTAGGCCAGTCCACGATTCACTGGAACGGCACCCAGTGGACGGTTTTCCGGGCGCCTATGATCAAAGGCGATAACACCAGCCAACTGAACGGCGTGGTGGACATCTCGCCTACCCAGGCGTGGGCCGTCGGACTAGTCAATATCGGAGAGGCCAACCCCGGACAAGTCATCGAACAGTGGAACGGCACGCAATGGAGCGTATATCCGGGTCCCCAATTCAACTCTTCCGAACAGCCGTCCCTCTATGGGATGACGGCAGTTTCTTCGACTGACATCTGGGCAGTTGGAAGTCTGCTGGTGGACAGCGAGATTCTCGCGCCGCTGTTTGAACACTGGGACGGCACCTCCTGGAAGGTCACGAGCGGCGTGTTTTACGGATTTCCCTCGGCCGTATCCGCGGATGCCTCCAATGATATCTGGCTGGTGGGTTGCGGAAATTTCTCAGAACATTATAACGGTACGGGCTGGAGCATGGTCCCCACCCCCAATGTAGGGAGCGGCCCGAACTGTCTGAGCGGCGTGGTAGCCCTGGCGCCCGACAATGTGTGGGCCGTGGGCTATTCCACGGCAACTCAGAAGCCGCCGCCGGGCCAATTTGATGTACCCACCGAGACGCTGATCGAACACTACGACGGCACCAGCTGGAGTGTGGTACCGAGTCCCAACGTCGGACCTACCAGTCAATATCAGTCGAACAGGTTGCGGAGCATCACGGCTATCTCGCCGACCGACATCTGGGCCTTTGGCTCGTACTTTGCCGCCAGCGGCTCGGAAAACCAGATGACGCTGCTGCTGCATTGGAACGGCACGAGTTGGAGCCTGGTGGCCAGCCCAAACCCGACCAGCAGCACTTTCCTGGACGACATTTTGTTCACTGGAGTGGTGGCGGGCCCGGACGATGTCTGGCTTTTTGGATCGGAGGATTCCGCTCCATACACGCTTACGCTCGCGCTGCACAGCACCAGCGCATCCATTCTCGAAGCAAGATAGTCGCACAGACAAGTTTTACGATTCCAGGTGTCCCAGTCCGGCGGACAATGGACCATGGCGACTATCGGCAGACTTCCTTGCGATGAAGCTTCGATCCTGGCCGGTCCGTGCGCCAGCCGGTCCAGCACGGCCGGCCGCTGGATATTGGCGGCGTGCATTCTCGGTTCGAGTATGGCGTTCATTGACGGTACGGTCGTGAACATAGCGCTGCCGGCTTTGCAAACGGCCCTGGGCGCGAGCCTGGCAGACGTTCAATGGGTTGTCGAATCGTATGCGCTTTTTCTGGCGGCGCTGCTCCTCATAGGTGGCTCTTTGGGCGACCTGTATGGACGGCGCAAAATCTTCACAGCGGGAGTGCTGATCTTCTCGATAGCATCAGCATGGTGCGGACTTGCGCCGTCTATCGGCCAGCTTATTGTTGCCAGGGGCGTCCAGGGAGTGGGCGGGGCGTTGCTCGTCCCTGGCAGTCTGGCCCTGATCAGCGCCAATTTTTCCGAGAAGGAGCGCGGCCGCGCCATCGGGACGTGGTCCGGGTTCACCTCGATCACCGCCGCCTTCGGCCCCGTGATGGGCGGGTGGTTCGTGGAGCACGGCTCATGGAGATGGGTGTTTTTTATCAATGTGCCGATCGGAGTCATGGTCCTGTTGCTGACTCTGCGAAAGGTTCCGGAGAGCAGGTCCGCCACACACACGCAGCGGTTCGATTGGCTTGGCGGCCTTTTGGCCGTGCTCGGTTTCGGTGGGATCGTGCTTGCCCTGATCGATTCGATGCCGCTCGCGGGTTTAGCCGGAGGCATCGCGTTGATTGCGCTGTTCTATTGGGAGGCGCGCTCATCGTCACCGATGGTTCCGTTGCGTCTGTTCCGTTCGAGCAATTTCAGTGGCGCGAACTTACTCACTCTCTTGCTCTACTCCGCGCTGAGCGGCATGCTCTTCTTTTTCCCGCTCAATTTGATACAGGTGCAAGGCTACTCGGCAACCCAAGCGGGAGCCGCGCTGCTGCCGTTCATCGTGTTGATGTTCTTGCTGTCGCGCTGGTCCGGCGGCCTTCTCGATCGATATGGCGCCAAGCTTCCGCTGGTGATCGGGCCCCTGATAGCAGCCGGTGGATTTGCCCTGTTTGCGAGGCCGGGGATTGGCGGACCCTACTGGAAGACGTTCCTGCCCGCGGTATTGGTGTTGGGGCTCGGCATGGCGATCAGCGTCGCGCCGTTGACCACCACCGTGATGAACGCTGTGGAGCAAAGCTACGCGGGTACGGCCTCTGGAATTAATAACGCCGTTTCACGCATCGCCGGTTTGCTGGCTGTCGCAGTTTTCGGCGCGCTGCTGACCAGCGTATTCCAGAATGTTCTCGGCCGGCGGCTCGACCGCCTCGCCGTGCCGCCGCCGGTGCGCAGCGCGATCGAGGCTCAGCGCTCCAGGCTGGCCGCGGCCGAAACAAGCGACGCCGGTGGGCGCCGGGCGATTGCGGAAGCATTCGTGGCCGGCTATCGCGTGGTGTTGTGGGTAGCCGTGGGGCTCGCGATCGCGAGTTCTCTGAGCGCCGCGGTGCTGATCAAAACCGGGAGGCGCGTGGAATCGCACTTCTCTTAGCTGGCCAACTCGACTTCGATCTTCTTGCCGCCGGCATCCAGCTTAACGATTCGAAAGCTGCGGATTTGCCCCGCGCGGGCGGGCTCGCGCTTTTCCACGCGCGGGCCGCCGCCCGCGCCGCCCTTCCATTTGGCCGACAACATGGAAGACAACGAGCCGAGGTCACTACGCGATCCGCTGCCCTGGCCTTCTTCCTGGGCACTTTCCGCGCCGGCAATCTTGCACGACACCTGGATGCCTTCGCCCAATTCGACTTTAGCCCGGCTGCCGGAAACGTCTGCCACGCGCCCGGTCACCAGGTCGCCTTCTTTATGCTCGGCAATGTACTCATCGATCGAGGTCGGCACAAGCTGCTTCATACCCAGCCGGATACGCCGCCGCTCCGCATCCACTTCGAGGATCTGCGCGCGCGCCGTCTGGCCTGCCCGGAGCACTTCCTGGGGATGATTGATGCGCTTGTCCGCGGAGATATCGCCCACGTGGATCATGCCTTCCACACCCTCGGCAAGCTGCACGAAAGCGCCGAATTTCGTCAGGCTGACTACGGGGCCTTCGATGATGCCGCCCACCGGAAACTTCTTCTGGACATCGGCCCAAGGGTCGCCTAAGGCTTGCTTCAAGCCAAGCGAGATACGCCGGTCCGCGGGGCTCACATGGAGAATCACTACTTCGACCGAATCGCCCGGTTTCACTACATCGCTGGGCTTGCGCACCTTCTTGGACCAGGACATTTCCGAAAGGTGGATCAGCCCCTCGACACCCGGCTCGACCTCCACGAACGCGCCAAAATCAGCCACCCGCGTCACTGTGCCCCGCACGCGCTCACCGATCTTGTATTTCTCGCCAACCTGCTCCCAGGGATGTGGCTGAAGCTGCTTCAAGCCAAGCGAGATGCGCCGCTTCTGAAGGTCGATTTTCAGAATCTGGACATCCACTTCCTGGCCCACTGACAGTACGTCGGCCGGCTTGTTCACGCGGCCCCAGGAAATATCGGCAACATGCAGCAGGCCGTCCACCCCGCCAATGTCGACGAAGGCGCCGTAGTCCATCAGGCTGCGGACGATGCCGTGCATCACGGTCCCTTCCTTCAGATCCGTGAAAAGCTTCTGCCGGGCCGCGGTTTCTTCTTCCTCGAGCACTACGCGGCGGTCCACCACGACGTCTTCTTCGGCCACATCCACCTTGATGATGCGGCAGGTGATCTCCTGGCCGACGAGTTTCTCCATCTCGACCGGATCCTTGGCGCCGCTGCGGGAAGCGGGCATAAAGGCACGCACGCCTACATCGACGCTCAAACCGCCCTTTACCACGGCCGTCACCACGCCGGAGATGTTGCGCTTCTCACTGAAGGCTTTTTCGAGCGACGACCAGTCTTTAGGGCGTTCCACCCGTACTTTCGAGAGCAGGTAGTAGCCTTCCTCGTCGTGCCCTTTAATCGACACCGGAAACTTATCGCCGACGCGCACATTCACTTTGCCCGCGGGATCTACGAAGTCCGCGGCCGGCATGACCCCTTCGATCTTCTGGCCAATATCGAAGAAGAGCTGCTCCGGCGTAATGGCTACTACCGTTCCCTCCAGACCCTGACCACCGGCGTCGGATTTGTGGGAGTGCGATTGTTCATACTGGGACAGGATGTCTCCGAAATCCTCGCCCGGCTCCGGCATAGTTGGGATGAGGTCCTGGTCCAGCGGGGTGTTGTTGCGCATGAGACTACGTTTTATATTGTGGCATAATCCCGACTGGGAAATATGATGGACCGGCTGCAATGGTGGCGTCGCGCCGCGCAATGGATACGCCCCCAGGAGGTGGTCTGGCTGGTGCTCTTTGCGGGCATGGCCGCGCTCAGTCCGCATCGGGATTTTCTGGAGATCGGCCCGATTACGGCGCTGGCCGCCTTACAGATTCTCGAGCCGAGGCTCGAATTCGTCGGCACTACGCGCGGCAAGGTTTTATGGATCGTCCTCAAGATCCTGTTCTGCTATGTATTGATCGGATTCACAGGGACTCTGGAGAGCAGCTATTTCTGGACCCTGCTGTTGCCGGTCATCTCGGCGGGCACTTCGCTGGGCGTGGCGGGTACCCAGATATTCATCGTACTGTCGTCGGTCGCCTATCTTTCCTTTCTGCTGTTCATCAATTGGAACAGGTATTTCCTGGAGCTGCAGGACATACGCGAGCTGGCTTTGCGGGTCATCTTTCTGGCCGTGGCGGGCAATCTGACCAACACGCTGGCCGAAGCTCTGCGGCTGCAGTTTGCCAAAACCAAGGCCGTCGCCGAACAGCTTGCCGAAGCCAACCGCAATTTGCAGGAAGCGGAAGAAGCCGTACGCCGTGCGGACCGTCTTGCCGCGCTGGGCCAGCTTGCGGCGGGACTCGCCCATGAGTTGCGCAACCCGCTGGGCACCATTCGCGCTTCAGCGGAAATGCTCTCGCACAGCGTCGCCGCGGAGAACGAAGTGGCGCGCGAAATGGCCGGCTTCATCTCTTCCGAAGTGGACCGCAGCAACTCGCTGGTCACCCGCTTTCTGGATTTCGTGCGTCCGCTGCAATTGCGCCTGGCGCGGGCGGACTTGGCCCTGGTGCTCGATCGCGCCGTAGCCCTGGTAGAGCGTGACGCAGCCGCCCGGCAGATCACCGTCTACAAGAACTACTCGCCGGAGATTCCGTCATTTCCGCTGGATGCCGAACTGATGGAGCGCGTCTTTCACAACCTGCTGCTGAATGCCGCCCAAGCCACCGCTCCCGGCGGCGCGATTACGGTGAAAACGCGGGTTGCCGACGACCACGCCGAGATCTCGGTGATCGATCGGGGGAACGGCATCGATCCCACGCTGATGAGCACGATCTTCAATCCGTTTTTCACCACCAAGCCGGATGGCGTCGGTCTCGGACTTGCGATCGTTTCCAAAATTGTGGAGCAGCACGGCGGCAAAATAGCCGTGGAGAGCGAGCCGGGCAACGGCAGCGTCTTCCGTGTATCTTTGCCGATGGCGGAGGCAGTATCCGACTCGAGACCGAACGGCTGAGTCTCTGTAATTGGGAACCGGAGGACTGGCTGGAATTTCGCGCCATCGCCGCCGACCCGGAGGTTATGCGCTACATCGGCGATGGCACGCCTTGGGCGGGAGAACGCTCACGCCAGTTTGTCGAGCGCCAGATCGAGCTCTATTGCGAGCGAGGTTTCTGCCTCTGGAAACTCGTGCCCAAAGAAGGCTGCGGGCTGATCGGATTTACGGGCTTGCAGCCACTTCCGGGCACTCCCGATATCGAAATAGGCTGGTGGCTGGCGCGTGCCTGGTGGGGCCGGGGTCTCGCCACGGAAGCCGCCCGCGGGGCTCTGCACGACGGCTTCGCACGCGTTGGTCTCAGGCGCATTGTGGCCATTGCGCAACCTGCCAATGCAGCTTCTCTCGGCATCCTGCGGAAGTTGGGAATGCGGTATGAGCGGATGATGGAGCCGCGCGGTATCGCGGTAGCGTTGTACAGCGTCGAAATGCCATAAATACGGGGAAAGCAATACGCACATCTGGCGGGTGCTGGTTGATGTGCATTGGGTTGCCTGAACTCGTAGTACTGGCCTAACCAAACCTCAGCCGCCCGCTATCTTACTGAGCTTTCTGGCACTAAACGGCTGTAACAAGATTTAAATAGAATAAGTGTACCTTATGAAGAGGCCCATGCAAATTTCTATTGCGTAATACTCAGACGCTTGTTACACTGGCTCTATTCCACGGAGAATAAATGACCGAGTCCACGTGTATCAATGGTCTACCTCCTGCGCGGGCACTGTATGACCCGCGTTTTGAACATGATGCCTGCGGCATAGGCTTCGTAGCCAGCATCAAGGGTCAGAAATCGCACGACATCATCCTCAAGGGCATCCAGGTGCTCATCAGCCTGACGCATCGGGGCGCCTGCGGCTGCGACCCGGAGACCGGCGACGGCGCCGGCATACTGATTCAGATTCCCCACAAGTTCTTTGCCCGCGAGTGCGCGGTACTAGGCTTCCCCCTTCCGCCCGCAGGCCAATACGGTGTGGGCATGACTTTCCTGCCTGTTGAAAAGCAGCAGCGGTTCTCCTGCGAGGGCATACTCGAGCGCATCCTGCGCGAGGAAGGGCTTACCGTGCTGGGCTGGCGCGACACGCCCGTGGATGGCGATGCCATCGGACGTGTGGCGCGCGCTTCACAACCCTATATCCAGCAGATTTTCGTGGGGCGCGGGCGCGGCATGGACGAAGACACGCTGGAGCGCAAGCTCTACGTGGCGCGCAAGCGCGCCGAGGCTGAGATCGCCCGCTCCAACATGCCGAACAAGGGCGATTTCTATCTGCCTTCGCTGTCCGCGCGCACCATCGTCTACAAGGGGCTGCTGCTGGCGCCCCAAATGGCGCACTTCTACGGCGAGCTTTCCGATCCGGACGTGATGAGCGCCTTGTGCCTGGTGCACCAGCGCTTCTCGACCAACACGTTTCCCACCTGGCAGCTCGCGCACCCGTTCCGCTACGTGGCGCACAACGGTGAGATCAACACGCTCAAAGGCAACGTGAACTGGATGCACGCGCGCCAGTCGGTGCTGCGCTCGCCGCTCTACGGCGACGATATCAAGAAGCTGTTTCCGATCATCGCGCCGGGCGGCAGCGATTCGGCGAACTTCGATAACGCGCTCGAGCTCCTGTTTCTGGCCGGACGCTCGCTGCCCCACGCCATGGCCATGCTGATCCCGGAAGCCTGGGCCAGCAATCCCCACATGAACCCGCAAAAGCGGGCGTTTTACGAATACCACGCGTCGCTCATGGAGCCGTGGGATGGCCCGGCGGCCATCACCTTTACGGACGGCCGGGTGATCGGCGCCACGCTCGACCGCAATGGCCTGCGTCCGGCACGTTACCTGGTCACGCACGATGACATGGTGATCATGTCTTCGGAGACCGGGGTGCTGCCGGTGCCGCCGGAGAACGTAATGAAGAAGGGCCGTCTGCAGCCCGGCAAGATGTTCCTGGTCGATACGGTAGAGGGCCGCATCGTCTCCGATCAGGAGCTGAAGCAGAGCCTCTATTCGCGCCAGCCCTATGCGCTGTGGCTCAAGGAACACCAGGTCACTCTCGAACAATTGGCCGATCCGCCGCGTCAGCACGGTACCGATCGCGATACCATTCTTTCGCGCCAGCGCGCCTTCGGCTATACCGACGAAGACCTGCGGATGCTGCTCGCGCCGATGGCCGAGAAGGGCGAAGAGCCGGTCGGCTCGATGGGCACGGATACACCGCTGGCCTGCCTTTCCGATAAGCCGCAGCCTCTGTTCCACTACTTCAAGCAGCTCTTCGCGCAGGTGACCAACCCGCCCATCGATCCGATTCGCGAAGAGATGGTGATGTCGCTCATCAGCTATATCGGAACGGAGCGCAACATACTCGAAGAGACTCCGCAGCACTGTCACACGCTCAAGCTGCCGCATCCCATCCTGACCAACAGCGACCTGGAAAAACTGCGGCGGGTTTCCCAGGGCGATTTCCTGGCCACCACATTGCCGACGCTGTTCCCCGCTGAAGATGGCGAGAAAGGCCTGGAGCGCGCGCTCGATCAGCTTTGCCGGCGCGCCTCGCTCTCGATACAGTCGGGCTATACACTACTGATCCTCTCCGACCGCGGCGTGGATCGGGAATACGCGCCTATCCCCAGCCTGCTGGCGCTGGCTGCCGTGCATAATCATCTGGTGCGCGAGGAGACTCGTACGCAGGTGGCCTTGATCATCGAATCCGGCGAGCCGCGCGAGGTGATGCATTTCGCACTGCTGATCGGCTATGGCGCGAGCGCCGTGAATCCGTACCTCGCCATTGAAACCCTCGAAGATCTGGCCGGCGGCGGCTACCTGGCGGAAGGCGTTACCTTCGACAAGGCCTTTGCGAACTACAAGAAAGCCGTGAACAAGGGCCTGTTGAAGACCTTCTCCAAGATGGGCATCTCCACGCTGCAGAGCTATCGCGGCGCGCAGGTGTTCGAGGCCATCGGTCTGAACAAGGCGGTGGTGGATAAGTATTTCACCGGCACCGCCTCGCGGATCGAGGGCGTGGGGCTCGGCGTATTGGCGCGCGAAGCGAAGATGAAGCACGACCTGGCGTTCCGCCCGATCACCGAGTCGGAAACGGATCTGCCAGTGGGGGGAAACTATCAATACAGGGTGCGCGGCGAGTATCACCTGTTGAATCCGCTGACCGTGAGCAAGCTGCAGCATGCCGTGAGGCAGGGCAGCTTCCAGACCTTTCAGGAATACACGGACCTGATCGACACCCAGAACCGCCAGTTGTGTACGCTGCGCGGTCTGCTCGAGCTGCGCAAGTCCGATGAGCCGGTTCCGCTCGAGGAAGTCGAGCCGGCTTCGGAGATCGTGAAACGCTTCGCTACGGGGGCCATGTCGTTCGGCTCCATCTCGAAGGAGGCGCACGAGACGCTGGCCATTGCCATGAACCGCATCGGCGGCAGGTCGAACACCGGCGAGGGCGGGGAAGACGAAGGCCGTTTCGAGCGCGACGGCAATGGCGACTGGCGCCGCAGCGCCATCAAGCAGGTGGCTTCGGCGCGCTTCGGCGTCACCACCAACTACCTGGTGAACGCCGACGAGCTGCAGATCAAAATGGCGCAGGGCGCCAAACCCGGCGAAGGCGGGCAATTGCCTGGCCACAAGGTGGACGATTTCATTGCGCGCGTACGGCATTCGATTCCGGGCGTGGGCCTGATCTCGCCGCCGCCGCACCACGACATCTATTCCATCGAGGACCTGGCGCAGCTCATTTACGATTTGAAGAACGCCAATCCGCGCGCGCGGATTTCGGTGAAGCTGGTGGCCGAAGTGGGCGTGGGAACAGTGGCGGCGGGTGTTTCGAAGGCCCATGCCGACGTGGTGCTGATCAGCGGCGACAGCGGTGGCACCGGCGCTTCGCCGCTCAGCTCCATCAAGCACGCCGGCATCCCCTGGGAGCTGGGCCTCGCGGAAACGCAGCAGGTGCTGGTGATGAACGATCTGCGCGGCCGCATACGCGTGCAAACCGATGGCAAGCTGCAAACCGGCCGTGACGTCGCCATCGCCGCGCTGCTGGGCGCTGAGGAGTTCGGCTTCGCCACTACGCCGCTGGTGACTCTGGGCTGCATCATGATGCGCAAGTGTCATCTGAATACCTGCCCGGTGGGCATCGCCACGCAGGATCCGGTGCTGCGCAGCAGATTCCAGGGCCAGCCCGAGCACGTTATCAATTTCTTTTTCTTTATCGCCGAGCAGGTGCGGCGGCACATGGCCCAACTGGGCTTCCGCAACTTCAATGAGATGGTCGGGCGCGTGGATATGCTGGAGACGCGCGACGCCCTCGACCATTGGAAGGCCAAGGGTCTGGATTTTTCCGCGATTCTGTATAGCCCGGAGGCGCCCGCGCGGGTGGCCCGGCGGTGCGTCGAAGCGCAGGATCACGGGCTCGACCAGGCGCTCGATTACAAGCTGATCGACCATGCGCGCGACGCGCTCGAAAACCGTACACCGATCGAGATCAACCTGCCGATTCGCAACGCGCATCGCACCGTGGGCGCCATGCTCAGCGGCGAGATCGCGCGCCGCTACGGCTCGGCGGGCTTGCCGGAAGACACCATCCGTTTCGATTTCACCGGCTCGGCGGGGCAAAGCTTTGGGGCGTTCCTGGCCCACGGCGTCACACTCACGCTCGAAGGCGATGCCAACGATTACGTGGGCAAAGGCCTGTCGGGCGGCAGGCTGATTGTGTATCCGCCGCGCGCTTCCACCTTCTTGCCGGAAGAAAACATTCTGATTGGCAACGTAGTGCTCTACGGCGCGACCAGCGGCGAAGCCTTTTTCAACGGCATGGCCGGTGAGCGCTTCGCCGTGCGCAACTCGGGCGCCACGGCGGTGATTGAAGGGTTGGGCGACCATGGCTGCGAATATATGACCAGGGGCGTGGTGGTGGTGCTTGGCAAGTGTGGCCGCAACTTCGCCGCGGGCATGAGCGGCGGTCTGGCCTATGTGCTCGACGAGCGTGGCGATTTCGCCGAGCGGCGCTGCAACACCGCCTCGGTGGATCTCGAGCCGGTGGTAGAGCAGCGGGATATAGAAAGGCTGCGGCAGCTCATCGCCCGCCATGTGGAATTCACCGGCAGCCCCCGCGCCAAATGGATTCTGGAGAATTGGTCCGGCATGCTGACGAAGTTCGTGAAGGTCTTCCCGCACGAATACAAGCGCGTTCTGCGCATGCCGCAGGCGCAGAGCCAGGTTTTGACATCCTCGGTGGGCAGGGAGCTCAAGCAGGCGGCCAATGGGTAAAGTCACAGGATTCCTCGAATACACGCGAGAACTGCCGCAGCGGCGTCCTCCGGTCGAGCGCATCAACGATTTTCTCGAGATCTACCTGGACTTTCCGGAAGACAGCATCCGCTCGCAGGGCGCCCGCTGCATGGATTGCGGCGTGCCCTTCTGCCACACCGGGTGTCCCGTGACCAACATCATTCCGGATTGGAACGACCTGGTCTACCGGGGCCGCTGGCGCGAAGCCGCGCGCGTGCTGCACTCGACCAACAATTTCCCCGAGTTTACCGGACGCATTTGCCCGGCGCCTTGTGAAGCCGCCTGCGTGCTTGGAATCAACGAGCCGCCGGTTACCATCAAGCAGATCGAAAAGACCATCATCGACCGGGCGTTTGCGGAAGGCTGGATACGCCCCGAGCCGCCCGCCGAGCGCACCGGCAAGCGCGTGGCGATCGTCGGCTCCGGGCCTGCAGGGCTCGCCGCCGCGCAGCAGCTGTGCCGCGCCGGGCACATCGTAACGGTATTCGAAAAAAACGACCGCATCGGCGGCCTGATGCGTTACGGCATTCCGAATTTCAAGATGGAAAAGCATCTGATCGACCGTCGTCTCGAGCAGATGCGGGCCGAGGGTGTGGAGTTCGCGCCCAACTCCCACGTGGGCGGCAACGTGCCGGTGGATGTCCTGCGCCGGGATTACGACGCCATCCTGCTGGCGGGCGGCGCCGAGCATCCGCGCGATCTGGCCGTTCCCGGCCGGGATCTGAAGGGCATCCACTTCGCCATGCAATTCCTGCCGCAGCAAAACCGCCGGTGCGAAGGCGATCTGGTGTGCGAGGCCGAAGCCATTATGGCCACTGGCAAGCGCGTGGTGATCATCGGAGGCGGCGATACCGGGGCGGATTGCCTGGGCACCACGCATCGCCACAAGGCGCTCTCGGTGCATCAGTTCGAGCTGCTGCCTAAGCCGCCCGACGCGCGCGCACCCACCACCCCATGGCCGCTCTGGCCCATGCAGCTTCGCACCGAGAGCTCGCACGAAGAAGGCGGCCTGCGCGAGTGGAGCGTGGCGACCACCGGTTTCACCGGCGACGAACAGGGCAACGTGAAGCGGTTGCACGCCACCCGCATCGGGCCGGCGCCCAAGTTCGAGCCGATTCCTGGAACCGAATTCTCGCTCGACGCGGACCTGGTATTGCTGGCCATGGGATTCCTCGGTCCGGTGAAAAACGGGATGATCGAGCAGCTAGGCGTGAAGCTCGATCCACGTGGCAACGTCCTGGCGGATGCGAATTATATGACATCGGTGCCCGGCGTATTCGCCGCGGGCGATATGCGGCGGGGCCAATCGCTGGTGGTGTGGGCGATCGCGGAAGGGCGCAAGGCGGCACGCGGGGTGGATGAGTATCTGGTGGGCGAAAGCAAGCTGGCGTAGCCCCCGGCTGGCCGGAGATGATCATCGGAAACGATTCCGCAGGGTTTTGTAGCATAATGCTTATCTGTTATGGCTAACCGGCGGCAAGCGTTCATTGTCGTTTGTCTGACTGTCACGGCCGCAACGCTACTCTCCGCGCAGTCGACGGAATGGTTTCAGAACAAGGACCACAATTTCCAAAATCGTTGGGAAGGGCTTGTCGGACAGAATCAGGGCAGCCCTGCCTGGGAACTGCGGTCTTTTCTCGGAAGTGTCGAGCCTTACCCAATGGGTTCCAATGTCCAACTCCGGATAAAGTACTACGTGCCGGACTCTACCGATGCCTTCGTCAAGGCGCAGGCAATCAAACCAGGGCCGCACTATTTCATGGAGCCCATGCCAGGGGCGCTGACCAAGAATCCGGGATGGCGCTGTTTCTTCCCGTGGCCGACCAAGGACGTTCTCCTTCCAAAGAAAATCGCCAGCGACAATCTGGGCATCTTGATCCGCTTGGGCGTAGACAGCGATGCGGTCAACCTGTTTGCGCCCGGCATTATTTACTATTCGGATCCGCCCAAACCCGTGAAGACTTTCCGTTTCGATTTTTTCACGGTACGTGGGCTTGCGCCGTTTTCTTTCGACGTTATCGCCGCGGGTTACAAGCGCACCTATAAAAATCAGCAGGGAACGGGTGACCGAAGCACGGTGCCGATCGAGTTTGCGGCGCCCGAAATTCCCGAAGGCTGGACCAGAGTGGTTCTGAACCCGAAGTACGAAGGCTCGGACGACACCTTGAGCCTTGAATGGAAGTTTTATAACAAGCGCTTGCCCTAAGGTGGCCGGACCATGCGGAAGCCGGGGCACTACAAACAACGTAAGTGGTTACGCGAGGCCGCTGTGTATGCAATACTCTTCGGGATCCCGCTGGCGCTTCTTTTTCCTTACACCCGCTGGCGCCCCAGCGCCGACTTTAACGCATCGGTTCGCACACAGGCGATCGATTTCGTAGTGGGCGCCAACCATCTGGCGGGTCCGTTCACAGACTCCCACGCCTGCGCCGATGTCAGTTTTGACAGTTTCGCCAAGGTGCAACTGCCCGGCAGTTGGAAGTGGAAGTCACTGGGCGGTGAGGAGGGGGCCGGCAGGACGGATGTCCTCTGGGGCGGAAGGGTCCGTTTCAGGAACGTAAAGTTTCGGTCGCTGTTACTGACCAACGGCACCCGAGTCAGGATGAACTGGTATGAGCAAAGTCCCAGCGGCGTGATAGTAATGGCTTTCTATACGGCTATGCCGCCTGCGGCCGCCGCGACGGTCTTCCTGAATGACAACTCCATCGTGGAGTTCACCTCCAGCAGGTTTTCCGAGTCCGGCAAACCGGAAAATGGAACGATACAGGGTTCGATCGACATGCATGGGGAGGCGAGCCTTTACCCGGGAGTGGACCTGTCGTTCCCCGTCAGCGTCAGTCCCTGTGCTCCCGGATTTGCAGAGGTTCCGGCGCTGGCACGTTCCTTAGAGCCGGGAAAGCCGGCGGCGGCGCAATCTTTCCGAACGCCGGGCGCGCCGAGGACATTGCCCGCGGTAACCGGCATACCTTTGTTGCGCGGATCCCGGATTTCTTTCCTCGCAGATGATGAAAGCAGCGCCATCCTGGGGTTCGACAATACCGTGCAGGTGGTGAATGCTGAAAGGAAGGAGACTTTGCTTGAGGGGCAAAGGCTGGAGATAGCAGACGTGCGCGACCGGAGTAAGAATGACCCGAGCCAGTTATCGTTGCAGATCAAGGATGGCATCGCTGTCAGGCTGCTGGGCTGTGCCGGAACCCTTTTGGTCGACGGGGCCGATGCGCGGCCATCGCAGGCAGAGTACCTCCGCGCCCAGAAGATATTGAGCGCGTGGTTGACAACGGCGATCCTGCTGGGAAGCGCCGCGCTAACCGTGGCGAGCAGGATCAAGCTTGTTAAACTCGACGAGAAGGATGGTTGATGTGATTACCCTTCGCAGGATCGGGCTCACGGCCGCGACTTTTTATCTCGCGATGGGGCGGATTCCGAACGGTTGGAGCCAGGGACTTGAACGTTTCATAAATGGTGTTGTAGAAGTCGAAGCCGGGAAGGGTGCGGACAAAGCAACGGAAAACGGAACCGGCTTTGTCGTCTCGGCCGACGGCGGCACGCTTTTGGTTCTGACAGCACGGCATTTGTTTTACGAGGGCAGGCAGGGCTTTACCAATGACATCTCCGTCACCTTTTACCTCGATAAACTCAATCCGCACAAGGCAGAGTTGGTAACGGATTCCGCTAATCTCGATTTGGCGGTGCTCAGGGTTTCCCGAGTCCCCGCATCCGTCTGTCAACAACTGCCCACGTTTTCGGTGCGTCCGGACAGTACGCCGCTCTCGATCGGAGATGCCCTCTACGTACTCGGCGGTAGGTCGCAGTCCTGGCAGGTTCCCACGGTCAGCGTCTCCGGCCTGAAAGACGAGGACCGTCCCGACAGGATCAGGTTTACAGGCATCAGGATCAGGGGCGGCTTTTCGGGATCGGCCCTGATCGACAGCAACGGCCGGCTGGCCGCAGTTCATCTGGGTGTTGTTGAAAGCGATGAAAATTTCGGATTCGCGCAGAGGATGGCCTACGCGTACGGGATTCTGAAAGACCGCGGCGTCACCATGAACAAGTTGGATATTAGCGCGACGGCGGTGACAGTCGAACCGCCGGTAGGTCCGGGTCGGGAGCGCGGGTTGGCCGCCATCCCGAATAGGTTACTCACTCCCAACCAGGAGGGTTCGATCCAAGAGCGACAAAGGGCAGAGGCTGCTTTTCGGCGCGGCCAGTATTACGCAGCCATGCCGATTTATCGCCAACTCGCTGATGCTGGTGACTCGTCGGCCATGGCGGCAGTCGGCACGATGTACGAAAAAGGGGGTGAAGGTGTTCCGAAAGATATCAGGCAGGCCGTGCAGTGGCATTTGAAGGCAGCCGAAGCCGGCAACTCGGCCGCAATGCAAACCATAGGTTTGGATTACATGTCCGGAGATGGAATGCCTCAAGATTACGCCAAGGCGGCATATTGGCTGCAGCAAGCGGCCGATGCGGGCCAACCTATGGCGATGGGGGCGATCGGAGTCCTTTATCGATATGGCCGGGGAGTGCCGAAGGATCTGAAACAAGCCGCGTTCTGGTTACGAAAGGCGGCGGCGACCGGCGATGAGACGGCTAAGCAGCAACTCCAGCAAATGGGATTAGGGCAGTGAGGATGTGCGTCGGAACAGAAAAGGCTTACGGCTCCCCAGCGGCCTTACCTTTCTTATATGCGGCAAAAGCTGCATTGGCTTCCGCTAGCGGTTATGCCGGCGGTAAGTTCGCCATCAAGGAACGCCTGGGTCTCGAAGTGCGCGCCGAAGCGTTCAACGCGTTCAACAATCACTACTTCACCTGCGACGGTCAGGCCTTCGGCGATTGCATCCCCTTTAACAACGATCCTTCGAGCGCGAGTTTCGGCTCCTGGAACGGCACGGTGACGCAGCCGCGCAACATCCAGTTGGTTGGCCGGATTACGTTCTAAACAGGGTAAGGGACCCTGTCTGAATCCCGGGGGCCTATTTACTTTCCCCTTTACTTCTTGCAAAAATGTAAAGCGATGGTACAGGCCACTCTGTCACGGAAAAACCAAATCGTCGTCCCCCGCGAGGCCCGCCAGGCTTTGCACGCCAAGGCGGGAGATAAACTGCTGGTCGTGGTGCGCGGGCCGGCTGTTATCATTCTGCAAAAGCCGGAGGTCCACCAACGGGCTATTCGCGGCCTGGGTAAGCGCGCCTACAAGAGCGGCTATCTGCAACGGGAGCGGCAAAGCTGGGATTGACCCGTCTGAACGCATTCCTGCGCCGGCATCGCCGCATTGCACTCGACACCAGCATTTTCATCTATGAACTGGAGGCCAACGACCGCTATGTCGCCTTGGCCGATACTGTCTTCACCTGGATCGAACAACCTGGCCACACCGCTGTAACCTCCACCATCACAATGACAGAATTGCTCGTCGCGCCTTACCGCGAATCCGATGAGGTCGGATTAATGTGTTCTATGGTCTGCTCACCACCTATCCCCATCTCGACTGGATCGCTCCGGACCTGGCCATCGCCGACATGGCCGCGCGTTTACGCGCTCTTCACCGTCTGAAAACACCGGACGCTCTGCAAGCGGCCACCGCGGCCCGCTCCGACGCAACCGGTTTTGTCACCAACGATCCTGTGTTTGAACGTGTGCAAGCGTTCGAGACACTCCTGTTCGACCAGCTTCTTTGACTCACGCCCTGCGCTGCTCGAAAAACTCCCGCAGCAACTCCACACATTCTACAGCCAGCACGCCCTCCACGATCTCCACACGATGGTTGAGTAACTCGGAATCGGCGATTCGGAATTTGCTGCGCACCCCGCCGAAGCGCAGATCGCGCGCGCCGAAGACCAGGCGCTTGACGCGCGCCGCCACCAGTGCGCCCGCGCACATAGGGCAGGGCTCGAGGGTGACGTAGACAGAAGCTTGCTCCAGACGGTAATTGCCTATGGCCATGGCCGCTTGCCGTAGCGCCAGCATCTCGGCGTGAGCCGTAGGATCATTTGAGGCAACCGGAGCATTGCGCCCACGGCCAACCACCGCGCCGTCCACTACCACCACCGCGCCCACGGGAACTTCGCCCGAGCGCTGCGCTTCGCGCGCCAAAGCCAGCGCCTCTCGCATGTAGCTGTCGTCCACGCCACTCATAGCTTAGAATAGTAAGAACCCCTATGTTCCGATACCTCCCGCTGATCGTCAAAAACTGTTGGCGCAACCGCCGCCGGACCAGCCTGACCATTGCCAGCATCGGGGTGTCCATGTGCCTGCTGGGCGTGCTCATGGCCGTCTATCACGCTTTCTACATGAGCGATCCTACGCCCGATCAGGCGCTCCGGCTGGTGACCCGTAACCGCGTGTCGCTGACCTTCCCCATCCCGCTCTTTTACCGCGACAAAATCCGCCAGGTGCCCGGCGTCAAGGACATCATGATGTCGCAATGGTATGGCGGCGTCTACAAGGATGCGCGCGATCCCAAGAACTTCTTCGCCCGCTTCGGAGTCGAGCCGCAGAAAATGTTTCAGATCTATGGCGAGCTCAAGATCCCCGAGGACCAGAAGCAGGCCTGGCTGCACGACCGCACCGGCTGCGTCATCGGCCGGGACCTGGCTAATAAGTTCAAATTCCATGTGGGTGACCGCATTACCCTGACCGGCGACATCTTCCCCGGCACACTGGAGTTGACCGTGCGCGGAATCTTCGACAGCCCGCGCACCAGCGAGTCGCTCTACTTCGACTGGGCGTATGTGGAAGAGGGCCTGGACGAAGCCCGTAAGGGCAATGTGGGCACCTTCAACATTGTGGTCGACAACGCCAATGACGTTCCGCGTGTGGCTCAAACCATCGACGACGAATTCCATAACTCGCCCGTGCAGACCCGTACGGAGACCGAGCAGGCCTTCATCCTCAGCTTTGTCGCCATGCTGGGCAACGTGAAACTGTTCCTGCTGGCGATTTGCGCCGCGGTGATGTTCACCATTCTGCTGGTTTCCGGCAATACCATGGCCATGTCGGTCCGGGAACGCGTCCGCGAAGTGGGCGTGCTGAAGACGCTGGGCTTCACGGGCGGCAATATATTGCAGATCATTCTGGGCGAGGCCTGCGCCATCGCGGTGGCGGGAGGGGTCATGGGCTTCCTGCTTTCCACCCTTCTCACCGGCGGCGTCAAGAAGAGCCCGGCCGGAGCCTTTCTTCCGCCGATCAAGCCATTCGATCCAACCGTGGCGGCGGCCTGTATCGTGGTGGCCCTTGCCATCGGTCTGGTCAGCTCATTCATACCTGCCTGGAACGCGTCGCGCACCAACATCGTGGAGGCGCTCCGCAGCACGGATTAAAAGTCGTATATGGCCATTCCTGTCGCTTATAATTTTCGAAATCTGGTGGTTCGCAAGACCACCACGCTGATGACCGCGCTCGGAATCGCGCTCACCGTGGCTGTCCTGCTGGCCATGATGGCGCTGCTGGGAGGGCTGCAGAAGACGCTCTCCTCCAGCGGCGATCCGCTGCAGATCATTGTCATGCGCAAGTCCTCGGAGTCGGAGCTGGTTTCGAACTTCACCCGCGGGCAGTTTCAGGATTTGAAATTCAAGCAGGGTATCGCCCGGATGAGCAATGGCGATCCCATGGCTTCGCTCGAACTGGTCACCGTCATCAACCTGGCCAGCGTGGATGCGCCGGAGGGATCCAACGTAACTCTGCGCGGCCTTAAACCGATCGGGATCGGGATGCGCCATGGCCTCAAAATCATGAGCGGCCGGTGGTTCGACACAGGCAAGCGCGAGTTGGTAGTTGGTAAATCGATTGCCAAGCGTTATCCGGGCGCGGCGCTGGGCAAGCGGTTGACGTTCGGGCGGGGCGACTGGGAAGTAGTTGGCGTTATGGACGCCGGCCAGAGCGCGCAAAACAGCGAAATCTTCGGCGACCTGGATCAGATCAGCTCCGACCTGCAACGTGTGGAAGTGCTCAGTTCGGCGCTGGTGCGTTCGACCGATGCGGCCGCGGCTGCTGCCCTGATCAATAGCATCAATGACGATCAGCGCCTGAACATGAACGCGGTATCCGAGAAAGAATACTACGCGCTACAAACGCAATCAGCCGCGCCGATCGAATATCTCGGAATCTTCGTATGTATCATCATGGCTATCGGAAGCAGTTTCGCCGCCATGAATACCATGTATGCGGCAGTCGCCCGGCGGGCTCGGGAGATCGGAACTTTGCGCGTGCTGGGTTTCTCGCGCGGCAGTATCCTCGTGAGTTTCTTTGTAGAATCGGTGCTTCTGGCCGGTTTGGGCGGGATTCTGGGCTGCCTGCTGGTTTTTCCCTTGAACGGCGTGACCACGGGCATCGGCAGCACGACCTTCAGTGAGCTGGCTTTCGCCTTCCGTGTTACGCCGGAGATCATGCTCGCGGGAGTCGCGTTCGCAGTGATTCTCGGAGCGGTCGGGGGAGTGTTCCCGGCGCGCATGGCCGCGAATAAAGAGATTCTGGTCGCGTTGCGCGAAGTGTAGGACGTATGGACGCCGAGTTAAAAAGCCTGCAAATCGATCGCGCAAAGAAGCGTCCGGCGGAGCCTTCCAAGTGGGCTGTCCGCTGGATCATCGGCGGTGTCCTGCTTTTCATGCTGTTAGGCGCCGGACGCTTCGCTTACAGCCGCTTGAACGCCTCGACCGAGGTCGACATCCAGCGGGTGAAGTCCCTCAGCTCGGGACATGCGGAGCAGGGTGTGGTGCTCAACGCGACAGGCTATATCGTGGCGGCGCACAAGATCGAGCTGGCGGCCAAAGTGATCGGGAAGGTCAAATGGATCGGAGTGGATAAAGGCGACCGAGTCAAGGAAGGCGACATGGTGGTGCGTCTGGAAGACGACGAATATAGGGCGCAGCTCGATCAGGCGAAAGGGAATCTGGCCAATCTGCAAGCCCATTTGGCCGAGCTGGAACACGGGTCACGGCCGGAAGAGGTCGCCCAGTCGATGGCCAATCTGAACCAGGGGAAGGCCGACCTGGAGAACGCGCGCGTCAGCCTGGAGCGCACCCGCAAGCTGGTCACGCAGGCGGTGATGTCGCAGCAGAATCTAGACGACGCCCAGGCCCGCTACGACTCTGCCCTGGCCAAGATGAATTCGCTGCAGAAGGCTTACGACCTGGTGCATATAGGCCCGCGGCAGGAGGAGATCGACGCCATGCGTGGCCAGGTGGAGCAGGCCCGCGGCGCGGTGGCTTATGCGGAGACCAACCTGTCCAACACCATCATACGCGCGCCGGTCACGGGAACGATTCTCGAGCGCGCCGTGGAAAAAGGCGAATTCGTTACCACCAGCTTCGTGGGCGACCGCGGCGCTAAGGGCTACGTGGTCTCGCTGGCCGATCTGAATGATCTCGAGGTGGAGTTGGACATCAGCCAGAACGATTTCGCCAAACTGCACATGGGCCAGAAGGGCACTATCACCACAGACGCTTTTCCCGACCGCAAGTACGACGGATTCATAAGGGAAATGTCGCCCGAGGCCAACCGCCAGAAGGCGACTGTGCAGGTGAAAGTCAAAGTCGCTCATCCGGACGGGTATTTACGCCCCGAGATGAACGCCAGCGTGGCTTTCCTTTCCGACGAGAAAAACGCGGCTGCCACTCCGTCTCAGCCGATCGTGATCGTGCCGGCAGCCGCCATTCACGACGGCAAAGTTTTTATCGTGCTGGATGGCCGTGCGGTCACGCGTCCCATCAAACCGGGTCCGGCCAACAGCCAGGGAGTACGCGTTGAACAAGGCCTGATCGGCGGCGAAGACCTGATCGTCAACCCGCCCGCCACCCTGAAGGACGGCGACCGTGTGCGCCAAAAAGTTTAAGAGTCCATGAATAGATATGAGTGAAACAGTCATCGAAACGCGCAGCTTGAGTAAGGAATTCATTCGCGACGAGTTCCATGTGGTCGCCTTGAAAGACATCAATATCCGGATCCAGAAGGGCGAATTCGTCGCGCTGATGGGCCCTTCCGGGTCCGGGAAATCCACGCTGCTGCACCTGATCGCGGCGATGGATAAAGCCACCGGCGGGGAGATACGGGTGCTGGATCACAACCTGCGGGAGCTCAACGACCGTCAGATCGCGCACTGGCGCAACGAGAACGTGGGCTTCATCTTTCAGCAATTCAACCTGATTCCGGTATTGACCGCGCTCGAGAATGTGGAGTTGCCGCTCAAGCTCACCCACCTGAAGAAGCAGGAGCGGCTGGATCACGCCGCTACGGCGCTCAAGCTGGTAGGCCTCGACGACCGTATGGGCCACTATCCGCGGCAGCTCTCCGGCGGGCAGGAGCAGCGCGTGGCGATTGCCCGTGCCATTGTCACCGATCCGTCGCTGATCCTGGCCGACGAGCCGACCGGCAATCTGGACGCGGCATCGGCCGACGACGTTCTGACCATGCTTTCCAAGTTGAACAGAGATTTCGGCAAGACGGTGGTGATGGTGACGCACGATCCGCACGCGGCGCGCTTTGCCACCACCGTGCGCCATCTCGAAAAGGGCGAGTTGCTGGCGGCCGACGCGGTTCCGGTCAACTGATCGAGGAGAAGAGCATGGCGGAGCTGGAGATCCATCACGAAGGGCACGAACCGGATGAGGCGGGAAAACGTGTGGGAATTCTGGCGGCGATGCTGGCCGTTTTTCTCGCCATCGTTACCATCGCCTCGCACCGCACCCACACCGAGGCCATCATTAAGAAATCCGAATCGAACGACCAGTGGGGATACTATCAGGCCACTCGTTTAAAATTGCACAACCTGGAGCTGGGCGAGCGATTGACGCGCACGCTCGGGGCGCCCAACGCGGTCACTCAGGCAAGCCTCGCGGAGTATGGCCCGGAGAAGAAGAAGTACGAAGCGCAGGGAAAAGCCTTGCAGACCAAGGCGCAGGAAAAGAGCGACGAATCCGAGGCCGCCGAGCGCCGCGGGCTGCGCTACGATTTGGGCGAAGGCCTGCTCGAGATCGCGCTGGTGCTGAGCTCGCTATACTTCATTTCGCGGAAGATGCTGTTTCCCGTGGTGGGCGTGATTGCCGGTCTCGCTGGAGTGGCGGTGGCGCTGACCGGCTTGTTTGCCTGAGCGTTTATTGGGCGCCCAGTGAGCCGTGTGGAGCGCTGGGCCTCGGTGGTGCTAGCATCGTCGTAAGTGGAGTTTACATGCCATATTCCAAAGTGAGCCGGCGCGGCTTATTCCGTTCCGGCGCCGTGCTGGCCGCGGCCGGAGTGACCGGCCTGAAAGAGCCTGTGCTGGCCGCGCCCCCGGCCTCGCTTGAGCTGGGGGCCAATCTGTATCAGTCCATCGGCGTCATTCCGCTGGTCAATTGCCGCGGCACCTACACCATCATTTCCGGCTCGCAGACGTTGCCTGAGGTGAAGCAGGCGATGGAAGCCGCCTCGCATGCCTACGTGCACATGGACGAGCTGATGGAGGCCGTAGGACAACGTTTAGCCGACCTGACCAAAGCGGATTGGGGCATGGTCACCGCCGGATGCGCGGCCGCCCTGACCCACGCGACCTCGTCATGCATCGCCGGCGGAGATCCCGAAAAGATGCAGCGGCTACCCGATCTCACGGGCCTCAAGAATGAAGTGGTGGTGCCGCTTTATTCGCGCAATGAGTACGATCATGCGGTGAGAATGCTGGGCGTGAAGATGGTCGAAGTCGAGACTGCCGCGCAATTCGAAGCGGCGTTGGGACCGCAAACCGCGATGGTCATGATGCTCTCCTGCCCGGCTGCGGAGAAGGGTGAGCTTTCCATACCGAACGCCTGCGCCATAGCGCGCACCAAGGGCGTGCCGGTGTTGGTGGACGCCGCGGCCGAGACGCTGACCATTCCGAATATACATCTGGGCCAGGGCGCTACCATGGTAGCCTACAGCGGCGGAAAGTGCCTGCGCGGTCCGCAAGCGGCGGGGCTGCTGCTCGGACCGAAGAACCTCATTCATGCGGCCTGGATTAACAGCGCGCCCCACCATGCCTTCGGACGCTCGCTCAAGGTGGGCAAAGAAGAGATCATGGGCATGCTCGCGGCCGTCGAGATGTGGGTGAAGCGCGACCACGATGCCGAGTGGAAGCAGTGGCAGTCCTGGCTCGACCATATCGCGGAGCAGGCAACCCAGGTGCCGGGAGTGTCGAGCGAGATCTTGCAGCCCGTGGATCTTTCGAATCACGCGCCCCGCTTGCGGCTGTATTGGGACGCGCGGCAACTGGGCATCACCGGGACCGAGGCAGAGGAGATTCTCTATCACGGCCAGCCGCGCATCGCCGTGAATGGAGGGAGCGGCACGCGCCGGGACGGCCGGCCAAGCTCGATCACCATCATGCCCTATATGATGATGCCCGGCGACGACAAGATGGCCGCGGCAGCCATCTACAAGCTGCTGGCCAAGCCACCGAAGATCACCGTTCCGGACCCGGAGGCACCGTCGGTTAACGTCGCCGGAGAATGGAATGCCGAATTGACTTTCATCTCCGGATCGGCACACCACCACCTGACCATCGAACAGCAGGAAGCCAGGCTTAGCGGCACCCACCGCGGCGATATTCTCTCCGGGAGTTTAACCGGCGACGTAGAAGGCCGGCGTGTCTTGATCCGCAGCAGCCAACGCGTCCAGGGCACGCATCTGCACTACGAATTCGCAGGCGATGTGCAGGGCGATCGCATCGAAGGCGTGGTGCAGTTGGGCGAATACGGCCACGCCAAGTGGACCGCCCAGCGCGCCTGAGCGCCGCTTCATGCAAAAAGTAAACCTGGCGGAAAAGCTGGCTCTTTTCGCCGATCACTGGAGCCCGAAGATTCTTGGTGAGCTGAATGGCCAGCAAGTCAAGGTGGCCAAGTTTCAGGGTGAGTTCATATGGCATCGGCACCAGGCGGAGGATGAGCTGTTCCTGGTCCTGCGCGGCAGTTTTCGCATGGACTACCGGGATGGCGAAGGGCGTGAACAGGCCATAGAGCTGCGCCAGGGCGAGTTCCTGATTGTGCCGCGAGGCATAGAGCATCGCCCGGTGGCGGCGGAAGAGGTGCACGTCCTGCTCTTTGAGCCGGCCGGCACTCTGAACACCGGCAACCTACGGGAGGCACTGACCAGGGACCATCTTGAGCGGCTATAGAAGGGCTGGGCGCCACATTGGCAAATCGTAGTTCAGCGACTGGCGGCGCGGGTTAGCCGATCCAGCACGCCGGCCCATTCCGGAGTGCCGGGCGGCCGCTCGACCGCGATCCAATCAAGACCCTCGGCATCCAGCCGGTGCAGCGCTTCATAGAGCCGCGCGGCATAGGCACGTGCTTCGGCGGGCATCTCGCGGCCGATACGCAACCACGCCCCGCGGCCGGCAGGCGTCGGGTCGTCCACGCTCCGCAACAAAAGCGGTGTGCGTGGGCGATAGTGCTGCGGGTGCATCCCTGGCGCAGGATGGGCGCCGGGCCCGATTTCGGCGCGACCGAGCGGGCCGATAAGCGCCTCGATCTCCGGTATAGGAATGACGCCGGGCCGCAGCAGCACAGGCCGGTCCCCGGCCAATGAGAGAACCGTGGACTCGATGCCAACCGCGGCAGGTCCGCCATCGAGCACCATCTCGACCGCGTTCCCGAGCGATTGCCGGACGTGCTCCGCGGTGGTCGGTGACAGCCCTGTAAACAGGTTGGCACTGGGCGCAGCGATGGGGACTCCGGCTGCCCGAATGAGTGCCAGCGCCAGCGGATGAGACGGCACACGCAGGCCCACGGTCGGCAAGCCAGCCGTTACCATATCGGGAATCGACGGCTGCTTGCGCAGCACCAGCGTCAAAGGCCCCGGCCAATATTTTCGCGCCAGCCGCTCGGCCGCCTCCGGCCATTCGAGCGCCAGTTCGCGCGCCATCTCGAGTGAGTCGACGTGCACGATCAACGGGCTGCCCAGGGGCCGGCCCTTGACCGCAAAGATTCGTGCAACAGCCGCGGCATCCAGCGCATTGGCCCCCAGCCCGTAGACCGTCTCAGTGGGAAAGCCGACCAGCTTGCCGGCCCGAATCAACGCGGCCGCTTCGGTTACACTCACTCGGGCAGCTCGTCCTTGTCGTCGCCCGCGATTCTGCCGGTCTTGCGGTAGACCAGGTAAGCATGCATGAAGGGCTCCAGGTCGCCTTCGAGTACGCGATCCACATCGCCCAACGACAGCTTGGTACGGTGATCCTTGATCATGCGATATGGTGCCAGAACATAGCTGCGGATCTGGCTGCCGAAATTGATGTCCAGCTTGGTCGCCTCGGTCTTGGCCGCCTCCGCGCGTTTCTTGTCCAGCTCGAATTCATACAGCCTGGCGCGAAGCTGCTTCATGGCGCTGTCGCGGTTCTTGTGCTGAGAGCGCTCGTTCTGGCACTGCACCACGATGCCGGTGGGGAAGTGCGTGATGCGCACGGCCGAATCGGTCATGTTGACGTGCTGACCGCCGGCGCCGCTGGCGCGGAAGGTATCGATGCGCAGATCGTCGAGCTTGATATCGATCTTGATCTCGTCGTCCACCTGGGGATAGACGAAGACCGACGCGAACGAAGTGTGGCGGCGCGCGTTTGCGTCGAAAGGCGAGATGCGCACCAGCCGATGCACGCCGATCTCCGACTGCAACAGCCCGTAGGCGTTTTCGCCGTTCACCTCGAAGGTCACCGACTTGATGCCGGCGCCCTCGCCCTCGAGGCGATCGGTGATCACGGTAGGGAAGCCCTCACGCTCGGCCCAGCGCAGATACATGCGCAGCAGCATCTCAGCCCAGTCCTGGCTCTCGGTCCCGCCGGCGCCGGGGTGTATGGTCACGATGGCGCTACGCTGGTCGTTCCCGCCGGAGAGCAGCATGGTGGTTTCCACGCGCTCCACAAACTGGGCGAACGATTGCAGATCGCGCTCGATATCGCCGTTAACGTTTTCGCCCTCGCGGGCCAGCTCAAACAGCGTATCGAGATCGGAAGTAAGCGAGGCGATGCGCTGCTCATTACCGAGGTTGTTTTCCAGGCGCTTGCGCTCCTGCATGACCTTCTGGCTCTTTTCGGGCTGGTTCCAGAAGTCTGGCGCGGCGACCTGTTGTTCTACTTTTTCGAGCTTGGATTTTTGCGCGGGGGCGTCAAAGATACCTCCGCACGGCCAGCGCCTGTTCGCGGAGGGGAGTGTACTCTCGTTCTAACTCGTCGACGGTCTTCATTCCGATTTCATTCTAACAGAGAAGGGGTTTGATTCCCGAGACCTGCTAACATTGGCCTGACGTTCAGGAGAAAGCAACCAGGCGCTGGTACCACTATGTGGCGTACTTCTTCGGAGGCGCATTCCTCGCGAACGCCCTGCCCCATCTCGGCAATGGCATCTCGGGGCATGCCTTCCAGAGCCCCTTCGCATCACCACCCGGGGTGGGATTGTCTTCCTCGACGGTCAATGTCCTGTGGGGCCTCTTCAACCTTGCTGTTGGCTACCTGCTGGTCTGTCGTGTCGGCAGTTTCAATCTGCGCAAGACCCAGCACGTGCTGGTCCTCGGGGCGGGCATCCTGATCATGTCGCTAATGGCTGCCCGCTCCTTCGGACCGCTCCACGGGGGGAGTAATCCACATTAACCTGAGTCTAAAGTGGGCTGCCGTTTCAGTACGTCGCCCGGCCCCCGCTGGCGTCGTAGCACTGGCCCGTTACAAACGAGCAATCCGGACTCGCCAGAAAGTGCACGACCGCCGCAATCTCCTCCGGGGTGCCTGTCCGGCGCATGGGGATGCGCTCGGTCATATAGTCCACCTGGGCCTGCGTCAACTGCTCCAGTATCTTCGTGCGGATCACCGCCGGCGCTACCGCATTCACGCAAATCCCTTCGGTAGCTACTTCCTTGCCGACCGACTTAGTAAGTCCGATCACGGCAGCCTTAGTTGCCGAGTAGCCGGACATATTGGGGTTACCTTCCTTGCCGGCGATCGAGGCAATATTCACAATCCGCCCGTAGTGGCGCGCGCGCATGTGCGGCAATGCGGCGCGGCAGCAGTTGAACACACCGGTCATATTCACCGCGATAATCCGCTGCCAGTCCTCGTCGCTAACTTCCCAAATCGGAGCGGTTCGCCCGGCGATCCCGGCGTTGTTCACCAGTACGTCAATGCGGCCGGTGCGCGACAGCACTTCGGCCACGGCCGCATTCACCGAGTCCGAGCGAGTGATATCGATAGCGACGGCGAAAGACGCGCCGCCGATCGACTGCGCCACTTCCGCGGCGCCTGCAGCGTCCAAATCGGCAACCGCCAGGGCCGCCCCGGCGCGCGCCAACCGGCGGGCGATAGCCTCGCCGATCCCGGTGGCGGCGCCTGTGACAATGGCCGTCTGGCCCGTCAGGTCGAAGAGCATTACTCTTCTTTCACCACTTGCACAGTGACTTCAGCGGTAACGTCGCGATGCAGGCGAACGGGAATTTTAAATTCCCCAAGCTGCTTGATGGGCTCGTCGAGCTGAATCTTGCGGCGATCGATGGTGTAGTTCTTCTGCGCCAGCGCCTCGGCCACGTCCTTGGAGGTGACCGAACCGAAAAGCTGGTCGTTCTCGCCGGCCTTCTGGGCGATGACCACCGTAACCCCGCTCAGCAGCTTCGACAGATCCTCCGCTTCGCCCTTCTGTTTGGCTTCGCGGCGCAGGTGCGCCTGGCGCTCCTGTTCGACAATTTTGCGATTGGAGTCCGTGGCGGCTACGGCGAGCCGCTTGGGCAGCAGAAAGTTGCGGGCATAACCATCGGCCACTTTGACTACCTGGCCGCGGCTGCCCAGCCGTTCGACATCTTCCCTGAGAATGATTTCCATGATCTGGCTCCCTAGAACTGCGCCGCGAACGGCAGCAGGGCGATGTTGCGCGCCTTCTTGATGGCGTCGGTCAGGCGGCGCTGGTGCGGCGCGCAGACGCCCGAGATGCGGCGC
>Ga0302326_10001535_pt1 | contig 58565 bp, 41 predicted proteins | sample Palsa_T0_3_FD_202264 | JGI IMG/M metagenome (GOLD analysis project Ga0302326, IMG submission 202264) | Peat permafrost microbial communities from Stordalen Mire near Abisko, Sweden - Palsa_T0_3 | ecosystem: Environmental > Terrestrial > Soil > Palsa > Peat permafrost | place: Sweden: Abisko...
CTTCGCCGCCCACCGCGGAGCAATTACTTTGACCGCGACGATGCGGGTCGTTCCGAGATGGGTTGCCAGATAGACATTGCCCATACCGCCAGCGCCGAGCTGCCTGTCGATGCGGTATTTGGCGTCGAGGATTTCGCCGATCATGTGGAGTGATCCAAAAGATCCAGCCGCCATCATAACAATGGCCGGGCCGAAAGGTTCATCTTTCCTCGGTTCCGAGCCAGACCGCGGCACGTTCCCATCGGGATCACGTCCATACGCCCGGATGCCCTGATCGTTCTAGGGCAGCACCAGGAATGGGCCGCTGCTGAAAAGGACGCCGCCCGGTGTCGTCACCTGGAGCTTGCCGGTAGTGGCTCCGGCTGGTACGGTGGCCGTGATTTCAGTAGCCGAGACGACCTCGAACGCGGCCGGCGTCCCGTTAAAGCTGACGCTTGTGGTACCTGTCAGATCCGTTCCCAGAACAGTAATGCCCGCTCCCACCTTGCCGGCATGGGGCGATGTTTTGACAAACGGCCCCAGACCTACAGACAGACTGAAGACCGTGCCAAGGCCGGTTCCGCCGTCCTGGGTGGTCCCGTAAAAGTCCCCATTGGTGGCCTGGACTAACCCCGCCCAGGGTTGCTCGCCGTCCGCGCAGTTGCTTTGGGAGCAGAAGTTGTATAGCGTCGTCAGCGTGCCAGTCGGGGTGATTTTGAAGACCGTCCCACACAAGTCGTACGGGGCGGGCGCACAATGCCCGCCCAGAGTCGTTGTCCCGTAGAAGTTGCCATCGCTGGCCTGGATCAGGTTACCCCAGGGGTTTTTGCCGTCGGCGCAGTCGCTTTGGGAGCAGAAGTTGTGTAGCGTTGTCAGCGTGCCAGCCGGGGTGATCTTGAAGAGCGTGCCATAGCAGCAGCCCTCCGCCCCGCCATTGAATGTTGTCCCATAAAAGTTGCCGTCGGTGGCCTGGATCAGCCCTGCTTGGGGGCCAGATCCGTTCCCGCTTTGGAAGTTGTATAGCGTCGTCAGCGTGCCAGTCGGGGTGATTTTAAAGACCGTCCCCGCGCTGGCGCTCGTCGTTCCGTAGAAGTTGCCGTCGGTGGCCTGGACAAGCCGTCCGGTGGGCGCAGTACCGTCCGTGCAGGCCGGACTAATTAAGCAGAAACTGTATAGCGTCGTCAGCGTGCCGCTGGAAGTGATTTTGAAGACTGTGCCACCACCCTTGGCTCCGCCGGAGTAGGTTGTGCCGTAGAAGTCCCCATCGGTGGCCTGGATTAACCCCGCGTAGGGGATTGATCCGTCTGTGCAGTCGGGTTCGGAGCAGAAGCGGTGTAGCGTGGTCAGCTTGCCACTGGGGGTGATTCGGAAGACCGTCCCACAGCCGGTGGAACAGTATTCGGCGTTGGTGTTGGCCCCGCCCGAGGACGTTGTCCCGTAGAGGTTCCCGTCGGTGGCCTGGACCGGGGCCGCGTAGGGGGCTGATCCGTCTATGCAGTCTGGTTCGGAGCAGAAGCTGTGTATTGTCGTCAGATTGCCACTCGCGGTGATTCGGAAGACCGTCCCACCGCCGTTGACCCCGCCGCCAGTCATTGCCCCGTAGCCGTCTCCATTCGTGGCCTGTATCAGCCCCGCGTACGTGAGGCCGCCGTTCGTGCCATCAAAGCTGAACAGCGTAGTGAGAGTCTGCGCGGGTAGGGCAATCGCCATAGCCATAGCTGCGCACAGCGAAAAAACCGCGCGCGCCCTCTTCCCCCCGTTAAGTCTGTCCCATACGTTGGCGATTCGTTTCATCGGTACCCTACATTTTGACCGTGGGTTCCATTTTGGCACCTTCTAGGGCTTCCTGGCCGGCACAAGCGCACCGAGCGTACGCGGTGGACCGATCCGCCGGGCCTCGATTCGCTGAAAATCCTTCACCCAGGTCAGTCCGCCGTCTGCCGAACGGTCCGCCGCCCACGAAAACCGACCCGGCTGAATATTGTAATACCGGATTCGCAGCGTAACAGGCTTTCCGGCAGCCACGCCGAATTTTTGTTCGATGTGCATCTCCGAATTGACGCGCTCGGCGGTGCCGAAGTCTTGCAACCCGCTGCCGGCGTCCATGCCAATCAGCTCCCAGCGGTCGGCCACGGCGTTATAGGCGCGGATCGTCGTACTCAAGTAGAATGTTTCGCCGTTGTCTCCAAGCACGCGGTACTCATCGAGAATCTGTCCCTTTTCCAGGCGCACGGCGCTCCAGCGTCCGCCGAATTTACCATACTCGCGGCTCTCGGAGGTGAACTCCCAATCGCCGAGCAGGTAATCGAAATCCGATTGGTGCGCTGCATAGGACGCCTTGACCTGCTCAGGCGTGCGTTTGGAACTGGTCTGTGCGGAGAGCGGCGTCGCCGTCAGTGCCGCCAGAATGAATCCTGCAAGGAAACGAAGATGGTTCATGGGACGATGCTAGCCAAAACGCATGGCAGCGATCGAATTTATGCAGCCAGCGGCGGGCTGCCTGCAGCGAGCGGCGCAAGGCGGCCTTTGGCTGGACAGTGCCGCCCGGACGGCGCTATCCTCCCGGGATGGCCGCTCCCGCGCGCCCCGCGACCCGGTTCTGGTTGCTCATCTTCGCGGCATGGCTGGTGCCGGCGCTGCTCTCCGGATTCAACACCTATGTTCAGGATCGTCTGGACGGCCACCCGCCGGACTGGCGTTGGGTACTGTTCAGCTCCACCGACTGGCTGCTCTACGCCCTGCTTACGCCGGTTGTATTGCGCGCCAGCCGCCGGTTCCCGCTCGAGCCGCCCCGTCTGGCGCGCAATATCGCATTGCACGTGGTGGGTGCGCTGGGCATGTCTGTGGCGTGGGCCGCGCTCGGCACGCTGCTGCGGCTCGCCATATTTCCATCTGCCGCCGGCGCCAGTACGCAGAAGCTCTGGCTCGGCTTCGTAAGCTGGGTTTTCACCACGCTTCCGTTTGGCGTGGGAGTATACTTCGCGCTGGTAGCCATTCAGCACTCGTTCTTCTACTTCGCCCAGGCCCGCGAGCGCGAGACCCAGTCGGCTGTTCTGGCAGCCCAGCTCTCCGAGGCTCGCCTGGGTGCACTCCGCATGCAGCTCAACCCGCACTTTCTGTTTAACAGTCTGAATGCCGTTACTGTGCTGGTGCGGGATGGCAATACCGCCGCCGCGTCGCGGATGTTGGAACTGCTGAGCGATGTGTTGCGGCAGGTCCTGCGCACCGGCGAAACTCACGAGACGGCGCTCTCCCAGGAGCTGAATTTCCTGGAACGGTATCTCGCGATCGAGCAGGTTCGCTTTTCCGACCGCCTGCGCCCGCGCATCGAGATCGATCCGGCCTTAGCGCGAGCCGCGGTGCCGCGCTTCCTGCTGCAGCCTCTGGTAGAGAACGCGCTGCGCCACGGAATCGCGCGCCGCTCCGACGCCGGCGTGGTTCAAGTGAGCGCGTACCGCGATGATCAACAACTCGTGTTGACGGTGCGCGACGACGGACCTGGTCTGCCCACGGCGCCGGGTGCGGGCACTGGCGTGGGGCTATCGAATACCCGCGCGCGCCTGGCGGCGCTGTATGGCAGCGGCGCAACGCTGGAGGTTGCCAATGCGGAAGGCGGCGGCGTAATTGCTACAGTGCGCCTGCCGTATCATGAAACGGAAGGTGATGGCTGATATGCGTGTCCTGGTAGCCGACGATGAGCCTCTGGCACGCCGCGGCGTGCGCCAGCTTCTGGCTCCGCACGCGGACGTGCACGTGGTGGGCGAAAGCCGCAACGGTCCGGAAACGCTGCGTGCGTTGGACGAGTTCAAGCCCGATCTGCTCTTCCTCGACGTGCAGATGCCCGAGATGGATGGCTTTGACGTGCTCCGCGCGCGCGGCGCCGGGCGCATGCCCGCGGTGGTGTTCGTTACCGCGCACGATCAGTTTGCGGTGCGGGCATTTGAGGCCTACGCGATCGATTATCTGGTGAAGCCGCTCCATGTAGAGCGCTTCGAAGCTGCCTTGGAACGTGTGCGCGAACAATTGCGATTAATGCAGGCCGCCGGGCTCGCGCGGAAGCTCACGGCCCTGCTCGCCGCCGAGCGGGCGCAGCGTGAGAAGAAAGGCATCGAGCGGTTGGTGATCCCGACGGCCGCGAGTGACCTGGTAGTTCCAGTAGCGGAAATCGATTGGATCGGCGCCGACGATTACTACGCCCGGCTGCACGTCGGCATGAAGAGCTACCTGCTGCGGGAGTCGTTAAGCTCGCTCGAGGCGCGTCTCGACCCATCCCGCTTCGCCCGTCTGCACCGTGCGGCGATTGTGCAGCTCGATCGGGTCAGGGAGCTGCGCAACACGGCCCGCGGCGATGAGGCCATACTGCGGGATGGCTCACGCCTTCCGGTCAGCCGCAGAAGGCGCGCGGTGCTCGACCAATTGCTGCGCCTGCGTTAAGGCAGTAAGCAGATTGTTACATCCTTTTTACAGACGTAACGAAAGATTGCGCGCCGTGCCCCCCTATAATCGAGTTGATCTCAGGGGGGTTGGCGCATGCAATCGAACTTCAGGAGTCTCTTCTCCCGGCTGATAGCTGGCGTCTCATTACTCGTACTCGTTCCGGCTCACGCCCAAACGCCGCAGTTCTCATTCTTTGCCCGGCACGACATTCTAACCGCCGGCGGGGCGCCGCTCGCCTCCCTGGGGGTAGCCGATTTCAACGGTGACGGCATCATGGATATGGCTCTGGCCGATGCGACCGGCACCCTCGCCGTGATGCTCGGCACAGGCCACCTCACTTATACGACGACTTTCTACGGAGCTCCGGGCGGCGGTCAGGTCGAGAGCATCGTCGTCGGTGATTTCAACAACGACGGCCATCCCGACATCGCGGTGGGTGGCTTCCTTACAGGAGTTGGTGTCTATATCAACAACGGTGACGGCACGTTCACCGGGCCGACGACTTATGGGGCAGGGGACACCAGCTTCGGCCTGGCCACGGCGGACGTCGACAACGACGGCAACCTGGACCTGATCGGTCAAGGGTTCGTCCTGCTGGGAGTGGGCAACGGAACCTTCGAGGTCTCCGCGCCTCTGCTCCGGCAAACCCAGCGGCCCGCCGGCAAATTGCGGCCTGGAGCCGCGCCAAAAGCCACCAGCGTGATTGGTGGTCCGGTGGCCGTCGGCGACCTGAATGGCGATGGCAACATCGATGTCGCCTACGTCGGCGACGACGGTGGTGGGGTGCAAGTGCTGCTCGGCAACGGCAATGGCACGTTCCGGCCGCCCCCAAGCGGTTCCACCTGTAGCTTTGCGGGCTTCCAGGTGGCCATCGCCGATTTCAACAACGACGGCATTCCCGACTTGACTTTCTCGGCGGATGGCGAGGTAGGCGTATGTCTCGGCAATGGCGATGGAACCTTCGGGAAAGCGAGCATGTTTTCCAACGGCGGCGACTTCCCGGGTCAGTCCATCCTGGCCTATGACCTGAACGGCGACGGAAACATGGACATCGCCGTGGTGGATCTCAATCGCGGCGGGGGCGACATCGCACTTGCCTCCCCTATGGGCGTGCTGTACGGCAAAGGAGACGGCACGTTCCAACAGGCAGCGGTGTACGAAGTGATCTTTCCTTTTGGTATCGCGGAGGGCGATCTGAATGGAGATGGCATACCCGATCTGATCGTCGCAGGCGGCGAAGAAACCGACCCGCTGATTTTCGCATTTCTGGGAACCTCCAACGGAAAACTCCAGGCTGCGCCGGAGCTCAGGGCCTCGGTGAGGGTGCCCGAGGCGTTTGCCGTAGCGGACTTCAACGGCGACGGCAACCTGGATCTGGCCGTCACAGGCTCGCAGTCGAATAATGTCGCCATTCTGCTCGGCAATGGAGAGGGCGGCTTCTCGCCGTCGGGCACGTTTGCAACCGGGCCCGGTCCCATCGGCGTCGTAGCAGGAGATTTCAATGACGACGGCAAAATGGATCTGGCCGTGGTCAACAACGCCCTGGACAATGTTTCGATTTTGCTGGGCAACGGCGACGGTACGTTCGGGACGGCGGCAAATTTCGGGGCGGGGCAGTCGCCGGTCTACGTTGTGGCTGGCGATTTCAATGGCGATGGGAAGCTGGATCTGGCCGTCACCAATTCGGCTGGTAACAACGTGTCGATCATGCTCGGGCGGGGCGACGGCACGTTTGGCCCGCCCACCAATTTCGCCACCGGCAAGACGCCCGAGTTCATTGCGGTGGGCGACCTGAACGGCGATGGCAAACTGGATCTGGCGGTAGCCAACTCTGCTGAGGGCACCGGCACCGTCTCGGTTCTATTCGGCAAAGGCGACGGCACGTTTCAACCCGCGGTTTCGCTCGCCACCAACGCCTTCGAGTCCGCGGGCATCGCGATCGCCGATTTCAATGGCGACTCCAAGCCGGATATCGTGGTGGCGAACTTCGGGAGCGCGTCGGTGTCCGTATTTCTGGGAAATGGCGCCGGATCTTTCCACAGCGCGATTTCGAGCCCTGTAGTCAGCGGATTTGGCAGCGCGCCGTTTGCCCTGGCCGCCGGCGATTTCAACGGCGATGGCAAGCTGGACGTGGCTGTCGTTGCTTTCCAACTGCAGGATGTCGCGCTGCTGCCCGGTCTGGGCAATGGGCAGTTCGGCCCGGCCACACTGTTCGGAGCCGATGCGCTGCCCTTCGCCATCGCCAGCGTTCCGCTCAGTAAAGGAAAGCCGGATGGGCTGGTGGTGGTGAACGAGGAACGAAACCTGATCTCGGTGTTGCGGAACACGGGAAAGTAGAGGAGTAATTTCATGCGAACAATAGGACTCCTTCTTCTGGCTCACATGCTGCTCAGTGCGGCCGCGCCGCCGATATCCTTTTTCGCCCGCCGCGATACGCCGGTCGGGATTGGAAATATTATCGGTGGCGAGGCGCCATCGAGTCTGACCATCGCCGATTTCAACGGCGACGGACGCCCGGACGCGGCGGTACTCAGTTCGTTGACCAACTCGCTGTTCGTGCTCACCAATCTGGGCAATGGCAGTTTCCGCGAAGGCAATGCGATCAACGCAGGCCTGGTGCCCGCGGGCCTGGTGGCTGGCGATTTCAACGGGGACGGCAAACAGGATCTGGCAGTGGTCTCGCTAGAGGGAGTGGGCATCCTGCTGGGCAACGGCGATGGCACCTTCCAGCCTCTCGTGAATATCCGCGATGCGTTCGGCAATGCCATCGCCGTTGCGGACTTCAACGGCGATGGCAAACTCGATCTGGTGGTGGGCTACACGCAATCCGATACTCTGGATTTGCTGCTGGGCAATGGGAACGGCACGTTTCAGCCGATCGTTAGCGTGCCCGCGGCGAGCAATACCGTCGCGCTGGCCGTCACCGATCTGAATGGGGACGGTAATGCGGACCTGGTCGTGGCCACCGGCACGGACGGCGAAATCGTGACCATCCTCGGTAACGGCAACGGAACTTTCGGCTCACCCAGCGTGTTTTCCGTTCCCGGGGCTACAGCCCTGGCAACCGGCGACTTCAACGGCGATGGCAACATGGACGTAGCTTGCGGCGTCCTTGTGAACGGCGCCGGTGCATTAGTTTTACTGCTGGGTCAAGGAAACGGCCAACTGGAAAGCCCGGCTGCTGTCGTGAGCGAAGGCAGCCCGACCGGCGTCGTAGCAGTGGCGGCCGCGGATTTCAATGGCGACGGCCATCTAGATCTGGTTGGCATTCACACCGTACTGGGCGGTGACGACACGCTGGTGCTGCTGGGCAATGGCGACGGCACCTTCCAGAAGCCCCGGGAGTATTCGATGGGCGGGCCTGTGGTGCTGGGCGCCGCCGATTTCAACGGCGACCAGAAGATCGATATAGTCACTGCCAATGCTTTTGGCAACGGCAGCCTGTTGTCGGTGCTGCTGGGGGAAGGCAACGGACAGTTTCAATCCGCGCCGCAGACCACCTTAACCGCATTCGCGGCGGGCGCCACGTCAGCCGGCATGGCTTCGGCGGATCTCAACGGCGATGGGTTGACCGATTTTGTAATCGCGGAGTCTACCGGCCTGCAGGTGGTGGTGGGCACGGGCGACAATCATTTCATTACCGGGGAGTTTCTCAGTGGGACGCCCAACGCGATCGCGCTGGCGGATGTTAATGGCGATGGCCGTCCGGACCTGATCGAGACAACCAGCAACGGCAACAACGTGTTGGTGTTTCTCGGCAACGGCGACGGCACCTTCCAGATCCCCTTGAGCTCCAATGCCAATGGCAGCCAGTACGCCGCGGCCGTCGGCGATTTCAACGGAGATGGCAAGCCCGACCTGGCGCTGATCGTCAACGGGCAGCAACTCGGTGTGATGCTGGGCGACGGAACCGGCAACTTCGCTCCGCCGGCGAAATTGTTTGCGCTCGGAAGTAACCCCGACTGGATTTCCGTGGGCGATTTTAATAAGGACAGAAAGCTGGATGTTGTGGTGGCGAATTTCGGACTCAGCGGTCCGTCCAGTATCTCTGTTCTCCTCGGGAATGGCGACGGAACCTTTCAGCCCCAGACCAATCTGCCGCTGCCCAGCGAGGCCGATCCCTGGCAGGTGCAGGTGGCCGATCTGAACGGCGATGGGAATCTGGACATCGTGTCCTCCAACAACAACGAGTCTTACCTTTCTATTTATCTCGGCAACGGCAATGGGACTTTCCAGCAACCCACGCGCGTCTTCTGCGCTTTCGCGCCTGAGAACATGGTTATCCTGGACTTCAACGGCGATGGCATTCCCGATATCGCTTTCATGAGTTTCGGCGAGAGCGATGCAGGCGTGCTGGCCGGCAAAGGGGACGGGACGTTCGCGCCGGCCGAGTTCTTCGGCGCCAACTTCTTTCCGGTGACCATTGCCGCGGGGACCTTCGCGCAGGGCGGCAAGCCTGGGCTCATTCTGGTGAACAACGGATTCTTGCAGCAACCAGCGGTGACATACACCGTGTTGCGGAATACTTCGAAGTAACGCCTGCGCTTACTCCCACTCCGTCGGTCCGGGATGTGCCATGCTGGAGTTCTATGCGTGACCCGGAGACCATCGAAACCGAGTTGATGGAGATCAGCGCTATCGCCGACGATACCCTGAAGCTCGAGCGCATCATTGCGTGGTGCGCAACGCATCCCGACGAAGTCCCCTTCGCCCTGCATCAGTTCATGGGCCGGCGCGACAAGCATCCGTCGGAAAGCTCCAGCCATTCGTGAGCAGACGTTTCCTTTCCGCGTGTATCCTCAATGCATGTTGTTTCCAGGCTTTCCCGGAGTCGCCACGGCGGTGGGGCTGTTCGCGCTGATATGGCTCATCATCTACTTAAAGAGCAAGGGGGGGCCGGTGGTCTTCGATCCTGGAGGCAAACATGGCGAGTTCGGCAAGAGGCTGCTTCCCATGTACGTGGATATAACGAAATTTGTCCTGGGTCTGGCGGCTGGGTCGATCGTGCTGCTGGTCGGCTCGCTGAATTTTAATCCGTCAAACGGCCGCTCTTTAAAGCCCTTCGCGTCGCCGTTGTTTCTGGTGGCGATGAGCATCATCTACGGAGTGCTGTTCATGATCCTGTTGGCCTTGAACTACGAGCATCATTTGCACCACCCTGACGATCCGCATTCCTATACGCGATTCCAGTACACGCGAAACCAGTCGCTAGGCTTCGGCGCGCTGCTCTGTTTCTGTATCAGCTACATCTGGCTGATCGCCTCCGCAACCAGATGAGAGGCTCTGAGCGCCTGCGGGGATCACCTCTCGCACCTAATGCCTCAGACCGCGCTCGACTCAGGAGTTGGCTAAGTTGTTCATGCAAACTCCTCCAGGACTTAGCCACCAAATAATACGATTTCAGCGAGCTCTGCTCAGAAAATCGGCTGAAGTACCTCAGCTTTCACGAACAAAGGAGACCATCGCCGCCTTCACGCCGCAGGCGCAAGAGTGCAGTATTTTCGCCAAGAATTTTCACCAAATATTTCGCCAAATATTTCTTGACATTCGTGGCACTATCTGAGATTCTTGTGATCCGCAGCACACTTTGGAGGCATTCAGCGTGAATCGGACTCTGATAAGTTTAATTGCTCTCTCTATTGGTATCTCGACTCAGGCTGCGGAGAAAAAGTCCCCCAGCCCCGCATTGTGGTTTACTAAATGCCCGCTTTCCTTTGAGCCGAATATGGGGCAGGGTGACCCGGGGGCGCAATTTATGGCGCGTGGCGCGGCTTACTCGGTAAAATTGGAATCATCGCGCGCGGTGCTGGATTTCGATTCGCGCACCGTCACCATGGAACTGCTGGACGCGGCGGCCCAGCCCACTATTCAGGGTGAAGCGCCGCTGCCCGGAAAGGCCAACTACTTTGGAAGCAGCGATCCCAAGACCTGGTTTACAAACATCCCCACTTATTCGCGCGTCCTCTACAAAAATATTTATCCGGGCATCGGCCTTGCCTTTTATGGCAAGGATAACCGCCTGGAATATGACTTCCTGCTGGATGCGGGCGCCAGCGCCGGCCGGATCCGCATGAGTCTGGCGGGAGCCGAAAGCGCTCGAATCGACGCCGCCGGAGACCTGGTCCTCAATCTCGGCAAGGGTGAGATCCGATTTTATAAGCCGGTCGCCTGGCAACCGGCGGCCAACGGACAGGGGCGCGAGAACGTAGACGCCGGGTACCGCCTGCGCGCCGCCGGCAACGGGCCGCCCGAGGTGACCTTCACGCTGGGCCGTTATGACTCGAAGCGTCCGCTGGTAATCGATCCGGTCGTGTCGCTGATCTACTCCGCGTATACGGACTATTACGCGGCCGCCGTCGCCGTGGACAACTCGGGCAATACTTACGTCACCGGTAAGCCCAACGGCAACGGATACTACGTTACGAAGTTCGGCCCTGCCGGAACCGTGATCTACAATAACACGATAGGTGCAAATACAACGGGTGCCTGGCCGTATGCACTGGCCATCGACAGCACCGGCCGCGCCTATGTGGCCGGCGAAGGCTATGCCGGTCTCCCGACGACCAGCAATGCCTATCAGACTTCGAATCCCGGCTCTTATAACACGTACTTCTCGCTTCTTTCCGCCGACGGCTCCACGCTGCTCTATGCCACCTATCTCGCCGGCGCCACCGGCTACTCATGGGCCAACGGCGTCGCCGTGGATACGAGCGGCAACGCTTACCTGACAGGCGCCGCGGCGTCGTCCACTTTCCCAGTCACTTCCGGGGCTTACGACACGACTTTCCCAGGTTCCTATACCGGCTTTGTGGCGAAGATAAACCCGTCGCTGAGCGGGACTGCCTCCTTAATTTATTCCACGTTCCTTGGGGCCAGTGGCAGCAATCCCTATGCCATAGCGGTGGACTCCTCGGGGGATGCCTATGTGACCGGGAACATGGCCAACGGAACTCCCATAACACCGGGCGCTTTCACCTATACGGGCGGGTATTCCACCAGCGGCGGCGTCTACGTCACGGAATTGAATCCCACCGGCAGCGGCCTGGTCTACTCGGCGTATCTCGGCTATGGAATCGGATGGGGAATCTCCGTCGATGGGGCGGGCAGTACCTATGTCACGGGAAGCGTCGGCTATGCCGATTTTCCGACTACGGCCGGAGCATATCAGACTACCTATGCGGGCGGGTTCGTCGCGAAGCTTCCTCCCGGTGGAGCGACCGAGACTTATGCGACCTTCCTGAGCGGCCCCAGCGGATTTACCGGCCTCAATGTCACGCCGTCCAGCATCGCCATCCCACTCGGCTGCGCGTCGGCTTGCAACGCTTATGTCAGCGGCTGGACCAACACCACAGACTTTCCGCTCGTCAACGCCTTGCAGACGTTTCCTTCCTCTTCCGGAAGCAGCGGCTTTGTGACGGAGCTTTCCGCGAATGGGAGCACAGCCCTGCTTTCCACCTACCTCAGCGGAGCCACCGCCTCCACCGAACCGCCGGAGAACAATGGGACTTTCGACTCGGTCCCGGCCCTGGCCGTCGATAGCTCCGGTAACATCTCCGTGATTGAAGACGTGACCGGCAGCGACTTCCCTGTGACTATTCCAGGCACGTCGACCGTAGGCGTGCTGGCGAAAATCGGACCGGCTACCGCTGGCTTTACCTGGGCAACGCCAACCAGCCTCAACTTCCCCAGCCAACCGGTGAATGTGAGTACTGCCATCACTGGTGGGACGGGCACAATTACGCTGCGCAATCTCGGCAGCGCGGCCGTTACTCTACAACCGGTGGTAGCGTCGCCTCCCAGCATTTTTTCCGAATCGGACAACTGTAACGGAAGCATCCCCGGCGGCGGCTATTGCACCCTGCAGGTGAATTTTACCCCAGCGGCGATCGGCCAGCGCAGCGGCACCCTGACCGTCTCGTCGAACGCCAGCAACAGTCCCGCCACGTTCGCGCTTAGCGGCACCGGTGTCGACGAACCGTACTCTTACACCCCTACTTCCAGCCTGACGTTCGCGGACCAGGCAGTAGGCACGCTCAGTACGCCTCAGTCTGTCACTATCACGAACATGGGCAATGAGACGGCGGCTCTGAGCTTGTATACCTCGATCGCGGACTTCACGGAGTTGAACAATTGTCCTACTCAACTGGCGCCGGGATCGAGTTGCACTGTCACCGTTACTTTCATTCCCACTCAGCCAGGTTTGCGCACCGGCTACCTCTCCATCTCGGGCTATGGCACCGGCAGCGTATCGCTGTCCGGCACTGGCACGGTCAACGGCAACGCCACGGGCCTGGCGCTCTCCGCCACCTCGCTCAACTTCGGCGTGCAGACCGTCGGCACCACCAGTTCCTACCAGTACGTTTACATCACCAATACCAGCGCCGCGCCGGTGACCATCAATTCGATAACGGTAAGTGGCAACTACGTGCTTTACACCTATACTTGCCCCATACCGGGACAGCTTGCGCCGCAAAGTTACTGTATCGTCTATGTTCAGTTCGCCCCTACCGCCACCGGAACGCTTACGGGCACCCTGACCATTAACGACAGCACACCGGCCAGCCCGCATACCGTATCGTTGACCGGCACGGGCCAGGCAGCCACCAAGAGCCTGGAGTTTTACCCTGGAACTGCGATCCAGTTCCCGAACCAGCCCGTCGGCTATACCAGCGCTTACCAACTGATCTACGTTTACAACGCAGGCACCGCCGCCGTTACTATCGATCGCGTGCTGACCACCGGCCCCTTCCAGATATACGAGTCTAATTGCGAAGCCACGACGATCACCGGCGTCGCTCCAGGGCCCAGGTTCTCCTATTGCTATGTGTACGTGAACTTCACGCCAACCGCCACCGGCGCTCAAACCGGGACATTGACTATTCTGGATAACGCGCCGACCAGTCCGCAGGTGTTGAACATGTCGGGCACTGGCGTCGCGCCGACCGGCACGATTTCGGTTACGCCGACAGAACTCACCTACGCATCACAGCCAGTGGGTCTTACCAGTGCGACACAAATCGTATACATTACGAATCCCGGCAATTCGCCGGTGACCGTCACCGGCCAGACGCCGACCGGCGATTATGCGGTCACAACTTCGTATGGTTATTGCTCTGGCGGGAGTGTGCCTTACACACTTGCTCCGGGGCAATATTGCGATGTGTATGTTGCTTTCACCCCTACCAGCACTACCAACCCGAGAACCGGCGCGCTGACCATAACCAGTTCCGCGGGCAACCAGACCGTCACTCTTTCCGGCACTGGCGAAACCGCCACACAGACCATCGGACTTACACCCACCATGCTAGGTTTTGGCAGCCAGATTGTCGGGCAAGCCACGGGGGCTTACTATGTCTACGCTCGTAATACCGCAACGGAAACGGTAACGTTCACCGCCAACCCCACCATCACCGGAACGAACGCCACGGATTTCAGCGTCGATGCTTATACTTGCGCGAACGGCTACACTGTGACCGCGAGCGGCAGTTGCTACTTCTGGGTTACCTTCACTCCAGGCGCCAGCGGCGCGCGTTCCGCTACGCTGAAGCTGACGGACTCCGCCGGCACGCAGACCCTGACGCTCACCGGCACCGGCGTGACCACCAGTCCCACGTATACAGTATCGAACTACGAGCTGGCGTATAACCTGCAGGTACAGGGGACCATCAGCCCCCTTAACACGTACGTGTACTTCTACAATAAGGGAACGTCCAGCGTGACCCTGGGAACCGACGCGGTCACCGGCAACTTCCTCGTTCCGACCGGCTATGACTCCTGTAGCGGCCAGATTATCCCGGCGGGTAGCTCCTGTTACACATACGTGGAATTCGCGCCCACTACGGCTGGATATCTTACCGGCTCCCTGGCCTTTAAAAACAGCGGCGGGACCACGTTGGTGAGCGTGCCTCTGGCCGGCTATGCCCTAGCGCCCGTCAACTCGGCTTACGTCGATCCGGGCGGCCTGAACTTCGGGCCCGAAGTGATCGGCTTGACCGCGAGTGGCCAGTACGTTTACTTGAATAACACCGGCAACCTCTCGCTTACGGTCGGCACGGCTACCGGCACCAATACCATCATCGGCGCCAGCACCAGCGGTGAATTCTCGGCTGCTTCCGCCGGCGGCGGTTATGACTACTGTAGCGGCGCGACTGTCACCGCAGGTTCCGACTGCTACGTATACCTGACCTTTACGCCAACCGCCATCGGCGCGCAGAGCGGCAGCATCACTCTCCCTGTGACTTATTCCAATAACAGCACGGCCAACTTCACCGTGACTCTGTCGGGGAGCGGCATGGCCGTAGTAGACGCGGCCGTGCTTTCCCCGACCGCCGCCACTTTCCTCGACCAGGTGGTGGGAACGACCAGTTCCTCCGACCCTCTGACCCTGACCAATAGCGGCGATCGCACGCTCACGGTGGGAACGCTCACCGGCGTCAACATCGCGGTGGGATCCAGTCCTACCGGCGAATTTTCCACGACGGCCAGCGGCGGCGGCGACTACTGCAGCGGTGTGAGCGTGACTCCAGGCGGTTCCTGCACCGTGTATATAGTGTTTACGCCCTCTGCGACCGGTCTGCGCAGCGGTAGTGTTACCTTCCCGGTTACCTATGCCGACAGCACCACCGCGAGTTTCACCGCCTCACTCTCGGGCAACGGCTTACCTTCCAGTAATTCCGTGGAGGTCACTCCGGCCGCTATGCAGTTCGGCAATCTGATCGTCGGCACCGTGAGCTCTGAGAACGCCGTGCAGGTGACCAATACCGGCAATGCGCCGGTGACGGTCGGCACCGATAGCATCACGGGCGTTTTCGCGATCAGTTCCGATTCCTGCGCCAGCTCCACGATTCAGCCCGGAAACACCTGTTACGTCTACGTCAGCTTCAATCCCACGGCGGCTGGTCCAGCTACGGGAACTCTCACTATCGCCGACAATGCCACCGGCGGTCCCCACGCCGTGGCGTTGTCGGGCACGGGCATTCCCGCGAGCCAACAGATTGCGCTCTCGCAAACCACGGTGGCATTCGGCAATCAGCCGGCCGGCTCCAGCGGTTCGCAGACGGCGGTTTACGTTTCAAATCTCGGAAGCACGAACGTAACCATTACCAGCATTGTGCTGGGCGGCACCAACGCGGCGGATTTCTCGATGACCAATGACTGCTACAGCTCCTATTTCAACGCCAACGCGTCCTGCCCAATCTACGTAACCTTTGCGCCGTTAGCCACCGCCAGCGGCGCGCTGACCGCGTCGATTACCCTTGCTTACGGGGCGGGCGGCAGTCCCCAAACCATCTCCCTTACAGGCACGGTGGTCGCACCCGGTCCCGCGGCGGCCTTGACACCGGCTTCGCTCACTTTTGCAAAGCAAAACGTTGGAGTGGTCAGCGCGCCCCAGGTTTTCAGTGTCACTAACACCGGCAGCGCGAATCTGAGTATTGTCTTGGTGGCGTCGACCAACAGCACTGAATTCCCCATCTCCGCCGACGGCTGTTCCGGAGCCACGCTCACACCGAACCAGCAGTGCGTAGTAGCCGTGAAGTTCTCGCCCATACTGGGCGGCACCCGCTCCGGCACCGTTACCGTGGCTGACAACGCCACCGGCTCACCGCAGATTGTCACGCTGACTGGAACCGGCTACGGCACGCCGCTGGCGTCGCTGACTCCCGCCACGCTCTCGTTTGGCAGCCAGAATCTCGGTACCACCAGCGCGGCGTTGAGTGCCACACTGTCGAACCCGGGCACCGCTGTGCTGAGTATCTCCAGCATTGCGGTTACCGGTGCGGACGCCAGTGAATTCACGATCACGGCGAACAGCTGCCCGGCTTCGCTGGCGCCCCACGGATCGTGCACCATCTCAGCCACGTTCACGCCTGCCGCCGCGGGCAGCCGCGGAGCTGCGATCACGGTCACCGACAACGCCAACAACGGAACTGGCTCCATCCAAAATGTGGCATTGAACGGCACCGGCGTGGCTGTGCCGCAGGCCGGCGTGTCACCCGGTTCGCTGACTTTCGCCAGCCAGGTGATCAATTTCGCCAGCGCGCCCCAAAACGTCACCCTGACCAACGCGGGCACGGGCGCGCTGACTATCAGCGGCATCGCCATCACGGGAACCGGCGCCGTCGATTTCGCGCAAACCAATGGATGCGGCATCAGTTTGCCGGCCGGGGCGAATTGCACAATCACGGTGACTTTCAAACCGGCGGTGACAGGCAGCCTCAGCGCCACGCTGACGGTCACCGACAACGCCAATAACGTTGGGGGATCAACACAGAGCGTGACGCTTAGCGGAACAGGCCTTCCCACGCCGGTGGTCACATCCGTCTCGGTGACGCCAAGTTCAGGCGCCGGCACCAGCCAGACGTTCACATTCGCTTACTCCGACTCGGATGGCAGCACGGACCTCAACACCGTGTACGGCCTGTTCAACACCACGACCACGCTCTCGAGCGCCTGCTACGTTTATTACGTGCAGTCGGCCAACCTGCTGTACCTGCAGAACAACGCCGGGACGGCGGCGCAAGGATCGGTGACTCCGGGCCAGTCAGCGACAGTCGCCAACTCCCAGTGCACCATCAATGGCGCGAGCTCCTCAGTCATCGCGTCGGGCGCCAATCTGACCGTCGCGGTGAGCATCACCTTCAAGACTGCCTTTGCAGGCACGAAGAACATCTACATGAACGCCACCAGCAAGGAGGGCCAGTCGAGCGGCGGATTAAAGCCCAAAGGCACCTGGAACACCTCCACGAACGCGCCTCCTACGGCGGTCTCGGTTACGCCAGGCAGCGGTTCCGGAACATCTCAGACGTTCAGCTTTGCATTCGCGGATCCCAACGGGTATCAGGATTTGAACACTGTCTCGGCGATCATCAACACCAGCACCAGTACGGCCAACGCCTGTTACGTATACTACGTGAAAGCGGCCAACGCTCTGTATCTGGAGAACAACGGCGGCACCGGGGCACAGGGATCTGTAACACCCGGCGTGGCGGGCACGGTGTCCAACAGTCAATGCACGATCAGCGGCACGGGAGCTTTGGTAACTTCGTCGGGTAACAATCTCACGGTTGCAGTGCCCGTGACGTTCTTGACGACCTTCACCGGTAGCCAGAACGTGTACCTCTCGGCGACCGACGATGAGGGCCTGACCAGCGGATGGCAGCCGCTCGGCATATGGATTCCCTAGGTACGGCGTCGCTATTTGGCGGGGACGAAACCATTATTTGTATAGATAGTAAGAGAACATAATTCTAGTTGTCGCCGCTGATTATAACGGCCCCCAGAATTTGGACCATGCAATAAGCTAATTTCGGAGTCGGTGGTCGCGAAGGAATAAGCGATGACGACGACGCGAAAACAATATCGTCCAAAGTTCAAGGCGCGGGTGGCGATTGAAGCGATCCGGGGAGAAAAGACGCTGAGCGAGTTGGGGTCGCAGTTCAGCGCGCACCCCATGCAGATCGCCAAGTGGCGGAAGGCGGCGCTGGACCAACTGCTGGAGTTATTCGTGGATGGGCGGAGGGAAAGGACGCAACGACGATGCGGACGAGGATGCGCTCTACGAGGAGATTGGCAGGTTGAAGATGGAGTTGGACTGGCTTAAAAAAACGTCGATCAATGCATTATATGCCTCCAATACCGGTAATGCGGCGAATATTCCCAGCAGCGCCGAAGTAGCAAGTCGTTGCTCCTCAAACTCTAGCAGTAGTGGTGGAGTCACAGTAGAAGGATCCTTCACGTAATGTTTGCGCGGCGCGGTCGCTGTCACGGCTCAATCGCGCCTTAAAATCTTCGAGTTCCTTCTGGGAGCGAGACTTCTCCTTTTCCATGAGATGTTCAGCCCACACCTTGCCCAACCAGTTGAACAGTCCCAAAATAATTGCGCCACTGATGCCGAGAGAGGCGAGCACAGAAGTAACGGGCTGGGCTAATTCAAGCTAAGTGCATAATGCGGTTTGAACCAACTCCAGGCCAACTTGTAAATTACAATTTAGCGGCTCAACGGTCCCTATGCGGGAGTTCTCGAAGTGGCCAGGGCAGTTTGCAGGAGACGACCCAGGCTCGGTGTTGACCCCGCCGTGCGCCGGGTCAAGAGAGGCCAATTTGACCCCGGTTGCTGTCGCGCGCCGTCAAGGGGGCAGTTGGACGCCAGCGACAGTACGCAAACGCCGTCTCGGTCAGATTTGGCCCCCTTGGCGTCGAATCTAGCGAAGGTCCTTACCTACCAAACACCTACTAGAATAGCGTGAAAAACCGTCCACACATTAACATTTTCGGATGGCCAAGTCCTAGACTAACTATGATTCCAAAGAAGTTCTGGTGAGCCGGGCGGGACTCGAACCCGCGACCCTTTGCTTAAAAGGCAAATGCTCTACCGACTGAGCTACCGGCCCCGGCTCTTCCGCAGTTGAGTGTACCAGTCTATCATACGCCCTCCTGTGGACTCCGGTCACGCCCGATGCAAGAATGTGGTCATGGCAGAGTCAGTCATCATGATTGCAAACGGAGATCTGCGCCTTGCCGCGAACCAGAAGTGCTGGCCGGCTCAAGCGCGCGCCGAAGAGGCCGTCACGGCTGCCATACGGCGCTTGGGCGAGGATGTCAAACGCGGCCATGCCTACGACCCCGCCAAGCGTCACGGTTTTATCGATAGCCAAAAAGCTGGAATGGAAGTGTTTCGTGCGATCCCCCCGCACGCGGCGCTAGTGGTGGTCGAAGCGGTGTGGCAATACAGCCATCACATTTTTCATGGTCTGTACAGCCATCGCGGCCCGATCATGACAATCGCCAACTGGAGCGGCGAATGGCCCGGGCTGGTGGGCATGCTCAATTTGAACGCCTCGCTTACAAAAGGCGGAGTCCCCTACAGCTCCCTCTGGAGCACCGACTTTACCGACGACTTCTTTCTCTCAGGCCTGCGCCGTTGGCTTGCCGGCGAAACCCTGCAGCATGATACCAGCCACGTACGCCCCCTGTCGTCCTGCAAGCTACCGGCCACCGCGGAAGAAACCGGGCTACGCCTGGCTGCCGAATTGCGCCGTGACAAAGCCATCATGGGGGTCTTCGATGAAGGTTGCATGGGAATGTATAACGCCATCATCCCTGACGAATTGCTGCACCCCACCGGCGTCTTCAAAGAGCGGCTCAGCCAATCCACGCTCTATGCCGAAATGCAGCATACCAGCGACGCCGAAGCGGCCGAGGTGCGCGCCTGGCTGGACCACAAAGGCATGCAGTTCTCAACCGGCCGCGACCCCGAGACTGACCTGACTGCCGATCAGATCCTCCAACAATGCAAGATGTACATAGCCGCGATGCGCATCGCCGATGATTTCGGCTGCGATGTCATCGGCATTCAATATCAGCAGGGGCTCAAAGATCTTGCGCCGGCTTCCGATCTGGCCGAGGGCTTGTTTAATAATGTCGACCGGCCGCCGGTCCGCGCCCGTGACCATGGACGCCTGCTTTACGAAAACGATGCGTTGCCGCATTTCAATGAAGTAGATGAATGCTCAGGCCTGGATGCGCTGGTCACCAATCGCATTTGGAAGGCGCTCGGATATCCGCCCGAAACCACGCTACACGATGTGCGCTACGGCGAGCCCTACGTAGTCGATGGCGTCGAGGAGTTCGTTTGGGTCTTCGAGATCTCGGGATCCGCGCCGCCCGAACATTTCATCGGCGGCTATGGCGGCGCTGTAAGCGAGCGCCAGCCGCCCATGTACTTCCGGTTGGGTGGTGGCAGCCTGAAGGGTGTCAGCAAACCGGGCGAAATCGTATGGAGCCGCGTGTTCGTTGATGACGGGGCTCTCCGGGCGGATATAGGACGCGCCAAAGTAGTGCAGCTACCGCGCGAGGAAACCGAGCGACGCTGGCGCATCACCACCCCGCAGTGGCCCATCATGCACGCCGTAACTTATGGCGTCGCCCGCGACCAATTGATGGCGCGCCACAAATCGAACCATATACAAGTGGCCTATGCGCCAGATGCCGCCGCCGCCAATCAAGCTCTGGCAGCCAAGGCCGCCATGTTTCGAGAACTGGGGCTGGACGTCTCGGTGTGCGGCACGCAGCATGGTCTTTAGCCGCGATATAATCGGGCAAAAGCGATCGCCTGAGCGAACGTGGCGGAATTGGCAGACGCACCAGACTTAGGATCTGGCTCCCGCAAGGGAATGGGAGTTCGACCCTCCCCGTTCGCACCATCATTTCCAGAAATCTCCGCGAGTCTGGACAGTCTGAATCGGAGGTCCAACGTACGAAATTGAGACTTACAGTTCTATTAACCGTCATGGCTGGTTGTCTTTCAGCCCAGGATTACGAAATCCTGATCCATAACGGCAAGATCGTAGACGGCACCGGCGATCCATCCTTCCACGGAGATCTCGGGATTAAGGGCGGCAAGATTGTCGCAATGGGCAAGCTGCCTCAAAAGACAGCCGCGCGTACGATTGACGCCGCGGGTCTGGTCGTTGCTCCCGGCTTCATCGACATGCACAACCATTCGGATGACAGCGTTCTGGTGGACGGCGACGCGATGAGCATGATCACCCAGGGCGTCACATCGATGATTCTCGGCGAGGGGGACTCGCAAGCTCCCACGGACCGGTTCCCAAGGTTTCGGGACTATTGGGCGGCTTTGGCCAAGGGAGGCGTATCTACGAACATCGGTTCTTACATCGCGTCCGGCTCAGTCTTTGAACGCGCACACGGTATGAAGCCGGGTCCGGCTACGCCGTCCGAGATGGAAAATATGCGCCGCATGGTCCGCGAAGGAATGGAGGACGGTGCATTGGGTGTTTCGGCATCGCTGATGGCACTGCCGGGGTTCTGGATTGCAACGGACGAGCTTGTGGAAATGGCGAAAGTAGCTGGAGAGTATGGCGGAATCTACTCGTCGCACACGCGTGATGAAGGCCCGACGGTTTTTAAGGCTATTTCGGAGGCCATCGAAATCGGGCGGCGAGCCAACGTCCCCGTGGATCTGCTACACCTCAAGATCGCCTACGAAAAATTGTGGGGCCAGATGCCGGAACTGCTCGGACTCATTCAGAATGCCAGGAATCAGGGAGTGGACATTCAGGCACACATTTATCCCTATACGGCCGGCCAGAACGATCTGCGCAGTATCCTGCCGCCGTGGGCACAGGAGGGGGGCACCGCGGAAATGTTTAAGCGGATTCAGGATATGTCCTTGCGGGACCGCCTGGTACGCGACATTGAGAATGGCATCGACGGATGGTATGACCACTACACGGCCGTGGGCAAGGACTGGAGCCGGATGCAGCCGGTAGCTTTTTCCAACCCGGCTTACCGGAAATATAACGGCCAACGCATGGACAGGATCATTGCCGACATGAAGAGGCCGCCGCTCGAAGCGCTGTTCCAGATCCTGCTCGACAATGACGGGTCCGTGCCCACGGTTTATTTCCATCATTCGGAGCAGGACATGCGCATTGCGATGCAGACGCCGTGGGTCAGCTTTGGCTCTGATGGAACCGCGCTGCGAACCGACGGACCGCTCTCGCAAGGGATCCCGCACCCGCGTTCGTACGGCACATATCCACGCATTATGGGCCGGTATGTCCGTGAAGAGAAGGTCATCACATTGGAGGAGGCCGTGCGGAAGGCGACATCCCACAATGCGGCGAAAGTACGAATTTTCGATCGCGGTTTGCTTCGACCGGGGATGTGGGCCGATATAACCGTTTTCAATCCGGACACGATCATCGACAAGGCCACCTATGATAACCCGCACCAGTATTCCGTGGGTGTCGAGTATGTGATCGTCAACGGTAAGCTCGTGATCGACCATGGCAAACATACCGGTGCCCGCCCCGGGATAGTCCTTTACGGCCCAGGCAAGCGCGGTTGATTTCATCAACTCGACTCGCCATAACTGCCGCTTGCGCATTGTCGATAGTCGAGGTATCATTGTCGATAATCGAGGCATCGGCGATATGCCCAAACCATCAGACTTGTTGCAAGGAACACTGGATCTTTTGATTCTGAGGACCGTTGCCCGTAAGCCCCTTCATGGTTGGGGAATAGCGAAGCGGATACAAACACTCTCGGGCGACACGCTGTCAGTGGGCCAAGGCTCCCTGTACCCGGCAATGCACCGGCTCGAAAATCAAGGCTGGATTTGCGCGAACTGGGAGGAGTCGGATCTCGGACGGCCTGCGAAGGTCTATTCGCTAACTGCGGCGGGCCGGAAACAACTGGAGCGCGAACTCAAGAGTTGGAAGCGCCTCTCTTCCGCTGTCCACTTGCTCATCCAAAACGCCTGATGCGGGATATTTATGCGGACTATCAGGATCATCAAACGACGTATTCATGCTTTGCTGCGTCGCTCCAGTGCCGACGCGGAACTTCAACGCGAAATTGAGATTCATATCCAGCAACTCACCAACGAGGCTATAGCCGCGGGTATGACTGAAGCCGAAGCGCGGGCCATGGCTTTGCGGGAATTTGGGCGGATAGACCAAATCAAAGAAGAGTGCCGCGACACGCGCCGCGTGAGTTGGATTCAGGATTTCGTCCAGGACCTACGCTACGGCGTTCGTATATTGCGGCAGTCGCCCGGCTTTAGCGCTATCGCCGTATTCACTCTCGCCTTGGGCATCGGCGCCAACACCGCGATTTTCAGCCTTGTCGATGCGGTACTCCTGCGATCGCTTCCGTATAGGGATCCCAATCAACTCGTCCTGATGTTCGATGTCCCGCTGAATCGGCCACAGGAACTGTCGGGCATTTCCTACCGGGACTTCACCGAGTTACGCGGGCAGAACCAGGTGTTTAGTGAGATGGCGGGAAATACATTTCACGATCTCACCTTGACCCAGGCGGGCGAGCCAGCCATTGTGAACACCGCGGACGTGACGCCGGAAATATTTGGGCTACTGAACGCAAAGCCCCTATTGGGCCGCACGCTGTTGCCTGAGGAGGGCAAGCCAGGAGCGGCGGCCGTGGCTGTTCTGAGCGAAAATCTCTGGCGCAGCCGCTTCGGCTCCAATCCGGGTGTTATCGGCCAATCTATCGTTCTGGACATGCGTTCATTTACGGTAGTCGGAATCCTGCCGGCCAGCTTTCGCTATCCTGAGGGCGCTCCCCATCAGGACGTGTGGATTTCTGTCATGCAGGACCCGCTGTTCGGGCCTTTGACGTCACAGCCCGGCGTACGTTTGTTGGGTGTGATCGGCCGGCTCAAGCCAGGCGTCTCCGCCGAGGAAGCTCAGGCCGAGATGAACACCGCAGGCGCACGGCTGGCGCGGGCGTTTCCCGCAGAAGATTCCGGCATGACGATGCGGATTCAGCCCTATCGGAAGGCGGTGGTGGGGAACTTGAAACCCGCGCTGCTGATTATGCTGGGCGCGGTGGGCCTGCTCCTGTTGATCGCCTGTGCCAATATCGCGAACCTGCTTCTCGCCAGGGCCACTTGCCGCGGGAGAGAAGTGGCCGTGCGAATCGCGCTGGGGGCGCCGCGCGCCCGCATTGTCCGGCAATTACTGACCGAAAGCGCTCTGCTGGGGTTGCTCGGCGGAGTTGCCGGCGTGCTTCTTGCGGTGGGGACTGTCCGGAGTCTCCAGCCTTTCCTGCCGTCCGAAGTGGTCCAGATCAGTTCGATTCATGTGGGGGGCCCGGTCCTGGTGTTCGCGCTGGTGGTGTCTCTCGCCGCCGCGCTGGCGTTTGGACTGGCGCCCGCGCTCCTGGCAACCTCGGCTAACTTGCAGACGAACCTCAAAGAGGGCGGCGAGCGTACTGGCCAGCGTGGCAGCCAGCGTGTGCGAAGTTTCCTGGCGATCGCGGAAATATCGCTGGCCATGGTGCTTCTGGTTGCGGGCGGCCTGCTGATCCGCAGCTTTGCGCTGGTCACGTCGGTCAATCCCGGCTTCGATCCGAACAACGTCACAGAAGCCGAGGTTTCGCTTCCTCAATTTCAATACGCGACGCCGCAGCAATGGACGGCCTTCTCCAAGGAATTACTGGCGCGCCTTCAGGCGCAGCCTGGTTTGCAGGATTCCGCTCTGGCCGCTCCACTGCCGATAGACCGCCAGGGCCAAGCCACCTTGACGTTCAGCATCGTAGGAAATCCCCCGCTACCTGCTGGCAAATCCAGCACCGCCGATTACAGCACAGTGAGTCCCGGGTATTTTCACGTGATGCAAATTCCACTGCTGCGCGGCCGTTTTTTCTCGGAGCAGGATTCGCCGTCCAATCCGCACGTAGCGATCATCAGCGAAACGCTGGCGCGGCGTTATTTCCCTAACCAGGATCCGATCGGAAGGCAAATGAGATTTGGATTTCCGCCGAACGGCAATGTGTCGCGCGAGATCGTCGGCGTGGTGGGCGACGTGCGCGATGTGGCGCTGAGCCAAAAACCCGGCCCAATAATGTATGTACCCTTTGCTCAAGCGCCCCTTTATGGTGGGGAGGTCGTTGTAAGAAGTTCGTTGAGCGCATCGAGCGTAGCCGCCGCCATTCGCCAGACAGTTCACTCCATCGACAAGGATCTCCCCGTGACGGATTTCGCATCCTTCGTGGACACACTCGGCCAATCCGTCTCGCGGGAACGATTTCGCACGTTCCTTCTAGGTTCGTTCGGCGCGATTGCCCTGGTGCTCGCGGCCATCGGAATTTTTGGCGTGATGTCGTACTCGGCCTCGCAGCGCACGCATGAAATCGGAATTCGCATGGCCCTCGGGGCGCAGCGGCGCGACGTTTTGCATCTGATTTTAGGACAAGGAGCGAAGCTGGCCCTGCTGGGCCTGGGCATCGGCACCATCTTAGCGCTTCTGTTCGCGCGGTGGATCGCCAGCCTGCTTTATAGCGTCTCCGCGACGGATCCGCTGACATTTGGCGCCGTGGCCACGGTACTGCTCGGCGTCGCGGTGACGGCCTGTTATCTCCCCGCTCGCCGTGCCATGCGAGTGGATCCGATGGCCGCTCTGAGATACCAATAATTCGTCCGTGCGTCAGAATTCGACGAACTACTTCGATGGTCATCGAACGGGCTATGCCTCTCTAAGTAGTTCCGTGCGGTATTTGGGTGCGAGGGCCTTCACGTTCTCCATGAATGCGGCCTGCTCTTTTCCGTCCAGCTTCGGCGGGGGCGTCGTACGCGTGGCGACCGGTACCCCAACCTCGATGAAGAATTTCTCCTGTCCCGCGGGAGAGCAGATACAGAGCATGCGTACCGGCCCGGTCGAAGCGTTGTGAAACTGATGTGGAGCGTTGGAGGGCACGTTCAGTGTGTCGCCGGCGTGCAGGATCAACTTCTTGCCACGGAAGGTTGCTTCCATCTCACCTTCGAGCAGGATAAAAGTCTCCTCAAAGTCATGCCGATGCGGTGGCGGCCCGCCACCTGGCGGGATGTACATATCAATTACGCAGAAGCGTCCATCGGTCTCGTCGCCCGTCACGGTGATGGTGTAGGTATCACCGACCAGGCCGATGTGAGGGAGGCTTTGATTTTTGTCGGGTTGCGCCAGCGTGAGATTGCGTTTACGGTCGTCTGGTGGGATTGCCGGTACAGCTGTTGACATGTCGTTGTCCTATTGTAACGTTGCGTCTCGTTGTGGCTTCATTGAAGTAGGACACATGTTGGGTCAAAAGCAGCAGTCTCTGGCCGGACTTCCTCAGATCCGCCGTGCCGGCCAGCGGGTAAAGAAAAGTATCGATCTTGCCGCCGGCTGTGGCGGATGGGGCCAATGTATAGCGCGCTCCCGGCTCAGGCAAGCTTGCGCTGACCGCCCCGCTTGCCGCCGGGGGGTACGTAATGAAAGCGAATTAAAAAGATATTCTCTCCTCTACCGTGCTTGGCGACCTTGAGTAGATCGACGATGCCCAGGAAACCGGACTCTCGCGCCAGCTCTGGAGTGATATCCGGAAGACCGATCGGCTTGATCGAATCGATCTCGATTTCACCTTCTTCCATACGGTAGCGAGCGCCCACTTTGACGTGGGGGCGCATCCATATGCGTACGCTACACGTGATGTCTCCGCGACGAACTCCCTCGCGAAGCCGTTTGGTGAATACCATGAAGTGAGTTTACACTTGGCGGGCTCGGAGTTGTTCGTTATCCGGTGCATAACGTGTAGTAACATCATATTCGCTCGGCACTTTGACGACTGGAGGGAAAACACCATGCGCATCCACCTTGCCACGGGACTTGCACTGGGTCTCTGCCAAGCCCTATTCGGGCAGGGGAGTGATATTGATATCCCCTACCAAAAATTCGTGCTCAAGAATGGTCTCACCCTGATCGTTCATGAGGATCACAAGGCGCCCATCGTGGCCTTCAACGTCTGGTATCACGTTGGCTCGAAGAATGAGAAGCCAGGCAAGACCGGTTTCGCCCACCTGTTCGAGCATCTGATGTTCGGCGGTAGCGAGCACCACAAGCATCGCTATATCGAAGTGCTGGAACCGCTGGGCGCCACCGACCTCAACGGCACCACCAATAACGACCGCACCAACTATTTCGAGAACGTGCCCACTTCGGCGCTGGACACCACGCTCTGGCTGGAATCGGACCGCATGGGTTACAGGGTGGGGGCAATCGATCAGACTACCCTCGATCTCCAGCGTGGAGTCGTGCAGAACGAGAAACGCCAGGGCGAGAACTTCCCATATGGCATTACAGAAGAACTGATCACGAAAAGCACCTACCCGGCCGGCCACCCCTACTCATGGACCGTGATCGGCTCGATGGAAGATTTGAATGCCGCCTCGCTGCAGGACGTTCAGGAATGGTTCAAGACATATTACGGGCCCTCCAATGCGGTAGTGACGGTGGCCGGTGACATTGACGCGGCCACGGCGCGCGCGAAGATTGAGAAGTACTTCGGCGCAATCCCGGCCGGCCCGCCCATATCCGCGCATCGCGTGTGGATAGCGAAGATGACGGGATCGCATCGCGAGGTGGCGCAGGACCACGTGCCCCAGGCGCGACTCTATAAGGTCTGGAACGTGCCGCAGTGGGGCTCGGAAGACGCCGATTACCTGAATCTGGTGGGCGACATTCTATCGGCTGGCAAGACTTCCCGTCTCTATAAACGGCTGGTATATGATGATCAGATTGCTACCGACGTAGCCGCCTACATCGATGCGCGGGAGATCGGCGGCCAGTTCAACATCCAGGTGACGGCGCGCCCGGGCGACGATCTGACGAAGGTGGAGAGAGCCGCAGACGAGGAACTGGCGCGTTTTCTCGAATCCGGACCGACGGCGCACGAACTGGAGCGCGCCAAAAGCAATTACAAGGCGGATTTCATCCGGGGCATCGAGCGCATCGGCGGATTTGGGGGCAAATCCGACCGCCTGGCAACCAGCCAGGTGTTTGGCGGTAGTCCAGATGCTTACAAGGTCACCTGGAACCGGGTAGACGCTGCCACGGCCGAGGACCTCCGCGCGGCGGCCCGCCGCTGGCTGTCGGATGGCGTCTTCATTCTGGAGGTGCATCCTTTCGCCAAATACGAATCCGCGAAAGCAGACGTGGACCGCTCGAAACTGCCGGAACCGGGCACGCCGCCTGAACTGCGGCTACCGAAACTGGAGCACGCGTCACTGCGCAATGGTCTGAAAATCGTGCTGGCGGAGCGCCACGAGCTTCCTATCGTGAACCTCTGGCTGACGCTCGATGCCGGCTACGCCGCGGACCAGTTCGGCCTGCCAGGGACCGCGCAGGCTGCTTCCGCGTTGCTCACAGGCGGCACCAGGATGCGCACCGCACTCGAAATCAATGACGAACTGGCGCTGTCGGGGGCGCAGTTGAACGCTTTCTCGACTCTCGATGTGTCGGTAGTGAATCTGTCAGCCCTGAAGGCCAAACTCGATCCTGCGCTGGCGCTGTACGCCGATGTGATCCTCAACCCTGCGTTTCCGCAGGCGGATTTCGAGAGGCAGAAAAAGCTTCAACTGGCAAGCATTCAGCAGGAAAAGGTCACCGGTATCTTGATGGCCCTGCGCGTGTTTCCCGGGCTGCTCTATGGGAAGGGACACGCTTACGGCAACGCCTTCACCGGATCGGGAACCGAAGAGAGCGTGGCGAAGCTCACGCGCGCGGATCTGGTGAAATTTCATCGGACCTGGTTCCACCCGAACAGCGCCACGCTGATTGTAGTCGGCGATACCACGCTCACGGAACTGACGCCCAGGCTGGAGAAGCTGTTCGCGGATTGGCAGCCGGGCGAGACGCCACCGAAAAATATCAGCCGCGTGCCACTCCCGCCGAAGCCGGTGGTGTACTTGCTGGACCGCCCTGGCGCGCAGCAATCAGACATTTTGGCCGGGCAGATCGCGCCTCCGAAGAACAATCCGGCGGAGATCGCCATGGAAGCCATGAATGAGATCCTGGGCAGAGAATTCGGCGCGCGCATCAACATGAACCTGCGCGAAGACAAGCACTGGTCCTACGGGGCCCGAAGTTTCCTGCTGGACGCGCGCGGGCAGCAGCCCTACGTAGTATGGGCCCCTGTGCAGACGGACAAAACCAAGGAATCCATCGTGGAGGTGAACAAAGAGGTGCACGCCATCGTGGGGCAGCGCCCACCCACGGGGGAGGAGTTGCAGCGGGTGCAGAAGAGCATGACTTTGAGACTTCCCGGCTCGCGTGAAACCGTGGACGGGGTGGGGTTTTCGGTGTTGGATCTGGTACAGTTCGGACTGCCGGACGATTATTATCAGACGTACGCCAAGAAGGTCCTGGCGCTCGGGATCCCTGAGGTAACCGACGCGGCCAAGACCGCCGTGAATCCCGATCATGTGGTCTGGGTAGTAGTCGGCGATCGGGCGAAAATCGAGGCTTCCATCCGCGAGCTGGGACTCGGCGAGCTGAAGTTCCTGGATGCCGACGGCAACCCGCTCTAATGAGCGCCTTTGGAGGGCAAGGATTTGATTATGAAAACGACGATCATGGTTTCGACTGTTTTCCTGGTATCGGCGGCGGCTGCCGCCAATGTGCCATCCCCCGAGGTCCAGATCGCTGCCGCGCTCCTGGCCGCGCCAGGGGAGCTCCGTGAAGGCGCGGCCGTCCTCGGTTACAACCCGCAGGGTGAGCTGGTCAGGCTCCGCGCGGGTACCAACGAACTCATCTGCCTCGCGAACGACCCCAGCAAGACTTCATTCAGCGTCGCCTGCTACCACCGGGACCTCGAGCCGTACATGGCTCGCGGCCGTGAACTCGTGGCTCAGAAAATCACTGGGCAGAAGCGCAACGACATACGCTGGAAGGAGGTTGCGGAAGGGAAACTCTCGCTACCGCGCGAGCCTCGAACGCTGTACGTACTCACCGGTACCGGCTTCGACGTCAGCAGTGGGAAAGTGACAGACGCCTATCTGCGATGGGTCATCTATGTGCCTTTTGCCACACCGGAATCCACGGGACTATCGACCAAGGCGAGCGACAACGCGCCGTGGTTGATGTACCCGGGTACAGCGGGCGCCCACATCATGATCAACCCGCCCAAGAAGTAGATCGCGCGAATCGCAACCATCGGAGTTAGCGCGGGTTCAATCCTTGGATCTGGAGTTCAGATCGCGCGACAGCATCAACTTCAACGTCAACTTGTCGGCCCCGGCAGTCACGCCAAACCCAACGCCGGTTTCGATGTTCAGGCTCTTGCTGTAGTGATCCATGACAGCCCAGATCTCGTGGAACTGGTGGTTCAGTGCGTCGAAGTGGCGCAGCGGCCCTAAATCCGCATACTCCTCGACGGCAACCGCCCATTTGTCATTCAAGTTGTAGGCGAGCCGCGTCGCTGGGACGAATTCGAGGTTTCTCAAACCGCCGGCGTAATTGGTATCCACAATCGGATTGAAGATGAAGTCGACCGGATGCAGATGCACCCCAACGATGGGCCTGACCTCGGAAGTAATGCGCCTGGACTCCCAATACTTGTAATTAACGCTGAACTCAAAATTGAGGCCGTAAAAGAACGTGTGGTCGTGGGCGTGCGGCCGTACGAAGAGTTCCCGCAGCTTAAAACCGTTAATCGACCCGCCGCGCCCTTCGGAGTAGGGACTGTATACCGGCAGATAAAGCCCCTGCTCAAACCAGTCGGTCACACCGTAGGCCCATTCTGCGGCGCCGTTGATCGACTGGTTGGGAATGATTCCGCCGGGGTAGCCGGGAGTCTTCCGTCCGATGGGGGTGAAATTGGTGTGTATCATGAGATTGAACACACCCTGATCCGCAATTTCGGCGTCGTAGACCTGGATCTCGTCCGTCTGTGCAAACGCCGCTGCCGGCGCCGCAAGTAGGACGACGGTAACTACAGCGCGGCTACAGCAATATCCCCTCTTCAACCCGAAATCCATTTTGCCTTCAAAGGGGGCCAGCCGGAAGCCATGGCTCCTAATTATACTGAAAGAATTCTGGCCGAATTTACGCCGCAGGTTTTCACGAAATCGATTTATACAGGCGGGGGCGCTGTGGTGCTCTTCCCCTGCAAGGGTTCAGCTGGACATATTGGGACCTCTTTGTCGCGGCTGGATTTTCGGTTGGCGTGTTTTATCTATTCGCGGCGGTATTAGCGTGGCAGCCAGGTGGCCTTCCTGCAGAGACTTTGGCGGTCATGCGCGTCACTGTCTGGGCTTTCGCTCTTTGCTTTGCCGCCATCACGATGGTGAGCTGGAAATACCTCTTTATCGTTCCTATCGTCTTTTCACTCGTGATTACCGTGTGTTTGACTGCGGCGGCATGGCTTTCGGCAAAGCCGATCTGTAGCCGTTCGTTCGCGTCTGTTCCAGCCTGCCGGTGAACCGCACCCGTGCCCGGCTTCTAGCGGTTCCGTCCCATTGCTGTGCTGCTCGACCTTGCTGGGCAATGGTGATGGTGCTGGCGGAAAAATTTCCGCAGCTTCAGATCGTCGCCGGCCTTATCGCGCTTGGCGTCAACCGAGGCGGCGGTGGCCGCCGATGGCGACTTCGGAGACGGCGTTAATCCTGCCTTTGTAGTGGCGGATGAAGTCCACCGCTGGAAGACCCGCAAGCAGCTTGAAAACTGGGACGTGCTCTCGAAGGGCGGCATCACCCGCAAGCAGACCTTGACCATCGCTATCACTACCGCCGGCCTGCATCACGGCAATCATCCAGTACCGGGTTGCGGAGTGTCGGCTAAGTAAAGCACCGGTGGTTGCGCCTGCGCGCGCGCTCGGCCGTCATGGCTCCACAGGCGCATCGATCCTTCGATCCAGGGCGGCCCGTGCCCGCACCGTAGGTCTTGCGCATCCGGGAGAGTTTGCGGGCTTGAGTGGTAGTGAGTGGTCTCGACATGGAAGTTGTGAAACGGGCTTACCTACCCGTTGTGGCGGTTATCAACCGCAGGCCCCGCGTCATCCGGAGGGGCCGATGAAGGCCCAGACACTCAGCGGAGACTTATTGAAGATCCACCTTGGGGCTGTTGTGTCCATTGCTGACGCCTTCCTTCAGGCTATTGATCAGGGCGCGCAACCACGAGCTGCGTGCCCTGCATAATTAGCTTGCGGATTCCCGCTATCTGACGGTCATGCTGGTCGAGGCTCGAACGTATCGAGCCCATTTCCATCGCAAAGGAAATGCGGGAACTCAAAGCCGTGCCAATCATCCGTTCGCGCAGTTTGGTCTCCAGGCGGACGGGTTAAATCTTGGGCAACTCCCAGCCCTTCCGCCGCGGGCGATCGACGGCCAGCAGGTTGGCCTCCTGGTCGCCCACCACTTCTTCCTTCTCCGGATCCCACTGGATTTTGCGGTTCAGCCGGCGCGCGATATTGGAAAGATGACAGACGCTCACGGAACGGTGCCCGATCTCGACGTCGGCGTTCGGCTTCTGGCGCGTGGCGATCGACTGCAACCAGAACCCCATGTGATATTCAGCCTGCCATAGAGCGCGTTTGTCGTGCCACTTCTCAATCTCCTCTTGTGGTGGGAGTTCCAGCTCGATACCCGGGGCATCAATCTTGAAATTATTACGCCAGATATCGATAGAACCTTTCTCGCCAATGAAGCGCCCTCCGCCCATCAGCGGCTGTTCCGCACCTTTAGCAGGATACGGCAAGTCCAGGTGAACCTCAACACCGTTAGCGTAGCGGAACGCCACCGCGCCCTTGGGGTCGTCCATCGGTCGAAATTCCACCGGCCCGGTGCCGTCCATGCCGAGCGCCCACTGGATCTGATCCAAACCGTGAGCGCCCCAATTGGTGGTCTCCCCGCCTGAATAATCCTGATACCACACCCCAGCCGAATCGAAGCTTCTTACTGTAGGCCCGGGCGCGGGTCTGGCCCTGCCACACGTTCCAATCCGAGCTCCTGCGGCGTGGGTTCCTCCGTCAGATCGGGAATTTGCCCGGCATCCGGATAGTTTACGCCCTGCACGAGCTTGATCTTACCCAATCCACCCGTGCGTACCAGTTTGCAGGCGATCTGATTCATCTCCATGGAGCGCTGTTGGCTGCCGACCTGGAATACGGTCTTGTACTTTCGCGCAGCCCGCACCAGCACGCTTCCTTCTCCAGGGTAAAGCGTGAGCGGCTTTTCGGCATAGACATCCTTGCCCGCCTGACAGGCGTGAATACACGGGATCACGCGCGCGTGGTCCTCGGTCGCCACGATGACCGCGTCAATGTCTTTGCGGTCCAGGATCCTGCGGTAGTCCTGATAGATGTCCCAGTCCTTGGAGCGCCTTCCAGCCGCTTCTTCGCATCGGGAAAGGCAACAGTCGGCGAGCGCCACGATCTGGCCGGGTTGTGGTAGTTGATCGATCAGCAGGTTGGCGCGTCCACCTACGCCGATGATTCCGACCTGGATGCGGTCGTTCGCGCCTAATACACGGCTGGGAATGAAGGCCGGAATGGCAGCCCCCGCGGCAAGCGTAGTCCGCGCCAAAAACCGTCGTCGGGATATCTCTGAATAGTTGCCCATTGCAAAACACTCCATCTCAGACTATATCGGATTTCAGCTTCAGAATTAGTAACTCAATCCATAACCATACTTGAAAAGCGGATCGTAGTTAGCGTCTCCCTGGTGAATGGCTACCTGGGCCATCGAACGGGGCCAGGAAAAGCTAAGCTTGCCGGCCGGCTTGTAAGCGCCAAATAGAACATCCGCCACGCCATCGCCTTCGGTCCCGGGCAGCCAGGCTGCGAGGAAGGCGTCCGCCTTACCTAGCACCTGATCAATAATCATGGGCCGGCCTGACACCAGAATGACGACCACTGGAATTCCCGCGGCTTTCATATTCATCACGGCCGCTACATCTTCCGGCGTGACGCTGAGGTCGGTCTGGTCACCCATCATCTCGGCGTATGGCGTCTCTCCGATGACCACCACGCCCGCGTCCGCGCCCTGGCCTCCCGTGCCGTCCGCGGTGAAAGTCACCTTAGTCTGGCGCGATGCGGCGTTGCGAAGGGCCTGCAGGATAGTAATGCCGCCCGGCGTCACATTTCCACTCTTCCCTTGCCAGTAAATGGTCCAGCCGCCGCACTGATTGCCGATGTTGTCCGCGCTCTTCCCGCCCACGTGAATGCGCCTGGCGGATTTGGCGAGCGGCAGAACGCCATGCTGGTTCTTCAGCAGCACCAGCGATTGCCGGACCGCCTCGCGCGCCACGGCCCGATGCTCAGGGGATCCAAACGTCTTCCAAAGCGCGCGATCTGCCAGTTGCGAGTGATTTCTGTCCATCAGGCCCATGGCGAATTTCACGCGTAGGATACGGCGTACGGCATCGTCGATACGCGGCATCGGCACCGTGCCATCCTCGGCTGACTCCTTGAGCCGGGCGAAGAATTCCTGGTAGCGCTCCGGCACCATCACCATATCCATACCCGAATTGATGGATCCGGCGATCTGCTGTTTGTAATTGCCGGGCAGAGCTTCAATGGCTGCATAATCGGAGATCAGAAAACCTTGAAAGCCGAGGTCGTCTTTCAGGATAGACGTAAGCAACCGACGGTTGCCGGAACACTTCACTCCGTTCCAACTACTGTACGATGGCATGATCGAGCCGGCGCCCGCGCGGATGGCCGTGATATAGCCTTGCATGTGAATCCGGCGCAGAGTCTTTTCGTCGAGACGGGTATCGCCGCGGTCGAGTGGTTTATGGTTCTCGCCGGTGCCGTAGGTAGTGCCGCCATCGCCGGCGAAATGCTTGGCGCAGGCCAGCACCGCGAGCGGATCCGCAAGATTTTCGCCTTGCAAACCGCGCACCGCCGCCGCCCCTAAGTCTCTAACGCCGTCCGGTTCTTCGGCGAAACCTTCGTAGGTGCGGCCCCATCGTATGTCGCGAGGCACTGCGACGCATGGCGCGAACGCCCAGTTGATGCCGGTAGCGCGCACTTCCAGCGCCGTGATGCGGGCTATCTTCTCGACCAGCCCGGGATTGCGCGCGCAACCCAGGCCGATATTGTGCGGGAAGATCACCGCTCCCAAAACATTGTTATGTCCATGCAGCGCGTCCACGCCGTACAGCAGGGGAATCGACAGGCGCGTTTCGAGCGCGCGCTTTTGATAGCGGTCCACCAGCTTGGTCCAGGCTTCCAGGCTGTTGCCTTCCTTGGGGTCCGAGTCGCCGCCGCTCAACAGCGACCCGAGGTGATATGTCTCGATATCGTCATCGCTCTTGAGGAACATCTGGTCGGGCTGTGTCATCTGCCCGATCTTCTCGTCGAGGGTCATCTTCCCGAGCAATTCAGTCACTTGCGCATCGAAGGAAGAAAGCTTCACAGGGTTGGAGTTGGGGGCGCCGGGCAAGACGGCCAAAGTTACCACACACACCAAAGCGGTGACGCGGATATTAGTCATAAGTTGAGCGTTGGGCATGCTCACCTACTTTCCATCTTTTAGTATTTCGCGCGCCGCGTTATATCCCGGGGCGCCCATTACGCCGCCGCCCGGATGCGCCCCGGAGCCGCATAAATACAGCCCCCGGACCGGTGTGCGGTAACGCGCCCATCCCGCCACCGGACGCATTACGAACATCTGATCCAGACTCATCTCGCCATGGAAAATATTTCCGCCGGTGATGCCGAAGCGCCGCTCGAGATCGAGCGGGGTGAGCACCTGCTTGTCGATGATGATGGAGCGAATGTTGGGTACATACTCCTCGATCAGCTCTACCACGCGATGGTAAAACGGCTCGCGCAATTCGTCCCAGGCGCCCTCGCGCAAGGTATATGGCGCGTATTGCAGAAAGATGCCCATGATATGGCGGCCGGGCGGTGCGAGAGACGCGTCGTACATGGTTGGAATGGTCAGCTCCAGCATGGGCCGATCCGAAGGCCGCCCATACTTGGCGTCATCCCAGGCGCGCTCGATGTATTCGATGGACGGGCAGATGTGCATCGTCGCGTAATGCTGCGGGCCCGGCGCACCCGGCAGCGCGCTGAACTCCGGCAGCCCGGATAGCGCCAGGTTGATCTTGCAGGAAGTCCCCTCGCTGCGGAACCGCCGTATGGCCGTGACAAAGTCGGACGGCAGCTCGCGCTCCTCGAGCAAACGCAGGAACGTGACCAGGGGATCGAGGTTGGAGGCCACCACGCCGCCCTCGATTTCCTCGCCGCTTTCGAGCACCACGCCGCGGGCGCGGCCTTCCCGCACCAGGATCTTCGCGACCGCGGTGTTGGTACGAATGACCGCGCCATGACCGCGCGCCGAAGCCGCGATCGCTTCCGACACCGCGCCCATGCCGCCCCGCACAAAGCCCCACAATCCTCTGTGCCCGGCCACGCTCCCCATCACGTGATGCATCAGGATATAGGCAGTGCCCTGCGAGCGCGGCCCCCCGTTCGCTCCGATGACTCCGTCGGTCGCCAGGGTGACTTTCAGCTCGGGCGATTCAAACCACTCATCCAGGAATTCGGCGGCACTCTGCGTAAAGATCTTCACCAGCGCCACCATATCCGCCGGAGCCAGCTTGCGCATGCGGCCCGCAAGCTTCAGATACTCGATGAGATTGCCGATGCCGGCGGGCGGAAATTGCGGCGGCGTGCTCAGCAGCAGCGATTCCACCACTTGCGACAAGCGCTCGAGCTGCGCCTCGAAGGCCGGATAAATCTCCGCGTCGCGCCGGGAAAACTTAGCGATCTCTTCGAGCGTCTTGGCGCGGTCCTGCCACATGAAGAAGCAGCGGCCATCCGGAAACGGCGAGAAGAACGCCGGATCCTTCGCATCCACGTGGTAACCAAAACGCTCCAGCTCCAAATCGCGGATGATGCGCTCCTGCAAGAGGCTGGTCAGATAGGACGCCGTGGAGACGTGAAATCCCGGCCAGATCTCTTCGGTCACCGCGCAGCCCCCGACCAGCTCGCGCCGCTCGAGCACCAGGGTCCTGCGCCCGGCGCGCCCAAGATACGCGGCGGCGACCAGGCCGTTGTGCCCGCCGCCAATAATAATCGCATCGTATCGCTGCGTCAAAAGTCACCTTTTTCGGAATGCCAGTACCGCCAGCGGCGGTAGCGTGATGCTGATGCTGTGCTGCCGGTCATGCAACGGCGCGTGCCGCGAGGCCACCCATGGGGCGTTTCCCACATTGCTGCCGCCGAACAGGTGCGAGTCCGTATTCAGAACCTCTTCGTAGATGCCCTCGTCCGGCACGCCGATGGCGTACCCCTCACGCACCACAGGCGTGAAGTTGCAGCAGAACAAGATGAAATCCTGGGGATCCTCCGCGCGCCGCAAGAAAGAGATCACGGAGCTCTGCACATCGCGAAGGTCCACCCACTCGAAGCCCTTGTGGTGAAAATCCACCTGGTAGAGCGCGGGGCTGGCGCGATAAAAACGGTTCAGCTCCGCTACCAGAAACTGCAGCTTGCGGTGATACTCGAAGGTCAGCAGATCCCAGTTCCGGCCTTCGTTGTGGTTCCACTCCTCGCGCTGCCCGATCTCCTGTCCCATGAAGAGCAGCTTCTTACCCGGATGCGCGTACATGTAAGCCAGGAAAGCGCGTACATTGGCGAATCGCTGCCACTCGTCGCCCGGCATTTTGTCGATCAGGGAACGCTTGCCGTAGACCACTTCGTCATGCGAAACCGGCAGCACGAAATTCTCCGTGAAGGCGTACAGCATGCTGAAGGTGATGTTGTTATGGTGATACTTGCGGTGGATCGGATCCTGGCTGAAGTAGTGGAGCATATCGTGCATCCAGCCCATGTTCCATTTCATGGTGAAGCCCAGCCCATTCAGGTATACCGGTTTCGATACGCCCGGAAACGCAGTGGACTCCTCCGCAATGGTAATAGCTCCCGGCATGGTGTGCGCCAGTTCGTTAAACCGCCGGATAAATTCGATAGCCTCGAGATTCTCGTTGCCCCCGTACTGATTCGGAATCCATTCGCCGGCCTTGCGCGAATAGTCCAGGTAAAGCATGGAAGCCACGGCGTCGACCCGCAGGCCGTCGATGTGGTACTGCTTGAGCCAGAACATGGCGTTCGAAATCAGGAACGAGCGCACCTCGTTGCGCCCGAAATTGAACACCAGCGTACCCCAGTCCTGCTGCTCTCCTTTGCGCGGGTCGGCGTGTTCGTAAAGCGCGGTTCCGTCGAAAAAAGCCAGCCCATGGGCATCTTTGGGGAAGTGCGCCGGCACCCAGTCTACGATGACGCCAATACCCGCCCGATGACACTCGTCCACCAGGTACATGAAGTCCTCCGGTGGGCCGAAGCGCGAAGTAGGGGCGAAATACCCGATCACCTGGTAGCCCCACGACCCGGAAAACGGATACTCCATGATGGGCAGCAGCTCGATGTGGGTGTAGCCCATCCGCTTGATGTACTCGACGAGATTCACGGCCAGCTCGCGATACCTCAGGAACTGCCCGTGCGGCCCGCGCATCCAGGACTCCAGGTGCACCTCATAGATAGAGACGGGTGCTTTCAGCCAGTCGGTGCGGCCCCGCGCCTCCAGCCATTCGCCATCGCGCCACTGGTATTTGTCCACGTTCCACACGACCGAGGCCGATTTGGGCGGCACTTCACATTCGAAAGCATAGGGGTCCGCCTTAAGCTGTTGATAGGCATTGAAGCGCGAGCGCACGTTGTATTTATAGGGGGTGCCCTCGCCGAGCCCTGGAATAAAAATCTCCCAAACCCCGCCGTTGCGCCGGCGCATCGGATGGCGTCGCGTGTCCCACTGATTAAACTCTCCGGCTAGCGTGACCGTCTCCGCGTTGGGCGCCCAAACCGCGAATCGCACGCCCTTCACGCCCTCCGCTTCGACCAGGTGCGCCCCCAGCGTATGGTAGGTCTCGTAGTGTGTGCCCTCTGTGTGCAGGTGCAGCTCGAAATCGGTGATGAGCGGTGGGAAGCGGTACGGGTCCTCGAACTCGATCGGGGTGCCGTCCCACATCCGGGCTTGCATCAGATACTTCTCCGGCGCTCCCGCCAGATTGGCGCAGAAGAAGCCGCCGTCGTGGATCTTTTCCATCGGCCAGATGTTGTCGCCGATCCGCAGGGTGGCTGTGGCGGCCTGCGGCAGGAACGCGCGAACCTCCCAGCGGGCCTGCGCGCCCCTGCGAACGGCGTGCGGGCCCAATATGCGGAAGGGGTCGCCGTGATATCCGCCAACAATTGCTTCTATCTCTTCAGGAGTCATGTCAACCTATTCTTCATGGAACATGTGGCCGACTTTCGCGCCTGGCCGAAGGCGGAACTGCACTTGCACCTGGAAGGCTCCGTGACGCCCGAGACCTTGCAAGAACTGGACCCTGCTCTCTCCCTGGAGGCCATTCAGTCCATGTACCACTTTACCGATTTCCAGGGCTTTCTTCATACTTTCAAGTGTCTGGTAGAGCGCCTTCGTACTCCCGGCGACTACGCGCACATCACCCGGAGGCTGCTTGAGCGGCTGGCCGCGGAGAACGTGCGCTATGCGGAGATCACCCTTTCAGCCGGCGTGGTGCTGTGGAAGAAGCAGGAGTTCGCCCCCATCTATGCGGCTGTGCGGCAAGCGGCCGCCGTGTTTCCCATGGAGGTGCATTGGATTCTGGACGCCGTGCGACACTTCGGTCCCGAGCACGCCCGCCAGGTCGCCGAGCTTTCCGCCGCGCGCGTGGACGATGGTGTGGTGGCCTTCGGGATCGGCGGCGACGAAGAGCGCGGCCCCGCGCAATGGTTCGGCGATGTTTATCGTTTCGCCAGGGGCGCCGGACTTCGTCTCACTGCGCACGCCGGCGAGACCACCGGACCCGCCTCCGTGTGGGGCGCTCTGGCGATCGGCGCCGAGCGCATAGGCCACGGCATTCGAGCCATCGAAGATCCGGATTTGCTGCGGCGCCTGCGCGATGACAATGTACCGCTCGAAGTTTGTATCACGAGCAATGTTATGACTGGCGCCGTGCCCTCTCTCGAAGCTCATCCGGTGCGCCGCTTATACGACGCCGGCGTGCCCATCACACTTGCGACGGACGATCCTGGAATTTTCGCCACCAGCCTGAGCGGCGAATACGAACTGGCAGCCCGCAACTTTGGTTTTTCCGAAGCCGAGCTGCGCGGCATTGCGGAAAATGCGTTTGGCTATGGATTCAAATCCGGCGGCCATAAGCCGTAACTTGAGGATCATTTCTAAGAGATGCCGTTTGCAGTGCCGGCATTTCCAGAAACCGTCCAGCTCCTGCTCATAGCCCAGCAGGGATTCGACTGCGCGGCGCATTTCCGCGTCGCCGCCGCAGGCCTGGCGCGGGAATTGGTCCCGCTCGCTCGCGTCCCGTTTCAGCGCGGCGCTGTGTAGCTCCTCCAACCTGCGCGCGCGTTCGCTATCCGGCATGCGCCCTTTCGCTCCTCATCGAGCGCAGCAGCCAGATCCGGGCCGCTTTCCAATCGCGCGATCACTTGCGCCCTGCGCGGGTGCTTCCCGGCCAAGGCGGTGAGCGCCTCGTCGAGTCTTACCAGGTCCGGACTTTGCCGCGTGTACGTTCAATGCCGCGTCCAACGGCAGGCGCGCCCCGGCGTTGAGATCCGCGCGAGCGGGCATATTCGACCAGCACACGCCGCATGGCCTGCGCGGATACGGCCAGGAAGTGGGCGCGGTCCCGCCAGTTGATACGGCTGGCGTCGACCAGGCGTAAATAGGCCTCGTTGATCAGCTCCGATGTTTGGAAGGTATGATCGGCGCGCTCGTGCCACAGATGCCGGTGGGCCACACGGAGCAGTTCGGCAACAGGTTTTGACCATGCAAGTGCCAGGCGGAATCTGCACAGCCAGGGCGATGCGAATCACGCCTTCTTCAGAATTGCATTCCACCTTCTATCGCGCCATCCCGCCGATTCCTTAGCCGGAGTGGTCGCGATATAGAATGGACTGATGATCAGGCCCGCTTATTCCTTTTTCTTTCTGGCGATCGCCGCGGCCGGGCAGTCCCACCTCGCGAATTTCCGGCAACTCACTCACGGAGGCCAGAATGCCGAGGCGTATTGGGCTCCCGATGGCAAGCGCCTGATCTTCCAGTCCACGCGGCCGCCCTGCAGTTGCGACCAGATGTTTATCATGAACGCCGATGGATCCGATCCGCATCTGGTTTCGACCGGCAAGGGACGCACCACCTGCGGATATTTTCTGGCGGACAACAAGCACATCATCTACGCTTCCACCCACGCCGCCGCCGACGCATGTCCCACGCCGCCCGATCACAGCCACGGCTATGTGTGGGGCGTGTTTCCGGGTTATGAAATTTATCTGGCCACCGACACGGGCAAGATCATCAAGAGGCTTACCGATACGCCCGGCTACGATGCCGAGGGTACCGTGAACTGGAAGACCAGCACTATCGTCTACACTTCTCTGGCTTCGGGCGATCTGGACCTATGGACCATGCGCACCGATGGCTCGCACAAAAAACAGGTCACCAAAGAAGCGGGATACGATGGAGGCGCAGTATTCTCCCGCGATGGCAGCAAACTGGTATGGCGGGCCAACTATCCCAAAACGCCCGAGGATATGGCGCGCTACAAATCGCTGCTCGCCCAAAATCTAACCACGCCCATGAAAATGGAGATCGTAGTCGGCGATGCGGATGGCTCAAACGCGCACACCATTACCGATTTCGGCTGCGCCAGCTTCGCTCCGACCTTCACGCCGGATGGCCGGAAAATTTTGTTCGCCTCCAACAAACATGCCTGCGACACGCGCCGCTTCGAGCTATACATGATGAACCTCGATGGCAGCGGACTCGAGCAGGTTACCGATTTCGGCGGCTTCACGTCCTTCCCGGAATTCTCTCCGGATGGCAAAACCCTGGTCTTTTGTTCAGACCACGACGCCAAAGAGCATTACGAGTTCAACATTTTCACTGCGGACTGGAAATAGCCGCGCGGTTGGCTAGGCGGCCTTCTGCGTGGCGGCATCAATGCGGGCTTGCGCGCGTGCCAGGTTACCCAGCGCCAGGGCGGGATCCACACCCTCCGACGGGTTGGAAACCTGCTCCTCGGCGCGCTTCAGGGCAGCCTTGGCGCGGTCAACGTCAATCTCCTCGGCGCGCTCGGCAGCGTCCGCCAGCACACGTACGTGATCCGACAGGATCTCCAGAAAGCCGCCGTGTACCGCAATATAGTGCCGCGCGCCACCGGTTTCGTAGTAAAGAGATCCCGTGCCAAGCTCCGCCAGCAGCGGCGCGTGCCCGGGTAACACGCCGAGATAGCCGTTCTTGGCCGGCACCTGCACGGTGGTGACGTCCTCGCGCACCAGCAGGCGCTCGGGTGTCACGAGTTCGAGTGCGAGCAGATCCGCCATGCCAATTAAGCCTGCAGCGTCTTGCCGCGCTCCACCACTTCTTCAATGGTTCCCTGCATGTAGAAGGCCTGCTCGGGGATGCCGTCGTGCTTGCCGTCCACGACCTCTTTGAAGCCGCGGATGGTATCGGCCAGCTTCACATATTTTCCCGGTAGGCCGGTGAACTGCTCGGCCACGTGGAAAGGCTGCGAGAGGAAGCGCTGGATCTTGCGGGCGCGAGCCACCGTGAGCTTGTCCTCGTCGGACAGTTCGTCGATACCAAGGATGGCGATGATGTCCTGGAGATCCTTGTAACGCTGCAGAACGCCCTTCACCTGCTGCGCGATATCGTAATGCTCCTGCCCGATGATGCGCGGGTCGAGGATGCGCGAGGTGGAAGCCAGCGGATCGACGGCCGGATAAATCCCCAGTTCCGAAATGGCGCGGGAGAGGTTGGTGGTCGCATCGAGGTGCGCAAAAGCGGTGGCGGGCGCCGGGTCGGTGTAGTCGTCGGCCGGCACGTAGATGGCCTGCACGGAGGTGATCGACCCGGTCTTGGTTGAGGTGATCCGCTCCTGCAATTCGCCCATTTCACTGGCCAGGTTGGGCTGATATCCCACGGCCGACGGCATGCGTCCCAGTAGCGCGGAAACCTCGGATCCAGCCTGCGTGAAGCGGAAGATATTGTCGATGAACAGCAGCACGTCCTGTCCCTGCTCGTCGCGGAAGTACTCCGCGACAGTCAGGCCGGTAAGTCCCACGCGCAGGCGTGCGCCGGGCGGTTCGGTCATCTGGCCATAGACCAGGGCCACTTTGGATTTGTTGAAATCGTGCGGGTCCACGATGCCGGATTCCTGCATCTCGAGCCACAGATCGTTGCCCTCTCGAGTGCGCTCGCCGACCCCGGAAAAAACCGAGACGCCGCCGTGCTTCATGGCGATGTTGTGAATCAGCTCCTGGATGATGACGGTCTTGCCCACACCGGCTCCCCCGAACAGGCCGATTTTGCCGCCGCGCAAGTAGGGTTCGATCAGGTCGATCACCTTGATGCCGGTCTCAAACATTTCCTGCCGTGTGGACTGGTCGTCGAACGCGGGCGCCGCACGGTGGATGGGGTAGCGATGCTGGGTGTTAATGGGCCCCATTTTGTCCACCGGTTCGCCAATCACGTTCATCACCCGGCCCAGCGTTTCGTTGCCGACCGGCACTTCGACGGGATGCCCGAGGCTCTCGGCTTTCATGCCGCGGACCAAACCCTCGGTAGGCTGGAGCGCGATGGTGCGCACGCGCCCTTCACCGATGTGCTGCTCGGCTTCGCAAATGATGTCGATAGGGAAGGGCACATCGAAGCCTTCGCTGGTGATGCGAATGGCCGTGTAGACGAGCGGAATCTGGCCTTCGGGGAACTGGCAGTCCACGGCGGGCCCGGATACCTGGACGACTCTCCCAATAACTTTACCGTTAGTCATGCAAAACCCTCTTCAAAAGTTGCCACGTTACTCCGCGGCGGCCGCGGCGCCGCTCACTACCTCAATGATCTCTTTAGTGATGCTGGCCTGGCGCACGCGGTTCATATACAGCGTCAGCTTATCGATCATGTCCGACGCATTGGAAGTGGCGGCGTCCATGGCGGTCATGCGCGCCGCATGCTCGGCCGCCGTAGATTCGAGCAGCGCGCGATACACTTCGATCTCCACGTATCGCGGCAGCAGGCTTTCCAGCATTTCGAGCGGCGGCTGCTCGAAGATGAAGTCAACAGGCTCGCTCTGCTCGGGCAGCTCCACCGGCAACACCCGCGCGACGACCATCTTCTGCGCCATCATCGACTTGAATTCGTTATACACCAGGTAGACCGCGTCGATTTCTTCGTTCTTGAACCGCTCCATCAGTTTGCCGGCAATTTCGGCGGCGTCCTCCGGCCGCACCTTCGCGGCCAGCCCTACGTGTTCGCCAGTGATGGTAACCTGCCGCTTTCGATAAAAATCACGGCCTTTGCGTCCGACCAGCTCGAACTCGATAGTGGCGGAACGATGTTCGTCGCCGAAACGCTGGGCCGCCTTAATCGAATTGGAATTAAATGCGCCGGCCAAGCCCTTATCGCCGGTAATGAGAATCAGTTGAATATGCTGTTCAGGTCTGCGCGCGAGCAAGGGATGGGTGGCCGCACTCTCGTCGCCGATCACCGCCGCGGCGACATCGGCCAGCAGCGCGCGCAACGCGGCGCCGTAGGGGCGGGAAGCAATCACGCGGTCCTGGGCGCGCCGCAGCTTGGCCGCCGAGACCATTTTCATGGCCTTGGTGATCTGCTGCGTGTTGCGCACCGAGCGTATCCGCCGGCGGATATCGATGAGGCTAGGCATGCGCGGGCTGGGCGGGCTGCTGCTGCTCGGCTACGAAGCGTTCTTTGAATTCCTTGAGCACCGCGTGGATCTCGCCGCGCAGCGCGTCGTCGAGCGCTTTCTTCTCGATAATCTTGTCCCACAGCGGGCGATGTACGTTGTCTATGTAACGGTACATCTCCGCTTCGAATTTGCGGACCTGCTCGATGGGCAGATCATCCAGATAGCCCTGCGTGCCGGCGAAGATGATGACCACTTGCTTCTCGATGGGCAGCGGCTCGAACTGGGCCTGCTTCAGGATTTCGACCAGGTGCTTGCCGCGATTGAGCTGCGCCTGCGAGGACTTATCGAGGTCGGAGCCGAATTGGGCGAAGGCGGCCAGGTCCCGATATTGCGCCATGTCGAGCCGCAGGGTGCCGGCGATCTGGCGCATGGCCTTGATCTGTGCGCTGCCTCCCACGCGGCTGACCGAGATGCCGACGTTGATGGCCGGGCGCACGTTGGAGTTGAACAGATCGGACTCGAGATAGATCTGGCCATCGGTAATGGAGATGACATTGGTCGGAATGTAAGCGGAAACGTCGCCGGCCTGTGTCTCGATGAACGGCAGAGCGGTGAGCGACCCGCCGCCATTTTCGTCGTTCAGCTTGGCGGCGCGTTCGAGCAGACGGCTGTGCAAATAGAAGACATCGCCCGGAAAAGCTTCGCGGCCGGGCGGGCGGCGCAGCAGCAGGGAGATTTCGCGATACGCGGCGGCGTGCTTGGAAAGATCGTCATAGACGCACAGCGCGTGGCGCTTGGTATCGCGGAAGTACTCGCCCATGGCGCACCCGGCGTACGGCGCGATGTACTGCATGGGCGCGGGATCGGAAGCCGAAGCCAGAACTACGATGCTGTAATCCATGGCGCCCGCATCGCTCAGGGTTTTGACCACCTGGGCGACGGTGGAGCGTTTTTGACCTATGGCGACATAGATGCAGATGACGTCGCCGCCTTTTTGGTTAATGATCGTATCGAGCGCGATCGCGGTTTTGCCGGTCTGGCGATCTCCGATGATCAGCTCTCGCTGGCCGCGGCCGACCGGGATCATAGCGTCAATCGCCTTGATGCCGGTCTGCAGGGGCTCCTTCACCGGCCGCCGATCCACCACGCCGGGCGCGATGCGTTCAATGGCATTGAACTCGGTGGTCGCGATGGGCCCCTTGTCGTCGATAGGCTTGCCCAATGCGTTTACCACGCGCCCGATTAGGGCCTCGCCAACAGGAACCGACATGATGCGTCCTGTGCGGCGCACCTGGTCGCCCTCTTTTATTTCGATGGCATCGCCCAACAGCACGGCGCCGACCTGATCCTCTTCGAGGTTCATGGCGATGCCCGCGACATCGTGGGGAAATTCGATCAGTTCCCCGGACATCACTTTTTCCAGCCCGTGTATGCGGGCAATGCCATCGCCGATCGAGATCACCGTTCCGACTTCGGAGACGTCGATCGCGCCTTCGTAGTTTTCAATCTCCTGGCGGAGAAGCGTTGTAATTTCGTCCGCTCGAATTTGAGCCATAGGACCTCTTTATTGCTGCTATTCCGCCGACAGGCGCTTCCCGAGCGCCTCGAGCTGACCACGCACGGAGCCGTCGTAAACGGTGGAACCGATGCGGGCCACCAGGCCGCCGAGCAGGCCAGCATCCAGGGAGAAGCGCATGTGCATCTTTCTCCCGGTAAGCTGCTCGAACCGGCGCGCCACGGCATCGCGCTGGGGCTGACCCAGTTCGCCGGCAGAGCTGATTTCAGCGCGAGTGAAACCCATTCGTTCATCGAGCAGCAGCTCGAAAGCTTCCAGGGCTTCGGCCAGCGCGGCGATACGCCGGCGATCGCTCAGCACGAATAAAAAATTGCGCGCGATGCGCGAGATGGCCAGCTTTTCGCCGATACTTCCGATCACGGCGCGCTTACGAGCCAGTGGCACGGAGGGCGAAGTCAGGGCGTTGCGCAATTCAGGCGAACCGCCGAACACATCTGCAAAGCTCCGCAGATCGCTCAGTATCTGGTAGGGGTCCACGCCTGCGCTCGCGCCGGTGGCCACATCCACCAGAGCGCTGGCGTATCGGGAAGCAAGTGCGGAGTGCGTCATATTTTAGTTGTTCTCGGCGTGGAGCGGCAACTCTGCCAGGTGGGCCAGGTGGGCCACGAAACCGTTCACCAGGGTGTCCTGGACTTGCGGCGACAGGCGCGCCGCAATCTTGGCTTCGGCCAGGCTCAGAGCGAGGCCGGCGGCGTAGCGGCGCAGCTCCAGGCGGGCGGCTTTGCCCGCGGCGGCGATCTCTTCGATGCTGCGGCCCTGGATCTTGGCCATCTCCTCGGCTGCTTCGTGGCGAACGCGCTGGCCTTCGGCTTTACCCTCTTCGCGAGCTTCGGTGCGCAATCGCTCGATTTCGTCCGCCAGATTCGCGAGCCGGCGATCGACTTCCGCGATCTTGGCATCCGCCTCGGCACGGGCCTTTTCGGCGTCGGCCAGGCCTTTGCGAATCTGCTCGGAGCGCTTGGCGAAATACGGGCCGGCATTTTTCCTGACGATGTAGCCGAGGCCGCCGGCTAGCAGGATGAAGTTGAGCCAGCCCCAAATAACCAGGCTGCCGTGTTCCGTAACACCGCGGGACTCTGCAATTCTCTTCGCTTCGGATTCGCCCCGCTGAGCGAAAACCGGCATTGCCGCAAGAAGCAAAAGGGCCCAGAAAGCGAATCGCTTCATGCGGCGGCGCCCCGGTTCAGGATGACATCGGCGATCTGGGTGGCGAGTGTGTCGCTCTGCGCGGCAAGGCCCGATTTGGCCTCGAGGATCTCGGCTGCCAGGCGCTCCCTGGCCTCGCGAACAGCCGCGTCGGCCTGTTCCCGGGCGGCGCGCACCTGGGCGGCGTGCTCCTCCTGCAAGCGGCGATGCAATTGCTCCTGCGTTTGGTACACTTCGCCGCGCGCGGCGCGCAGGGCAGCCTCATATTCAGCGGTGCGGTCGGCGGCCTTCTGCAGGCTTTCCGCGGCGCGTTTCTGGGCGCCTTCGGTTGCTTCATAGCGGGCCCGCAGCACTTTATCGAGCGGCTTGAAGAACATGTACTTGAGATAGAAATGCAGCACGAAGACGATCAGGAACGTGGGGATCGCGTGCAGCAGAATCCCCCTCAGGGCGTTCAAGGTTGCTTCCATTTAGATTGGCGGAGCGAGCAGACAGACCAGCTTTTTAATCCAACAGCTTAGCATAGCGGCTCACGGCGCAACAACTAGGGAGCGGAGACATTCTTGGTCAAATTCTCCGGCGAAATCCGCGATCTTTTCTCGCGCTTCGCTATTCAATCTCCACCGTCACCGCATTCGACACAACGCCGGACACTGTCACAGTAACGTTCACCGTTCCGCTGCCAGCCAGGCTCGAGGGCAGCAGCACATTCACCTGATCCTCGCCCGCATAGTTGGGCGCCGCGCCGGCATAAGCGGCCGGGAGCGTCTGGCCACCGATGGTGACCGTCACATCGGAGAGCGCGGCACGGTTCTGAATGCCCGTCCCATAGAGCACCAAAGCGGTATTGCCTCCACTCACATCGAGGGCAACCGGTACACAAGTTCCGGCGCCGCCCGAGCACTGGAATATGTCGGTAGTGATCTGCGTGCCATCGGCCTGGTTGGAGACGAATTGCGCTGCAGCCACGCCCTTGCCGGTCTGGTTCGCCGAGAACAGGCCCGGCGCTACCGCAGCCAAGGTTACCGAAGCTGTCTGGTTGCCATTGGCCACGCTCGAGATGGTAAGAGTCGCCGCGCCCGCTACGGCGGTTTCCGGAATTTCCGCATTGATCTGCGAGGGACCCGCATAAAACAACGGCAGATCTGCTTGCACCCCGCTGCTATCGGTAATCGACACGCTGGTCCCATCCAGGCTGAAAGGAAGCGGCAGAGTGGTCGCCGAAGTTCCGACAGTCGCCAGATTGCTGCCGTATATGCTCACGATCGAGCCGGGTGCTACCGGCGCGGTGCCGCTCGCGGCTGAAACTGTCACGGGCGCGGTGCTCACGGTCGTAAAGCTATTCAGCAGGATGGTCACGTTGTTGGCAAATAACCCTGCTAATGCGATGTCCGGCTTGCCATCATCATTGAAGTCGCCCACCGCGAGAGCGGTAGGTTCGATATTCGTGCCCTCCACGTACGGGCTGCCTGCGGCCGGGGTGAATCCGCCGGTTCCGTTGCCCAGCAGGATGGTCAGGGTGCTGTCTATGAAATTCGCAACGGCGAGGTCCGGGTTGCCATCTCCGTTGAAGTCCGCGACCACCACGGATTGAGGGCCGGCTCCCACTTTGTAAGGCCCGGGTCCGGCGGTGAACGCGCCCGTGCCATCGCCCAGCAGAATCGTGGCGGTGTTGTCGGCGCTATTGACGACCGCCAGGTCCAGTTTGGTATCGCCTGTAAAATCTCCCACAGCCAGCGCGTCCGGTTCCGACCCTACCGCGAATGGGCTGCCCGCCACCGCATCGAATCCGCCCGTGCCATCGCCCAGCAGGATGGTGACGGAATTGTTGCCGAAATTAGCCGTCGCGAGGTCCGGTTTGCCATCTCCGTTGAAGTCCGCGACCACCAGTGCCGCCGGGAAGGCCCCCACCGGTCCCGCCGAAAACGGGCTGCCTGTCGCATCCGTAAATCCGCCGGCTGCATTCCCGAGCAACACGGATATGGTGCTGTCACCATAATTAGCGACAGCGAGGTCCAGGTTGCCATCGCCGTTTAAGTCCGCCGCCGCTATGGAATAGGGCTTGGTTCCCACCGGCAACGGGCTGCCCGCGGACGTGAATCCGCCCTTCCCGTCACCCAGCAGCACAGTTACGGTCCCGTCGTCTTTATTGGCGACGGCGAGGTCCAGCTTGCCATCTCCGTTGAAGTCCCCTACTACAACAGAATCGGGACCTGTTCCTACGACGAAGGGGCTGCCAGACGCCTCCGCGAATTCTCCGCCTCCAGTGCCTAACAGCACCGTGACGTCGTTGCTTCCCAGGTTGGCAATGGCGAGGTCCGGCTTACCGTCCCCGTTAAAGTCCCCCACGGCTATCGCATCGGGACTCAACCCCGCCGGGAACGGGCTACCCTGCGCCCCTGTAAACTGGGCGCTCGCGGCGGTCGACAGCGCTACCGCCATGCCGATAACCCGAGGAATCCACGGCACTCTACACGTCGTCATGACAGCATCCTCTGAAGCGGATGTTACACGGCGGCAGGTGCGCTGCGCAAGGGGCGATATAATTATGGACCAGAACCTCTAGACCCATGAAACTTGGTTACACAATCGGAGTCGCGGCCATTGTTGCAGGATTGCCAGGGCTCGCACAGGCCGTAGACTTTGCGACGGAGGTGCATCCGGTTCTGGCATCGCGATGCGCTGTCTGCCACAGCGGCGCGAAGCCCGCGGGTGGTCTGTCGCTGGAAAGCCGGGCGCTCGCACTGAGCGGGGGCATAAGCGGTCCGGCGATCGAGCCTGGCAACGGCGCCGAGAGCCTATTGATTCAGAAAGTCACCGGAAAGAAAGGCGCTACCATGCCGGCGGGCGGCGAGCCTTTGAGCGCTGCGCAGATCGCCACGCTACGCGCCTGGATTGATGAGGGCGCTGTCTGGCCCGAGAACCCCGCGGCCCCTCCCGCGGGCTGGACCGCGCCCATCGCCCCGCGCCAGCCGGAGACACCGGAAGGCCACGAAGAGCATCCCGTCGATCGATTTATTGCCGCATATTTTGCCAGGCACGCCATGGCATTTCCAGCCATCGCCGACGACGCCCGGTTCGCCCGGCGCGTCTACTACGATCTGTGGGGACTGCCGCCGACTCCGGAACAGCTCGATAGTTTCTTAAAAGACACCAGCGCGGACAAACGTGCCCGTCTGATCGATACGCTGCTCGGCAACTCCCGTATGTACGCCGAGAATTGGGTGAGCTGGTGGAACGACCTGCTGCGCAACGACATGGGCGGGAACTATCAGGGCGAGCGCAAATCCATCACCGATTGGCTGGTGCCCGCGCTCGAAGGCAACCTCTCGTATGACAAGATGATCGCGGCGCTGGTAAACCCCGCGGAGGAAGATGACCCGGAGGGGTTCCTGATCGGCGTGAACTGGCGCGGCGACGTCAATGCGAGCCAGATGCCGTATATGCAGGCGGCGCAGAACACCGCGCAGATATTTTTGGGAGTTAATCTCAAGTGCGCCTCGTGCCACGACAGTTTTGTCAACCGCTATAAGCTGCGGGAATCCTACGGCATGGCGGCACTATTCTCGGCGGACGCGCAACTCGAGCTGGTGCGGTGCGACGTGAAGACCGGCAAATTCACCGGCCCGCAGTTGCTCTATCCCGATCTGGGCACGGTGGCGGAGAATGCCACGCTCGAGGAACGGCACCTGGCGGCGGCCCGCTTTTTTACCGATCCGCGCAACGGCCGCGTGCCGCGCACCATCGTGAACCGCTACTGGCAGAAGCTATTCGGACGGGGGCTTGTCGAGCCGGTGGACGAGATGGACGGCGAACCCTGGAACGCCGACCTGCTGGACTGGCTGGCCTCCGACTTCACCGCGCACGGCAGCGACCTGCGCTATCTGTTGCGGCTGTTGATGACGTCAAAAGCCTATCAGTCGCCCGCCGCGGTTACGGCCGAGCAGGCCGAAAAGCCTTACGTTTTTCGGGGGCCGCTGGTACGCAGGCTCTCGGCCGAGCAATTCGCGGATACGGTTTCGATGGTCACCGGCGAATGGCGGCTGCTGATAAACGGAAAGGAAGCGCTACCGGCGCGAGACTGGCAGTTCAAAGCTTCGCCTCTGGCGCTGGCCCTGGGCAGGCCCATCCGCGATCAGGTGTTCACCACGCGCGACAATCGTCCCACGACATTTCAGGCGCTGGAGCTGGCCAATGGGGCAAGTCTGGAACATATGCTGCAGCGGGGCGCCCTGCATCTGCTCGGCGAGTTGCCGCCCGCTCCGGACAATCTCTTTGACAGCGGCGTGATACGCAAAGGCGCCGCGCCATTCAATATCGACATCTCCGGCTTGCACCAGTTGTGGCTGCTCGAGGAGGATGCAGGGTCGTACGATAAATCGCGCACGCTGGCCGGATGGGCGGAAGTGGAGCTGAGTGGGCCGGCAGGCTCACGCAAGCTGACCGGTCTTATGCCGTTGCCGGTGGGCACGCAGAAGGTGATTCCGGTCGCAGGCTACACACGCATTCGCGGCCGCGCGGTCTTGGATAATCGATCGCTGCCCAGCGACATCGAAGGTTCCGTGCGCTTTTTCGTTTTCGGCGCCAAGCCCGATCCCGAGCGTCTGGTGCGCGTGGCAGGGCCTCCTCCGGTGCCCGCGCCGCCCGTGCTCGCGAGCGTCGATCAAGCCGTTTCCCGGCTATATCTACAACTTCTCGCGCGGGAACCGAACCCGGATGAAGTAAACCTCGTAAGAAACTATTTTCGGGGCGGGCGCCTGGAGCCTGCCGCGCTCGAGGATTTCCTATGGAGTCTGTTACTGCATCCGGGCTTTCAGTATTTGTATTGATCTGGGTTGGCGCAGCGCTCGCAGACGATGGCGGCGCGGTGTATCAGAAGCACTGCGCCCAGTGCCACGATCGGGGGGTGGAGCGGGCGCCGCAGCGGGACGCCATGAAGCTGATGACGCCCGAGCGCGTACTGGCCGCCTTGACCAACGGGAAAATGGCGGAGCAGGGAAAAGCGCTGACCGTGGCTGAGGCGCGGGCTGTTGCGGCATTCGTCACCGCCCAACCGTTCGGCATGGTCGAGAGCGTCGCGCAAGGGTTATGCGCGGATCCCGCGGCTGCTTTCGACCGGCCGTTCGCCGGACCTTACTGGAACGGCTGGGGCGTGGATGCGGCGAATAGCCGCCTGCAACCCGCAGCCATGGCGGGTTTGACCGCGGAGCAGGTTGGGCGATTGAAGCTCAAGTGGGCGTTCGGTTTTCCCGGCGGTATACGCGCGCTTGCACAACCCACGGTCGTTGGAGGCAGAATCTTCGTCGGCAGCGACACAGGCAAAGTCTACTCGTTGGATGCCGTGACAGGATGCACCTATTGGATGTTTCCGGCGGATGCGACGGTTCGCACGGCCATCAGTATCGGCCGGTCGGGGACGCGCTGGGCGGCATACTTCGGCGATCAGCGAGCGCAGGCCTACGCGGTGGATGCGTCCACCGGTGCGCTATTATGGAAGGTGAGGGTGGAACAGCATCCGGCAGCCATGATTACGGGGGCTCCGGCGCTTAACGACGGACGGCTGTATGTTCCCTTTTCGGGCGGCAACGAGGAGGTAAACGGCGGCAGCCCGCAGTACGAATGCTGCAAATTCCGGGGCGGCGTGACGGCGCTCGATGCGGCCACCGGAAAACAGGTCTGGGAAAGCTACACCATTCCCGAGACGCCTCACCCGGTTCGCAAGAACAAGCAAGGCACTCAGTTGTGGGGGCCATCCGGCGCCGGAGTGTGGTCGTCCCCGACTGTGGATATGAAAAAGCGCGCGATATACGTGACTACCGGAGACTCCTACTCCGACCCGCCGGCGCGCACCAGTGACGCCTTCGTTGCGTTTGATATGGACACCGGAAAAATGCTGTGGTCGCGACAGATGACTTCCGGCGACGCGTTCAACCTGGGGTGTCCATCCGGGGACAATTGCCCGGAGGCCAAGGGACCGGATTTCGATTTTGGATCGTCGCCTGGCTTAGTGGATCTGCCGAACGGCAAGCGGGCGCTGGTGGCCGGACAGAAGTCCGGCATGGTTCATGCGGTCGATCCGGATCAGCAGGGCGAAGTGCTGTGGCAGACGCGTGTGGGCAAGGGGGGCCCGTTGGGAGGCGTGCAGTGGGGTTCGGCGGCGGACGGTACCAACGTTTACGTCGCGCTTTCCGACTTCAGTTCGGCGCCCGCCAAGGGTCCGGAGCCGGGCGCCCAGAGGACCATGTTCGGCATCTACTTCAAGCCCGATCCGAAAGCCGGCGGCGGCCTGTTCGCGCTCAAGCTGACAACCGGCGAGCGGGCCTGGTACACGCCTGCTCCGGAATGCGGGGACAAGGCCGGGCGCAGCCCTGCCCAATCCGCCGCGGTAACGGCAATTCCCGGCGTGGTGTTCTCGGGCTCCCTGGATGGGCATCTGCGGGCTTATTCGACCAACGATGGGCGGATCTTATGGGATGTGGATACGGCGAGGGAGTACTCGACGGTGAACAGCGTCAAGGGGACAGGCGGGTCGATCGACGGTCCAGGGCCGGTTGTGGTCGGAGGCATGCTGTACGTGAATTCGGGCTACGGATTCCTCGGCGGCATGCCTGGCAACGTGTTATTGGCTTTTTCGGTGGATGGAAAATAGGGAGAGTGACATGAACGTGGATCTATCGCGGCGAGATTTCCTGCGCGCTTCGAGTGCCGCGGCGCTGGCGGCGCTGGCCGGTTCCGAGGCGCGTCTGCTGGCCGGCAGTACCAAGGTCGCGCCGCGCGCCGACTGCATGATTCTGCTGTGGATGGCCGGTGGCATGGCGCAGACCGAGACCTTTGACCCGAAGAAATACACGGCATATGAGCCCGGTATGGAATCGAAGCGGGTGCTCAGCACCTTTCCTTCGATCGACACGGTGGTCGACAACATCAAGATTTCCGCGGGTCTGGAACGCATCGCCAAAATCATGGACAGGGGCACGCTGATCCGCTCGCATCGTGTGGGCGATCTGGGCTTCATCCTGCACTCCCGCCATCAGTATCACTGGCACACCGGCTACGCGCCTCCGCAGTCTGTGGCCGCGCCGCACATGGGCGCCATGATTTCGCGCACCTTAGGGCCGCGGAATCCCGAGATCCCGGCATTCATCGATATCGGACAGAATCTCGAAATCGGTGCGGAGACCGATTCGGTGAAGGCCTTTCACACGGCCGGTTTTTTGGGCAGCGAGCATGCGCCGTTCTTGATCTCGGATCCCAAGGACGCCGTATCGCGCGTGCGCCCATCCGAGCACGTGGGGCCACAGCGGTTCGCCGATCGCTATGAACAGTACAAGAAGCTGGTGGCGGCGAGCCCCGTGGGCCAGTATGGCAGCGATTTCCAGCGCGAGAGCCTGCTGCGGTCGGTCGACAATGCGCAACGGCTGCTCAGCTCGCCGGCCGCCAAGGCATTCGATCTGAGTCTGGAGCCAAAGGCGCATTATGACACTTACAACACGGGCCGCTTTGGGCTGGGTTGCCTGCTGGCGCGGCGCCTCGCGGAAACGGGTGCGCGCTTCATCGAAGTGACCACCGAGTACATTCCCTTCCGCTACTGGGACACTCACGAGAACGGTCACAAGCGCGCGATCGGGATGAAGGAGACCATCGACGCGCCCGTGTCGCAATTGATTCTCGATCTGGAAGAGCGCGGTTTGTTGGATCGCACGCTGGTGGTGCTGGCCAGTGAGTTCGGCCGCGACATGATGACCGAAGGCAAGCCGGGCGCCACGGTAAAAGATCAGGTCAAACAGCCTGACATCATGACCGAGCCGAAGCATTACGGAATGCACCGGCATTTCACCGAGGCGTGTTCCGTGCTGATGTTTGGCGGTGGCGCACCGAAAGGCAAGCTCTATGGCCGGACCGCCGACGAGCGGCCCTGCAGCATCGTGGAAAATCCGGTGACAATTGAAGATCTACACGCCACCATCTACACGGCCATGGGCATAGCTCCCGACACTGCTTACGTCGTCGAGAAACGCCCCTTCTATGTAACTAAGGACGGGAAGGGCAAAGCTGTCGCCGACTTACTGGCATAAGAGATCGTTGCAGCTACTCAATTAATCTCTCTTTCAGCGCTTCTTCACACTCATGTAACCGGGCTCCTGCTATACCGGGGCCATGCCAAACTTATCGCCGGGGGCGCCTATCGACTTAGGAGCGCTGTTTGCCGAACCGCTGCGGCGCTTTCTGGCTCCGGTTGAGCCTGCCATTCAGAAACTGCTTCTGGTTGACCGGCTGCAAGAGATCGTGCAATCGGCCGGGCGCGAAAGCCGCGGGCGCAATATCTTCGAACGGCTGCTGGCCCTTCTTGATGTTACTTGCCGCATCGACGCCCAAGATTTGGAGCGCATACCGGCCACCGGACCGGCGGTTGTCACTGCCAATCATCCCTTCGGATTTTTGGAAGCCGCGCTGCTTGCCGCGGTTTTACAGCGCATACGGCCGGATTTCAAGATCGTGGCCAATGCGCTGTTGGCAGCCGCTACCGAACTGCGCGAAGGTTTCATTTTCGTAAATCCATACGGCGGCAAAGAGTCGGTGCGGCAGAATGGCAAGCCGGTGCGCGAATGCCTGCAATGGCTGCGTAGCGGCGGAATGCTGGTTCTGTTTCCGGCAGGCGATGTGGCGCGGCTGAACTGGAAGGATCGCGGCATCGTCGATCCTCCCTGGAACGGTGGGGTGGCACGCCTGATCCGGGCCGCCCATTGTCCGGCCGTTCCGGTATATTTCAAGGGCTCCAACGGGTTGGGATTTCAGCTCATAGGCGCGCTGCATCCGCGGTTGCGCACGGCCAATCTGCCGCGCGAGATGCTCAACAAGCGCGGCAAGGTTGTCGAAATGCGTGTGGGCAGGCCGGTGGCGGCGAACTCGCTCGAAACGTTCGACGGTGACAAAGAGGCGATTGAATATTTGCGATTCCGCACCTATCTGCTTGCCAGCCGCCACGAGCGGGAGCCAGTCCGCGCCGCATCTAGCTCAGTGACTAAGCCAGTGGCTCCGGAAACGCCGGGCGAATTACTGGCCGATGAGGTCGGACGCCTCGCGCCGGTGTGCGCCAACGAGGAATTTGAAGTCTACCTGGCGGCCGCGGATCTCATCCCCAATGCACTGCGCGAGATCGGACGGCTGCGCGAGCTGACGTTTCGCCGCGCTGGAGAAGGCACCGGCAAACCGCTCGACCTGGATGGATTCGATCCGCACTACCTGCACCTGTTTCTGTGGAGCCGGAAGGCGCGCGAAATAGCGGGCGCCTACCGGCTTGGACCTACCGCGGAGCTGCTGCCTCGTTTCGGCGTGCGGGGACTGTACTCGAATACGTTGTTCTCTTTCGCCCCGGAGCTGTTCGAACTCACCGGACCGGCACTCGAGCTGGGGCGCTCCTTCATACGGGCGGATTATCAGAAGCACTACGCGCCGCTGCTGTTGTTGTGGAAAGGTATCACGCAGTATGTCGCGGCGCATCCGGAATGCGCGGTGCTCTTCGGTGCCGTCAGCATCAGCAACGAGTACGCCGCCGCCTCACGCAACCTGTTGGTCAATTTTCTGGAAACGCAGAAGCACGCCAGTCTCGCGCATCTGGTCAAACCGCGGCGGCCCTATCGCCGGAGCCATGGCCCTGCGTGGCGCCCGCGCGCCCTCGAAGAACTCGCGGAGCCCATCGCCGACCTGGAACGCGACGGCAAAGGCGTGCCCATATTGATCAAGCAATGCATGAGGGCCGGAGGCCGTGTACTCGGATTCAATATCGACCCGCATTTTTCAAATGTCGTGGATGCCTTGATGATGGCCGATCTGAGGGGCGCGCCCCTGGCCCTGCTGGAACGCTACATGGGCCGGGAGCGTGCCGGGATATTCCTCGAGCGCTCGCGTGTCATTCCATCCCCGTAAGATTTCATCGTTTATTCATCGATCTGCAACCGACCCGGCCGTACTCTTTCAATAGGAACATTTCTATGTCGAAATGTTTTTAGCCATTGCTTGGGAGGCTTGATGAAGAGAACCTCGTTGCATTTTCTTTGGAAAGACCAGAGCGCGGCGGAAGGCTTTCGGAGCGCGATTTCGCTACACGGCCACACGCACCATTCCTGGGAGAATCTGCGCTTTCTGCACACGTTCAAACTGCCTCTGCCCCTCATCCCCGCGGCGCTGCGCCTGGCGGGCTGGCACCACCGCCGCGCTACGGGCCACGTCATGGAACTCGGGCGAGTGCTGTGGACTCCGCCGCTCGCGCCGGAGGAGGCGCACGCGGTGGAAGCCGGACAGATTCGAGCATTGGGCCCGCAACCCATCGTCTCGCTTACCGATCACGACGATGTCGAAGGGGCTTTAGCGGCGCGGCGGAGCTGTCCGGAATCCGCCGCGCCGATTTCGTTCGAGTGGACTATCCCGTTTGGGCCCACCTTTTTCCATTTGGGGGTGCACAATCTCCCCGCCATTCGAGCGCGCCAGATGGCCGCCGAGATGCATCGGTACACCGCGCATCCGGATCCGTCACGGCTCAGTGAACTGCTCGAGATGCTCAGCGAACACGACGAAATCCTGGTAGTTCTGAACCATCCGCTGTGGGACGAAGCCTCCATCGGCATGGAGAACCATCGCGCGGCGGTTCGAGCGCTTGTTGCGAGCTACGGCAAATGGATTCATGCCCTGGAGTTGAACGGCCTGCGCACATGGGAAGAGAACCAGGAGACTCTCGAGTTAGCGCGTGTCTTCGCACGGCCGGCCATCTCGGGAGGCGACCGGCACGGCCTGGAGCCCAACGCCAACCTGAACTTGACGCAGGCGGTGAACTTCGCGGAATTCGCCGCGGAAATACGGCGTGAGGGGCTGAGCCGGGTGCTATTCATGCCGCAGTATCGTGAGCCACTGCGGATGCGCTGGTTCGAGACCGTTAAGGACATCGTGCGCTGCCATCCGGGGATCGAGCGGCGGCGCTGGGTGGATCGCTTCTTCTATGAGTGCGAGGATGGTGTGCGGCGTCCGCTGGCGCAACTTTGGCCCAACGAGGGTCCGGCGCTGTTGCGCTCGTTTTTCGCCATGCTGCGGCTATCGGAATCGCATAGCTTGCGGGCGGCCCTGCGCCTGGCAAGAGCTGATCCGGCAGAAATGTTAGCTTAACCGGCCTCGCGCCACGTACTCGTGTAGTACCCGTATGACTACGTTAATCGCTCCCGGTACCTGATAATGGGGTTCCAGGGAGGGCCATGTGGTCAAGGACGGTAATCGCGGCGAGCGCCGCATGCAGTGGCGGTACCCCGTTGCTTTGGAGTTGCAATACAAGATCATCGAAGGCGGAGAGGTGGTCAAAACGGGCACCGGCAGAACGGGAAACATCAGCAGTGGTGGCGTTCTGTTCCAGACGCAGATTGAACTGG
>Ga0302326_10001536_pt1 | contig 58522 bp, 55 predicted proteins | sample Palsa_T0_3_FD_202264 | JGI IMG/M metagenome (GOLD analysis project Ga0302326, IMG submission 202264) | Peat permafrost microbial communities from Stordalen Mire near Abisko, Sweden - Palsa_T0_3 | ecosystem: Environmental > Terrestrial > Soil > Palsa > Peat permafrost | place: Sweden: Abisko...
GCGCGGTGTGCGCCGTGGATGTCGCCACCGTCGACGCCGCCCTCGATCACCTCGGCTGCGACGGGAAGGTCCTTACCGTAGACCCCGCAACTCTCGACGACGTGCTCGATTCGATCACCGGCATTGGGAGGCGACGCCCGAGATCGCAATCTGGTTCGAGCAGGCCGCCCTGGCCGAAGATCACGACGACCGACGACGCTCTCGGCCGCAGCGCACTACTCGACGGCTGCTGCATCGAGAACGAGATCGGGAGTCTCCATCTGGGTATGTGTCCGGTGGCCGGCAGCACCTCGAACCGCGCCCCGGGAATGGCAGCGGCATAGGCCTGGCCGTAGGCGGGCGGGACGATCTGATCGTTCTCGCCCCAAAGCACCAGGGTCGGGATAGCGACGACGCCGAGGCGCCCACGCAGCGTCGGGTCGGCCATGGCCGCAGAGCCGGCATAGACGGCCAGGGCTGCTCCATTGGCCGCCATGATTGCTTTCTGGCCGTCGGGGATGGTGGTGGGATCGACGCGGAAAGGCGTCGGGTCGTGGAACGAGAGTGCCTGGATCTCGGGCACGGATAGGCCGGACACGTCGGCGACGGGGTGGCCTTCCACTTCGATACCCACCGCATCGAGGAGCACAATGCCGCTGATGCGTGGTGAGCCCAGCAGGGCCATCTCGGCCGCGATCCAACCGCCGACGGAGTTGCCGATGACCGTCACGTCTTCGAGCCCGAGGTGGTCCAGCAAGCTGGCGGGCTTTCGAGCGTCTCAGGCGCTGAACGCCGACACAGCTTCGGCGGGCTGGTCTTCGAACTCCGGAAGCACGTATCTGCCCATGAGTTCGATGGTCTTCAGGACGCGATCGTGCGGAATGCAATGAGGATTCATCAGGCACAAGAGCTGATCGACTCCCGCTTCCTCGTAGAGCCTCGCTCGCCGGATGATCTCGTCGGGATCGCCGGCGATCACGCTGTTCTTCGACATCATGGCGTCGAAATTGAGACTCACTTCCTTGCTGCCCGTCCGGGTCGCGGCCCGAATCTTGTCCGTGTAGTTGAACGTTCCGAGCGAGCCAGAGCGCTCCTCAACCCAGTCCGACAGCTCGCTGATCGAATCAGCCGATGCCCTGGCGTACCACTCGTAGTTGTCCCGGGCCACAGCGTGGGAGTCCTCTGCCTTCTCCGAGCAGTTGACCATCGTGAAGGCCACCACATGCTCGTTCGGGAAGGCCGCTATCGGCTTGGTACAGCGCTGGAAGCCGGCGCGGTAGCGCTCAACGCGATCTGCGAGGTGCTCCATGGACGTCCCGATGCTGAACGAGCACAGCCCCAGCCCCAGTTCGCCCATCATCTCGTGGCCGTCAACCGACCCAGTCGCCCCGAACATCGGTGGGTGAGGGTCCTGGAGCGGCTTGGGGACCACTCTCCGCTTGGGCATCTGCCAGTACTTGCCCTCGAACTCGTGGACGTCGTTGGTCCAGCACCCCACGATGTGCTCGACCGCTTCCAGCCACATGTCCCGGGTCTCGCCCGGATCGATGCCAAAGCCCTCCAGCTCGGTTCGAGTGGCCGACCGCCCAGTCCCGAAGTAGACCCGACCGTCGGAAATCAGGTCGAGCATGGCTGCCGACTCCGCCGACCGGACGGGGTGATTGTACGGCTGGGGCGCCAGGCGGACGCCATATCCGATCCGCAGATTCTTGGTGAGCGCGGCGACTGCTCCATAGAGCACCTCAGGATTGGAGCAATGCGAGAACTCCTCCAGGAAGTGATGCTCGACGGTCCAGAGAGCGTGGAACCCAACCTTGTCAGCCAGGACGGCCTGCTCCAAGACCTCCTGGAAGGCCCTGTATTCGCTAAGCCGATCCCAGGGCTTAGCCACAGGTATCTCGTAAAAGAGAGAAAACTTCATCGTTTGACCATCCCAGTCCTATTCCAACGATCGGAGCCAGTCCACGGGAGCCGCCGACTGCTGCACCGGCCTTCTACAGCTTGCTACAGAAAAGCCCGGTCGTCAACTACTACGTTGACAACTATCAACGCACACGTTGACCCAAAGGTGTATCTCTGCACGCTGATTGGGTCCGCTTCCCGACCCGGTCCAATCAGTAGATTCGTGCCATATCCCCGAGGCCAAGCTCCGTGATCTGGCCGGTCATGATTCCGTCGCGGTCACCAGCGAAATACATCACCGCCCTCGTCACGTGCTCCGGCTGAAGATATCTGTGCCCGTTGAGTCCTCGGTGCAAGTCGATCAGACGCTGCTCAAAGTCTTCGGGCGTGGGATCTTCTATGTCGGGACAGAACAGCCGGTACGTGGCTTCGTTGAGGAATAGGTTCGTTCCGACGGCTCCGGGGCAAACGGCGTTGACGGTAATTCCGAAGTCGGCCACTTCTTGAGCACACGACTTCACGAGCCCGATCACGCCACACTTCGCCGCGACGTAGTGGGCCAGATTGGGATGCGGTTGCCGGGCGCCCATCGAGGAAGTGGCGACGATCCGCCCGTAGCCGGCGGCCTTCATACTCGGGATGACGGCCCGGAAGATCTTGAACACTCCGGTTAGGTTGGTGTCGACAACCGAGTCCCACATTTCGTCGGTGGTCTGCTCGACCGTCGCGTAGTTGATCACGCCATGATTGGCCACTAGGACGTCTATCCGACCGAAAGCCTCGAGCGCTTCGGACACCACGCCGGCCACATCGGTCGTCCTTCTCATGTCGGCCACCACGGCGACACACCGCCGGCCTTCCTTCTCGACCAAGCGAACCGTCTCGTCGAGATCGTCGCCGGTCGCAAGCGGGTAAGGAATCTCATCGATTTGCGCAGCGATGTCGCAGATGACGATATCGGCTCCCTCGCGGGCGAATCCAAGGGCGTGGGCCCGACCCTGACCGTGCCCGCCACCGGTGACGAGCGCTACCTGGCCATCAAAGAGTCCCATGTGTTGCCTCCTGTTCGCGAAGTCTTCACGACAACTGCCATTGGGGTAGGAGAAGCAGGTCGCCCGTGTCCGGATCCGGTACCTCGGCGAAGACGGCGCGCACCCTGGCCCCGATTTCGATTCCGCCTCCGCCTCCGTCTTCGACGAGGTTGCCGACGACCATGACGCCGGGTGGATCCTCCAACTCGACGACGATCACGTTGTAGGGGACCACGGCGTCGAGCCGGCGGTCGGCTGCACGGTGGACGATGGTGAAGCTGCTGATGCGCCCTTCCCCCAAGGTGGCGGGGTAGGTGAAGGTCTGGCCCTGACAGAACCGGCACACGTCCATGGGAGGGTGCTGCCGCTCTCCGCAGGATTCGCAGCGTTGAACCGCTAGATGACCCGATGTGAAGAATGGGCGGTTTTGGTCGTTCAGCCGCGGGAGGGTCCAGTCGCCGGGCAGGTACCGACCAGGCCGTCCGTGGGAGGATCCGATCTCGCTCACGGCTCGCTCGATAGTAGGACCGCGCTGCTCGGAGGCGTTCCAGGCCCAGCCGCGTACAGGCTGAGGCGGGTCCCGTCGATCTGGAACGTGGATGTCCCTCGAATCTGGCGGACCGCTTCGAGCATCAGCTGGAACCCGTGTATGTACGCTTCGGCCAGGTTCCCGCCGCTGGTGTTCATAGGCAGGCGCCCGCCGCGAGTCAGGTTTCCGTCGCTGACGAACTTCTCCACGGACTCGGGTTCGCAGAAGCCGATGTCGCAAATCGCCATTAGGGTCGTTCCGGTAAAATTCTCGTAAAATTGGGCGACGTCGACGTCTTCGGGGGAAACCCGAGCCATTTTCCACAGTTGGCGGCCGACTGGCCGGAATCGCCCGTTGGGATAGTTCGAGTCGTTGAAAGATCCGATCCCACCACCCGGCTCCATGCCGGTCGCCGCAGCCAGGATGTAGGCGGGTCGGTCCACTTGGTCGCCAGCCCGAGCCGCGGAACTTACGATCACCGCGCATGCCCCGTCGCTCTCTTGGCAGCAGTCGTAGAGGTGGAGGGGCTCTGCGATCCAACGGGACTGGTGGTAGTCATCGCGAGTCAGGGGTCGGCCGTACATGATGGCGTTTGGGTTGTGCTGGGCGTGCGCGTAGCAAGCGAGGGATATTTCCGCCAGGGCCTCTTGGGAGATCCCGTAGAGGTGCATGAACCGGCGAATGAGCAGAGCGTTCTTGACCGCGGGTGAGGCTGCGCCGAAAGGCACCGTGAATGCCTCGTCGATCGCAGCTGGGCCCGGTGGGCTGTACGTACCTTGGACGTTGTAGCGGCCGTATCGGCCTTCGGTGCCTTGGCAGAGGGCTCGGTACACGAGCACATTCTCCGCATAACCGGCGCTCACCGCGGCGTCGGCTATCTGTACCGCGCTGCCGCCTCCGTTGCCTCCGCCCCCCCAGGCTTTGGCGCTGAATTTCAGCTCGCCTAGACCCAACCACGACCATAGGCGGGCGGCGTCGTGCTGGTGGTCGTGGAACGTGACGATTCCATCTATGTCCCTCGGTCGGAGTCCGGCGTCGGCGATCGCGCCCCTGATGGCGATCGACGCCAGTTGACCTACGGAATAGGGAGAACGTCCAGCCCGGTAGTACTTGGACTCGCCGATTCCCGTTACCGCGGAACTACCGAACATTCGTGGCTCTGCTGCAGGTCATCAGACCGGTATTCCGTAGAGCTCCGAGGCGTTCGTCGACATGACTTTGCGGGTGACATCCGGTCCCCACGGTTCCAGCACTTTGAGGGCATGTTCGACCGGCGATGGGTACAGGCAAGTTGGATGTGGGAAGTCGCTCTCGAACATGACGTTGCCGAAGCCGATGGAGTCGAGGGTGCGGCTGGGTCCAGCCTCCTCGAACCAGAAGCAGCTGTAGACCTGGCGTCGGAACAATTCGCTCGGCGTCTCCTGTTCCCAGACCCGGCCGTCCAGCGACGTCTCGAGCAACTGGTATTCGAGTCGCTCGAGCACGTAGGGGATCCAGCCAATGCCGCTCTCGACAGACACGAACCGGAGCTTCGGGAAGCGCACCAGCAAGTCACTAGTCAATAGATTGGCGAGGACCCGGGCGTTGTGCATCTCGAGGAGGACACAGCCCACTACGTGCTTCCGGATCGGATCCAGACCGGGCCAGGTGCCCCTCTCGAATGCCTCCTTGCCGAACTCGCTGGAACCCACGTGGAAGTTCACTGGTACTCCGAGGGATTCGCAGACCTCCCACAACGGACTCCAGTGGGTATCGGTGATGTCTGGCAGGCCGGCGGAGTGTGGTTCGCTGCTCATGGTGATGCCGGTGAGCTTCAGCTCCTGCTTCGCCCTCTGCACTTCTGCTACAGCGGCGTCGAGATCCCAGAACGGAACAAGGGCCTGTGGAAATAGCCGGCCCCCCGATTCCGCCTGCAACTCGGCCACGGCATCGTTGTAGACCGAGAGGATGGTGAAGGCGAGCTTCCGGTCCTCCAAGGCCATGAGCCGGTGGGCCCCGAAACCAGTCACGTTTGGGTACATCACGTGGGCCCAGACACCCTGTTGATCCATGATCTCGAGGCGAGCCTTCCCGTCGTAGGACGCGGGATGAACCTGCAGCAGAGGCATCGACCCGTTCTGGATGTCCCAATCCAGGAGTGCCGCCTTCGAGCCGTCCTTGCGGATAACGCTCGCTGACCCGGCGGAGGAGAACAGGAGATCGTCACCGTTGAACTTCCAACACTTCCCGCCCTTTCCGTTGTCAGCTACGTGAGGGACCCGATCCCGGTAGTTCGCGGGAACTCGGCTCGTCCACAGATCATGTGGCTCCGAGTAGTGGGTATCCGCGTCTATCACCTTCATGTCGCGCAGCTCTTCGGGAAAACCGCTGAACTTTTCCACTACCAATACCTCCTTTGCACCGACGGTTGCTTACGAATCCAGGACGACGTACACATCGTCGCCCTCGAGCACTACTGAGTAGGCGGTCGCCGGCACCGTGGCAGGAAGCCCGCGAACCGCCCCACTGCGAACGTCGAAACGCGAACCGTGGGCGGGACATTCGATCTCGGCCCCGTCCAGATCCCCGTCGCTCAGTTCGACGTCCTCATGGGTACAGCTGTTTCCTATTGCGAACCATCCCTCGCCTGCCACGTGAGCCAGGCACACTGCCCGGTCCCCGACCTGGACAGGCCTGACCTCGCCGGGGGGGAGGTCTCCCACCCCAGCGACGCGGAACTTGGCCATCAAACCAAGCACCGACGGGCAGCGGCCAGCTAGCCCCGAATCTTCGGATCTCGCGTCATTGTCCGGCAACTTGTGGCCAAGCCTTTCCCTCGCTTCCGAAGATTATTTCATCACCTCTTCCTTTAGTCAACTCTCGTGTTGATAGAGTAGGGCCGGGATGGATTCGAGTTTCTGGTCGCTCATCGAACCCGGCGATCTGCTCGTAGCGGGGCAGACCCTCGGCGAGCCGACCGCTCTGATCGACCTACTTCTTGGATCCGGTCCGCGGCCTTCCGGGCTGCGGCTGTTCGGCGGAATGAGCTTGACCGGCATCTTCACGAAGGCACCCCGCGACGTGTCGCTCAGCACATTTGTCGGTCTGGGCCGGAACGCCGATCTGATCGAAGCGGGCCGGATGGACCTGATCCCCTGCCACATGTCGGATCTGCCGGCCCGCTTGCAGTCTGGTCCCCTCAAGGCGGACGTGGCCCTGGTGATGGTCAGTCCACCGGACTCTGACGGCATATGCAGCCTCGGCCTGACCTCCGATTACATCTTCGAAGCCGCGTCCTCGGCCCGGGTCGTACTCGCGGAGATCAATGAGCAGGTCCCGAGGGTAGCCGGTGACACAGGTATCCCGGTGGAGCGGATCGGCGCTTCGATTCACTCCGATCGCCCGCTACCCCGATCGGAACGGGTCAGGCCTTCGGCGCTGGAGATGAGGATTGCGGGCTACATAGGCAGTCACATTCGGGATGGGACCTGCTTGCAGATTGGAGTCGGGCGACTGGGAGAAGCCGTCCTCGATGTCGCCGGCGGCTGCCGTGACCTCGGCGTCCATGCCGGCATGTTGGGTGACGGCGTGCTCGAGATGCTCGACGAGGGGACCATCAACAACTCGAGAAAGCCGGTTGACGTGGGTCTGGCCGTCGCCGGGTCGGTACTTGGTTCGGACAGAGCTATCGCGCTGGCGTCCAAATGCCGAAGCCTCCGACTGCGTTCGGTCTCCTACCTGGCCGACTCGGCGGTTACTGCCCAGCTCACCGACGTGCTGTGCGTCAACTCGGCCATCGAGGTGGACCTCTTGGGGCAGGTCAACTCCGAGACGGCTGGGGGGAGATACGTCGGTGCGGTTGGAGGTGCGGTCGACTTCCTGAGGGCGTCGAGCCGGGCGGGCGGCCGCTCCGTAGTCGCTTTGCCAGCAACCGCCAAGGGCGGTCAGGTCTCGCGCGTCGTCCCCCAGGTCGACACCGTCTCGGCGTCGCGGAGCGACGTAGACATGATTGCAACCGAACACGGTATGGCCGAACTCCGCGGTGTCAGCGAGGGTGAACGGGCCGCCCGGCTTATCGCCATTGCGGATCCGCAACATCGCGATCGCCTCATAGCAGCGGCGAAGGAGATGGGACTATGACGACGACTTCGCCCCCGATGCGAAGGCTCGTCACCGGATACGGACTGCTCGAGGGAGGAAGGTGGTACCCCGAGTTCGGCCTGGTCTTCTCCGACATGACTGGAGGCGGTGTATTTCACATTCCCGGCCCTGGCGCCACGCCCAGGCTGCTCATCCCCCACCGGAAGGGCATAGGCGGCTTGGTCGCCCATCAGCGCGGTGGCTTCGTCGTAAGCGGCCGGAACGTCGCCCACAAGCAGGCCGGCGGAGCGACCATCGTCCTGCTGGAAAAGGCTGAGGACGAGGTGTTCTTCAACGATCTCGGTGTGGACAACGAGGGGCGCATTGTCGTTGGTTCGGTTGCCGTCAATCCCCTGACGCCCGCCGCAACCGGCAAGGCCTCGAGCGCCTTGGGCCGTCTCTACCGGATCGAATTGGACGGCCGCGTGACTGTCCTATTCGAGGACGTCGAGGTATCGAACGGGATCGCAAGCGGTCCAGGCGGGTCGCCGATATACCACGTCGATACCGGCCGGCGCGTCGTGTGGGCGATCGAAGCGGATCGTCGGCCGTTCCGGCGCGAAGCGTTCGCCGAGACCTCCGAGTACGCGGGCGAACCGGACGGATTGGCTGTGGCTGGAGATGGCTCCGTTTGGGTGGCCATAGCCGGTGGCGGGCTGGTGGTCGCCTGGGACCGTGATGGCAGGAGGCTCTGCGAGATCGAGGTTCCTCAGCAGCTGGTGACGTCAGTGTGCTTCGGGGGCGTCGATCTGGCGAGCCTGTTCGTCCTGACCGGACCCAGCCGACCAGAGGAGGAAGACGGGAGCATCTACGTGGCGACGGCACCAGCGCCGGGATTGCCTGGCCCTCGGGCCCGGGTGTCCGTCAGCACGATGCCGTTCCCGGCTGGAACTGCGTAACCAACCAACGACCAGCGGCGAAGCCGAGTGCTCCGACCGCCTGGAAATGTCCCCTGCTGACAGCGGGGTCGGGTCTTCCGCTCCCATCCTCGACCACGTACCAGTCGAATTCGTCGAGGCAATCCTCCACGCGAGCCGTGTTACCGACCACCACGACCGACAGATGCGAGTCCGACAGCTCCCCAACCGTGTGCTCGTGGGCGGCTCTGACGGTGTTGGCAGCCTGCCACGCTGACTCCACTATCTGAGTAGTCGCGACCTCAGCCATCGCCGCTATCCAACTGGCTTGAAAGGATGAATCCAAGCCGCTCAGATCCTTGAGGAACGCCGTGTACGAGGCCCGGGCTGACGCCGGGACGGGCCCCGACGTCTGCGTGATGTCCTCCGGAGGCCCGGTACGGTCCGAAACCGATGTCGTTGTCTGAGCGCTTTCAGTGGCGGCGGCCGAGGGGCCGGATCCGCCTCCCGTAGGGATTGATGAAGGCACAAGGGTCGTAGACGCCCCCTGCCCGAACTGCCCTGCTGGCGGCTTTTGGGTCTCGGGAACCCGAAGTCCGCAGCTACAGAACAGGGCAGCGCAGGACAAGGCCGCTAGCCAGCGGGTGCCCCTGGACCCATGCGTGGACAGGGTGGCTGACGCCGGGTCCGTCACACCAGAACAGCTCTGAGAACCTCACCCGCGGCGGTGGCGGCGAAGGCGTCGTTGACCTCGTCGAGCGAGTACTTGCGGCTGACCATCGATCCGAGGTCGAGTTGACCGTTCTCGGCCCACTCGACGAAGCGAGGAAAGTCGATCTTCGGTGTGGCCGAACCGCCAAAACTCCCGATCACCCGCTTGGCCCCGTATATGAAGGTCAGCCCGTGCAACTCGATCATCTCAGTCATCCGCATGACCCCGATGACGACCACGGTCCCTGCCGACCGGACCATCTCAACCGTCTGACGAACGGTCGTCGGGGATCCGACGACTTCGATGCCGTAGTCGGCTCCCCGCCCCCCGGTCAGTTCGCGAACGGCCTCCACTGGATCGACGAGTTCGGGGTTTACCGTGTGGGTGGCGCCCATGGAGAGAGCGGATTTGAGCTTGAGGTCTATCGGATCTATGGCGACTATCTTCTCGGCGCCGGCGATCCGTGACCCCTGAATTACCGACTGCCCCACTCCCCCGCAGCCGACCACGGCGACGGTGGAGCCCGGCGTGACCTCGGCGGTCATGAGCGCGGCGCCGACGCCGGTCGTGATGCCGCACCCGATCAGCGCCAGTTGTTCGTCTGGCAGGTCCGAATGAACCGGGATGACGAGCCTTTCGTCGACCGTCATGGCCTCGGCCATGGTGCCAAGGCCTCCGAGGCAGGTCAGCGGCGACCCGTCGGACCGGTTGGCGTGGATGAGTCCCTGGATCGACTGCGTGTTCCCGCATACGTACGGCAGATCGTGGGCGCAGTACCAGCACTCGCCGCAAGAAGCGATGAAAGAGCTGATGACTCGGTCGCCCGGCTTCAGGCTGGTGACCTCCCGGCCTACCTCCTCGATGACGCCCGCGCTTTCATGGCCGAGAATGGCCGGAGGCGGGAACGGTAGCGTCCCGTTGACCAGCGAGAGGTCCGAGTGACAGACCCCCGACGCCCCGATCCGGACCACGACGTCGCGCGGTCCGGGAGGCAACGGGGTCACTTCTTCTACTGAGATCGGCTCGTCAACGCCTACAAACAGAGCAGCGCGCATGTGGACTCCTTGTTCGGGTTACGGTCAGGGGACGGCAGATTGCGATACGGAGGGCTTCACCGACTCGGGGGAAGGTGACGCTGCAGGTGAGGTCCGGCGCCCTGGCCGGCCCCTGCCCCACGGCGAGTCCTTCGGGTTTGGCGTCAGCCCCCCGGTCGGAAGGAGAGCCAGGGCCAACCCCGTCATGCCCAGGGCCAGGAGGGTGGTGGCGATGGCTGACCCGTACGCGAGTAGCCGGCTCGGATGGGCGATGTGGAGGGCGATGTCTTCGGGGAAGGTCGTTCCGAACAAGCCCGCGGCCACGACCGCCGGGGCGGCCATAACCAGCAGCCACTGCCTGCCAGCGGGGACGGCTCGCCCGCCGAGCGCGGCCAGCACACCGAGAGACACGCATATCGCGGCGTTACTCAGTGAAACCCAGGCCGGGAACCGGCCGATACGGAAGGGCTGCAGTCCGTAGTAGGTGTAGGTCCCTAGCGCGAGATTGCAGATCTCCAAGAGGATGAAGCCAACCCAGAAACCGAGGGTGGTAGCCCAAAGCTGCCGGGGAGTGATTCCTCGCTCGACCATCCACCACACGAGCAGCCCGAGTCCCCCGTATGCCGCGCAGTACGAGAAGAGCACCCAGGCGGGGAGGTTCATCCCGAATGTCGACAGCACCGAAACCTGGTGCGGCTTCATGTACCAGAGGTTTGTCACGACCGTGTATATGGGCTCCATGAATCCGGCGATCAACGCGCCTACCGGGAGCATCACCGGCACCCAACTCCGATAGCGGGCAGCCAGTCGCCAAGCGGCCACGACTATCCCGAGTATCGCGAGAGCAACTGCGATGGTGTCGACCCACTGACCCCCGGCGTTGACGCTAAGTTGTATCGGCGGGTTGGAAGAGCCAAGTCCAGCGGGGAACACCTTCACGCCTCCGATGTCAAGGAGTCACGCACGGCTACTGGCATAGCTGCTGCAGCCCATTTGGTGCTGTCCATTTGTTGTCGACGATCTCGTTGACGAAGACACAGTTGGGGGCCGTAGCTCCGCTGGGTCCGTACGATGCGGAAGCTACGAGGCCACCGAGATTCTCGTTCTTGAGGGCCTGGAGACCCTTCACGAACTGAGCGGGTGTCGGGTTGCCGGCGGACAACTCGTACGATCCGACCTGGGCCAGCACTCCCGAGGCCCACGACGCGGCCGCTGGTCCTGCGCTGCTAAAGCTGGGGTCGTATTGGCGAATGGCGTTCTGGTAGGCGGCGGTGGCAGGTGTCCCCCCGTAGGACCAGGGGAAGGTCTGTGACGGGGCCTCTAGTCCGTTGAGGTTCGAGTCTGTCACTACCTGCGGCGTGATGGCCAAGCCCACCGTGAAGAACTGCGGTTTGTAGTTGAGGGTCGAAGCGCAGTCGTCTGCGAACCTCTGGATGCTTCCACCGTCGAGGTAGACCAGTAGCGCGGTCGCTCCCGCCGACTGCGCCTCGTCGCATTGGGCGGCGAAGCTCGGCGCTGTCAGCGAGACAGCTTGTTCCTCCACGACGCTCATCCCGAGAGTGGCCGCAGCAGACTTGCTGTTCGCCGCCAGGGAACCACACTGGGACGGGGCTTCGATGCAGTAGAAGATGGCGACCTTGGAATGCCCGGCCGCGTGGGCGAGGATTGCCGGCGCCGCCCCGTACGGGTTCCAGCCCGCTCCGGCCGGGAAGACATCGCCACTATCCCACCACTCGTTCTCGGGAGCGCAGTTGCATCCCCCGATCTCGGGGATGCCCTCCTGCTCCAGGTAAGGCAGCACCGTCGGTGCCGAGAATGGAGAGAACACGGATACCTCGGCAATCACGTGCTCCGACTCGACCTGCTGCTCGGTCTCCGTCAGCGCGGTGCTCGGATCTCCCTGATCATCGGCAGATATCAGCCGGATCGGATGGCCATTGAGGCCGCCACACGCATTCGCGGCCTGGACCCACAGCTGCAGCCCGGTCAGAGCCGGGGCGAAGACGGCGCCTATAACACCCGAATACGTACCGGTGTTGCCTATCGCCACGGGGGTGCCGGTCGCGGGGCTACACGATGTCAGACCGACCGCCTCCGGGCCGCCTGACCCCGACGCGGTGCCGTTGTCGGGAGACGAACCCGAACCGCCACCCGATCCTCGAGGCTCTGATGATTTAGTCCCCGAAGACCCGCCGGATGAACGCCCGCCGCCAGAGGTCTGACCGCCCGAACCCTGCGCCGACGGGGAGCCTGCCCCGCTGCTCTGGGCGACAGGAGTACCGGCCCCGGAGGTGCCTTGCCCGGTGGCAGCCGATCCGCTCCCGCCACCTGAGGCTACGGTGCCAGAAGACCCAGACGTAGCCCCGACGGTTCCCGAGCCGCCCGAACTGGCCGAGCCGCCCGAACTGGCCGAGCCACCGGACCCAAGAAGGCTCCCTGACCCCGACGACGTGCTGCCCGAACCCGAACCCGACGCGGCCTCGATCTGTGACATCGGTATCCGGGCACCACACCCACTCGCTACGAGCGTAAAGGCGAGCAGGACGACCAACCCGATAGTTCCTAACCGGGTCCTGCCCGGGCGCTCCCGAGCGAATCGGTCCTCAATAGTTCCACACATCTTTTCCCCCATCCCTCCGCCTCTACGAGCGACAAGTTGTCTCAACTACCACTCAGTTGTGGCGAACCTTTAGAGGGATTTTGGCACCTTTTTCGGGGCTAGTCAACTCTCATGTTGACAAACACCGACGGAGGAGCGACCTATCAGCCTTGGCTGCCGGAGAAGAACGTCACTGACTGGCCCAAACCTGCGATCGTCGGCCCGACCGGGGTGTCCTGGATCCCGGGCGCGTTCCCCAGATTGGTAAGCAGGTTGCTCCCGTCGGTGATTCCGGGATTGAGGAGGGCGTTGAGGGCTGACGCCGACTGACTGGCCGAGATCTGCTGTTCGATGTAGGTGGAGCCCTCGTTGGCAACCGACTGGCATTGTGAGCCGATCTCAGCAGCCAGCGGCGAGAACTGCTTGGAGGCATCCGCCTGCGCCACGACCGCCGACACGGCCGTCAAGGCAGTCTGGCAGCCTTCGGGAAGCCCGACGCTGTCGCCGAACTCGAAGAGGGTGAGCAGCGGCGTTACCACTGCGGTCGACTGGTCGCTCGGTGGCGGCGACGCGGACGCAGCCGTCGGGATCAGGTAACCGGTGCTGACCGCGACGGCTGCCGCTGAAAGGACCAAGGCCCGCCGCTGAAGCCGGCGTCGGGTGGTTTGGTTATTTCGTAACAAGGATCTTCCCCTTCCTGGTTGCACGACGGAATGTGATTGTTTCACGGATGATGCCCTAGAAAGAACGTCGACCTGACCGCCAGTAGACGGACCAATTGAGAGGCGGCAAATATGACTATGGCTCCGAGGACGAGAATGAGATAGATACTCGCGTTCGATGGCCCCTTGATCGCAGCAGATCGCGTTTCGGTCAGCGGTGTAGATGCCGACGGTGCGCCGAGTTGCGAGGGTGCCCCGGCGGTCGAGGGCGCGACTGCGACACTCTGGGATGCGTTGGAGGGCGCTGAGGCCGTACTGGCGACCGGCGTCGTCGCACCACCAGTAGCCGGTATCGCGGTCGAGGAGTTGGACTGGGAAGACGAGGTCACCGCAGCTGGAACCGTTGCGCTGCCGGACGATACGGCGGGCGCGGTGGAGCTTGGGGTGGACGGCACCGGCGCGACCCCAGAGCCCAGGCCGGCCACGTCGGTGGCGGATACGTAGACCCGTCCGAGCACGTAGGTCACATCGACCAGCCCTTGGCTGGGAACATTCTCCTGCATGGCGACTTGCAAGGCGCCCGACGTAACCCCCTGCAGAGTCTTGTCGGGATCCGGGGTCGAGCCCGTGCCTGTCGTCCCGTCGGTGTAGGAGAACATCTGGGGCAAGAGGCTGAGACTCACACCCGAGGGAGCGAGGAGACTGTTGAGCGAGGCCAGGACCGGGTTGGACACTGCTATAGGCGTGTTGATGCCCAGGACGTTGAGCCCATCCAAGGTCAAGCCAGTCTTGACCCCCACTACCGATATCGTACCCAGATCCACGGTCGTCTTGAGAGACGGTGGGCCCGAGGTAGGAACGGTCATGGTTTCGGTGGACGACACGTTGCCGATATCGAATAGCTGGCCGAAGTTGACGGCATCGGCGCCGGCGACCGCGGTCGCGGTAACGCTTCCGTCGCCATTGACCGTGGTCTGAGCGCTGGCGAACATGGTCGGGTTGGCCGCACCAGGGGCTTGTGCCCCCAGGCTCACCTGGCCGACGGAGGTCGTCCCGGAGCTCGTGGCGGCAACGTCATAGCCGTCGATCACCTCTTGGCCCGTCGGCTGAGCCGGATAGCTGGAGCTGACGTACCCCGGCAGGGGGGGAAGGGTGGGCAGCTGCCCCCCCGACCCCAGGCCATTCACGAGGGGTGGCAGGCCGTAGATGACGGGAGCGTAGGGGGCCCCCGCGTCGGCCAGACTCTCGCCCAGACTGGACAAGGTTGCCGAAGCCCCGTAGGGGCTGGCCGAGTAGGCCTGGATGAGGGGCGCCGACGGATCGGTGATGGTGATCTCCATGGCGTCGCCCTCGGCGGCGACGTTGAAGTTGTTGCTGCTAGGTAGACCCCCACTGATCGAGGTGTCCGCCAGAGCCGGCCCGGCCAGAAGAGCGGTGACGGCGACCGCGATGGCACTTATCAACATGAAGACCTTCTTGCGACTACCACGCGGCAGCGGGCCGGCGTTCGTCATGATGCCAAGGCCCCCAGATATGAGTTGGCGACGATCTCGTCGCTGATTTCGTATGGTTCGCCGACAAAAGTGATCTGACCCTTATTCATGATGTAAACGCAATCCGCCAGTTCGAGGGCCTTCGATACGTACTGCTCCACGAGGAGGAGAGACGCTCCCCGCGATGCCAGAACGCGCAGGTAGTCGAAGATCTCGTCAACGATCTTGGGGGCCAGCCCCATCGAAACCTCGTCGAGAAGGACCACCTTCGGGGAGCAGACGTAGGCGTGGGCCAGCGCGAGCATCTGCTGCTCTCCACCTGACATGGACCCGGCCAGCTGACTCAGTCTCTCGCCCAGTCTGGGAAAAGCTTCAGCTGCCTGCTTGATCGCCCTTCGATCGAGCTCCGGCGGGGCCTGCAAGCGTATGTTGTCCGCCACCGAAAGCGCAGGAAACACACCCCTGCCTTCCGGCACGTGGCAGATCCCGAGGCTCGCCATCTGGTACGCGCTGGCACCGGTGACTATCTGGTCGTCGAGGACGATCTCGCCGTGGCTGGAGCCCAGCAGGCCGGAAGCGACCCGCAGCAGCGTCGTCTTTCCAGCTCCGTTTGGGCCCAGGAGAGCCACGACGCAACCCTCAGGGACCGTGAGGTCTATGTTCCGTATGACGGTGCCGGAGTCGTAGCCGGCGGAGATCGAAGATAGCCGGAGCATCAGTCGACCCCTTGGGCCTCTCGGGGCTCGCCAACTCTTTCCGTGCCGAGGTATGCCCGCCTTACTACCTCGGACTCGAGGGTCTGACTGGTGGTCCCCGCGAAGATCAGCCGCCCGAAGTCGAGCACGTACACGTAGGTGCATATGGCCGCAACGAGAGCCATGTCGTGTTCGACCAGAAGGACGCCGACTCCAGTCTCATCGACGTATTCCTCCAGGACCCGCCCGAACCGATCGGTCTCGTAGTGGTCGAGGCCCGACGATGGCTCGTCAAGTAGCAGAAACCGGAAGGGGCTGGCGATGGCCCGGGCCAGTTCGACCAGGCGCCGCTGACCGGTGGACAACCCTCCTGCGACCTGGCTGCCGAGGTGGGAGATACCACAGCGCTCGAGGGCATCCGTCGAGCGCTGCGAGATGGCATCTCGCTCCCGGCGGGTGGAGATGATCTGCCCGAGCGGCTTCTGAGAGGAGAATACCGCCTCTGGTCCGAGGCGCACGTTCTGCTCGACTGTCATCGAGTTGTACAACTCCATCCGCTGGAAGGACCGACCCAGGCCCCGTCCAGCCCGTCGCGACGGAGAGAGGCGGTCCAGCGACTCGCCCCCGAGCGACACACTTCCGGTGGAGGTCGACACAACGCCAGTGCTGGCATTGAACATGGTGGTCTTGCCCGCCCCGTTCGGTCCTATCAGGGCCGTAATCGTCCCCGGCTCAGCGTGAAGCGACACCTGATCTATAGCAACGAGGCCCCCGAAGCGGACCGTGATCTCCCGCACTTCGAAATCGGGCATCGCCGCCACTAGATCGCGTCGTCTGGGGGCGCTCGTCATCGGAAGACCTCGGTCGGCACCAACCGAGTTCGCCGGCTAGCGACCGGGCTCTCGCCAAGACGCAACGAAGTCCGCTCCCCTTCTGCCCGGGTGTGGACTCGAATGGCCGGAAAGACAGCGACGCCGAGGGCGAGCAGCCCGAACGCAACCCCCTCGTACTTCAAGACGAGGCTGTCGTTGAACGGCTTGTAGATCTTGATCACTTCAAATACGAAGGCGGCGACTAGAGGTGACAGGATCGGTCTCCGCCAGCAGAAGGCGAGGACGGCGACGATGGCAATGGAGTTGAAGTATCCGAAAGCGCCGGTCGTCTGGCCCGAAGCGTTGCGGGTGACTCCCGAGATGATGGCCCCTCCGATCCCAGCCATGAACGCCGCGATACAGAAGACATACAGCCTGGTGACCCGGGTGTTGGCCGCGTGGGCCTCCAAGGCCGCGGGCGAGTCTGCCAAGCCCCTCAGCAGCCGTCCGAGCCGGGTGCGCCGGATAACCACGATGGCCGCTGCGCACAGGACGGCTACCGCGAGCGAGACATAGAAGTAACCCTCATCTGTAGAAAGGTGAAGGCCGGGAAGGGAAGGGCGGGTGACGGTCTGGAAGTCCTCAGAGCCGAACATCACGAAGGTGGTGTACACGAGGTTCTGCAGCAAGAGGCCCAGGCCGAAGGTGGCTACAGCCAAGTAGATGCCCGAGAGACGGAACGACGGTATGGCGGCCAACGCCCCGATTGGGACTGCGATGAGGCCCCCCAATAGGAGGGCTATGGCCCACGGGAGACCGGCGTGCTCGGCGTGTGCGAAGGTCGTCGCACCCACGGCGGCGAAGGCCATCTGGCACAGGGATATCTGGCCGGACGTCCAGAGGAGCAGGCCGAGGGAACCGAGGACGATGGCGAAGCCCAGTCCGGTCGTGTACTGGTTGAGGTCGGCCTGCCCGACAAGTGCGGGGAGCAAGAGGGCGATCACTACGGCAGCGACTCCGCCGGAGACCATCATCTCCGACGGAATCGGACGGATTGGCGGGAGCCTCCTCACCCGCCGCTCCCCGCGTTCCACGAACCTTCGACGGGGGATGAACAGCAGGGCTAGGGCGAGGGTGATGAAAGGTACCTGGGTGTACAGCTCCGACACCAGGGTGATCGACTGCCCGGCGAATCCGTAGGACATCACATTCATCGCAATCCCGATGCCGATCGCGGCCCCAAAGGTGATGGGAAGGCTGGAGAAGAAGCCGAGCGCCGCAGCTCCGAATGCCGTGATGTAGAGGAGCAGCATCTGGTCGACGTCGATCCCCAGCAGGGGAGCGATTAGCATGCCCGATATCGACACGAAACTCGAGCCGATGGCCCAGGCGTAGCGCCGGATGATCACCGGGTTCGTCGCCTCGAGAGCGAGGAGATCTGGATCGTCGACGAGCGCCTGCATCGCCACCCCGACGCGATGGGTCTTGAAGAAGACGTAGAGTCCCGCCGTAGCAGCGACGGCGAGAACGGTGACGATGATCTGACTGGCCGACACCGCCACTCCACCAATGTGAAAGGCGCCAGTGGGAAGGAACGCCTTGAAGGGTATGGTCGCCTGCCCGTAGGCGCCAGTGAGAACCGACTGGATGAGAACGAGCATCCCGATGGTCGCCACGACGCGCATGATGGGCGGGGCGTCCGACAACCAAAAGGCGATCCTCTCCAGAACGGCCGAACCAACCACACCGACCACCAAGAGCGCCCCGATGGCCGCGATCGGCCATGGCCAATGCTCGGTGTCTCTGAATGTGTAGAACAGATAGGCCGAGGCCGCAGCCTGGGCGCCGATGGCAAAGTTGAAGATGCCGGACGTCTTGTAGGTGAGGACCAAGCCGATGGCGGCCAGCGAATAGATGGAGCCGTCGGATATCCCGTCCACCACGAAGGGCCATATTCGGCTGGGCAACAGGACGAGTACCAGGACCAGGACGACCAAGCTCGACCCGACCACGGCCCTCCGCGTGCTCCAACGAGACCAGCCGGCGGCGGCGCTCCTGACGGCAGCTGAACGGACTTGGACACTCATGGTCGGCAGACCCCGCATGGGGTGAGGCCCCCGGCGACAAGATCTGCCCTTGGGCGTTCCTTCCAGTTCCGTCCCCGCGCCATCGGACACGACGGTCGGTGGTACCAGGCCGAGTGGGGTCCCGCCACGAGTCCGTCCAGGACCTCATCGACAGCAATGGTCGCCTGCTGCTTGGAGACAGCCGGGCCTACTCTGAGCTTCAGCAGCCGGCGCCGGGTCTCCCCCACCATTTTGCGGCCCCGGAGGAACCACAACAGCTGGCTCGTGGTAGCCACGATCAGACCACCTACAGCCAGGTCGGCCCACCCGATCTGCTTGCCGTAGCTTGGCTGCCCTGAGACCTGATACCAGGCCACCGCCCAAATCACGATCCCTATCGCGGAGGGAACCGCCGCGGCCAAGACGTCGTCCGCTCTCCATAAGGTCTCGCGCTCGTCCGCCGATGTGAGAGCCCGAGGTCGGGAGGCTGTCACTGTTCCGACGGGAGCTGCTTCGGCGGGCGGGTTGCGGCCGTCCGCGGTCGGCTCGGGGTGCGCCGGTCTCGGGACCCCCCCGTCGCCTTGGCAGCGGGTTCTCGACGGGGTCTAACCGGCTTCGCCCTCGTCGTAGAGGTCGCAACGGCGGACGACGAACCGGCAAGTGCGTCTGCCTCCTCGACGTAAATCTCACTCTCCCGAGTGGGCGTGTCCCTTTCGGCTGAACGATTGGTCCGGCGTGGACTCGGCGTGGGCTCGGCATCGGTGTCGTCCACCACCAGGACCTCGGATGACGTCTCCCTGATGGCGACCTCGATGCGGCGAAGGATCCTCCACTCGTCTCTCAAGTCTGCTGAAAGCCAGAGCATGGCCCCGAGGCCAACGAGGAGAAGCCCGCCGATCCCCCCGGAAATGATGTACGGCATCTGCGCGGCTGGGTACGCAAACCGGCTCACCCCTAACCAACCAACCACCAGGGCGATCCCCCCAGCAGCGATCAATGCCCAAGCGGCGCACCGGTCCCACTGAGCTCTTATCCAGGTCAGCAGGTCCACTGATTCCCTCCCCGTGGTATCAACGCTTCCGATTCCTTACGGCACTTTCGCATAGCTGCCAGACAGTTGTCAACTCTTGTGTTGACTAGACTGGGACCGCTCCGTAACGGCTAGACCCAGGTGCCCTCGGCATCCTTGGTCGCGAACCTGGGTATGACGTCGTTGGCCAGTTTGTACAGCTGCTCCTGGTTCTCCTGCGGATCCAGGTGGCCCTGCCCGAATTGGAACCAGATCTCGTTGAACCCAAGAACGTCGTGAGCGGCCTCTATTTGCCGTGAAATGTCATCGGCGCTTCCCATGATGCAGTTCGCGTAGCCCTGCCCGAAGGGGATGAACCATTCATTCCAGTACCAGTCGTGGTCTCTCTTGATCTCCTCGAGGCGCTCCTTGGAGTCGCATAGCATGAGGATTCCCCCCCACCCGGCCGCGTCTTCGCGCTTCACGTCGCGTCCGGCCTCCTCCGCCGTCTTCATATAACGGCTCCAAAGCGCCTCGCAGAAATCCATCCGGTTGGCCAATACGATCGGCTTGCCGCCCTCCCGGGCCCACATGTCGATGGTGCGCATGCTGTGGGCAAACGCACCGTACAAAGGCGGGTGGGGTTGCTGGTAGCAACGGGGGGCGATCCCGATCTCGTGGACGAGGCCGTCGGGACCTTGACCGGCTCCGTACTTCTCGTATGCAGGATGCCCGGACAGTCCAACCTCTGGGGGGAACGACCAGTACTTCCCTTTGTGGGTGAAAGTGGAGTTCAACCACGCTTTCTTGACGATCTGAACCGACTCTTCGAAGATCTCCCTGTTCATCTGGTCGACTTCATCTCGATTCTTGGCCAGGTCCGGGGTGGTCGCGTTGATACCGGGCACAGCTGCGTATGACCCCACCCAGCGACTCTGGTATCCCCTCGTGAATCCGATCATCAGCCGCCCCTTCAACATGTGGTCCAGAGTGGCTATCTCCTCGGCTGCCTTGACGGGGTTGTGTGTCGGGAGCACGTATCCCAGAGTCGCCACCTTCATCCGCTTCGAGTGGAGGCCCACGAAAAGGCTGAACATGCCAGGGCTGTTGGTGATCTCCATGCCCTCGATCTGAAGGTGGTGCTCATTGTGCCCGTAGCTGGCGAATCCCAACTCGTCAGCCAGGCGGATGTAGTCCCGGACCTCCTCCAGGTACCTCTGATAAAGGTCGGGGTCCTGACCTGCCATCCCCTTCTCCAGATCTGCCCGTCGCCCGATAACACCCGGCTGAATCAGATGGAACTTCATCGGTGAGCCTCCCTTTCGTCTCGGACCACTATCGCTCGTCGTCGGCCTGCTGTCAACTTACGTGTTGACTACATGGCGGTGGAAGTGGTGATATACACGTGGACGCCAAATCATCTGGTGGGGAGGGACGGTCTTGCCCCAGACAACACGCCTATTAGCCGAGTTTGCGGCTGACGCTGAACTGAGCGAGTCGAGCTCAGCTACGGGACACGTCAAGAAGGCGATCCTTGATGTTGTTGGCGTCACTCTGCGGGGATCGCTTGAACCAGCCGGCGAGATGGCGCTTGACTACGCCCGGTCGTATTCGTCGAGCGGGCCAGCCACCATCATCGGCGGTGGGCTGCGGCTCGCTCCTGCCCTGGCGGCCTTCGTCAATGGCACAGCCGGCCACGCTCTGGACTTTGACGATATCGGTCTCGGCGCCGGTCACGTCACCGTGGCCATTGCCCCCGCCGCGATCGCGGTGGCCGAATCGGTTGGGGCGACCGGCCACGATCTTTGCCAGGCCATGGTGGTCGGATACGAGATCGCCAGCAGGCTCACCCGGATGTACGTCGATACCCGCCTCGGCCCCTATGCCGCCGGATATCACAAACCCTCGGTGTACTCCGTCTTCGGTGCCACGGCGGCTGCGGGCCGCCTCCTCGGGCTGGATCGCAACCGTATGCAGAACGCTCTCGGGATGGCCGCCTCCCAGACGGGCGGGTTGAGGGTCAACTTCGGCACGATGACGAAGCCGATGCACGCAGGAGTGGCGAACCGGACTGGAGTCGAGGCGGCCGTTCTGGCGGCGCGCGGGTTCACGGCCAGTCCCGATGCCATCGAGGGTCGCTTCGGGTGGCACGACGTCATCTGCCGGGGACAGGGCGACCTAGAAGTCGCCCTGAAGGGCCTCGGAGACGGCTACGCCATCGACGATGGCTTGATCTACAAGCTGTATCCCTGCTGCGGAGCCAACCACTACGCCATCGACGCGGTGTTGAACCTACGCCGCCAGTGCGGATTCTCCGTTGAGGACGTCGACATGGTCGACGTCTTCATCGAGTCTCGCAACCTCGAGGAGGTTCTCGTCTACCCATGGCCGCGCAGCGGTCTGGAGGGCAAGTTCTCCCTCGCGTTCAACGTCGCAGCCGCCCTGACGGACGGAGAGGTGACCATCGATACCTTCACCGACGAGGCCGTGTCACGCCTTGAGGCGGTCAGACCCCGAGTCCGAGTGCACCCGGTACACGACCTACCACAGAACGGGGCTCGGATCGCCGTCCACCTATCGGACGGTCGCGTCGTAGAGAGAGAGCAGCTCGTATTGCGGGGCAGCCTCGAGGATCCTCTGGCGTGGGCCGATCTTGTCGACAAGTTCGCCGCCAATGCCGACGACATCATCGGCGCCGTCCGACGCGAAGCCGTCATCGACGCGGTGAGGAACCTCGATCAGCTGAAAGGCATCGGCCAGCTGACGGAGCCGCTGCTAAGTCCTTAGGCGCCGGGCTGCGCCGCCTCAAGGGGCGGAAGGGTGTGGCCAAGCCGGGTGCGCTTCGTGCTCAGATAAGTCAGGTTCTCGGCGCACCACGGAACGACCAAAGGAAGAGATTCTACATCAAGTCCGGCTTCCGACAGGGCCGTCTTCTTGGCCGGGTTGTTGGTCAAAAGCTGTACTCGTTGGAGCCCAAGGTCCCGCAGGACTTCTGCCGCGCCCCGGTAGTCGCGGTCGTCGACGCCGTAACCCAGGGCGACATTGGCGTCGACGGTGTCGAACCCCAGATCTTGCATGGCGTACGCCCGCAGCTTCGGGAGGAGCCCGATGCCCCGCCCTTCCTGACCTTTGACATACAGGAGAACACCACAACCGTTTTCGGCGATGTAGGCCATCGCCGCCTCCAACTGCCTTCCACAGTCGCAACGCTGAGATCCCAACACGTCCCCCGTAAGGCACTCCGAGTGCACCCTCACCGGCACCGGAGTCCGCCGATCGAGGTCGCCGGAGATCAGCGCCAAGTACTCCAGGCCGTCTTCCGATCGGTAACCCACCGTGCGCCACCGTCCGAGTGGAGTCGGGATGGTGGTCTCCGTCACCCTTTCGACCTGGATCCTCTCGCGATCACGCCGTACCAAGTACGACGGTCCGCTCGGCTGACCGGATCTCAAATGGTCGACGATCTCCTGGATCGACACCATGATCAAGCCGTGCCTCTCGGCGAAGCGAACCAGGTCGGCGCCCCGGGCCATCGTCCCATCGTCGTTCAGGATCTCACAGATGACTCCGGCCGGGAAACGGCCAGCCATCCGGGTCAGCTCGACCGAGGCCTCGGTATGACCGCGCCGTTCCTCCAGCCCACCCGGAACGGCTCGGAGCGGGAAGACGTGCCCCGGCCGGCGAAAGTCCACCGCCCGCGCGCCGGATTGCACAGCCCGCCTGATGGTGCGGGCCCGATCGGCTGCCGATATTCCGGTCGACCCATCCACGTCCAAGTCGATGGAGACCGTGAAGTTTGTTTCGACTTTCCCCGACGAGACCATGGTCCCGATGCCGAGCTCGTCCAGGCGTTGGCCCGTCATCGACAGGCAGATCAGGCCGCGGCAGTGCACAGCCATGAACGCGATACCCGCGGCGTCCACGCAATCTGCGGCGATGACCAGATCGCCTTCATCCTCTCGGTCAGGGTCGTCGGTCACTATGACTGGCTGGCCCTGGGCGATCGCGGCCACAGCAATGACTACCCGGTTCCGCATGCCCACATTCTGGCTCCAGTCGATAGCATTGTCAACACTTCTGTTGACGATCTGGTATCCGGACGATAGGCTACAACGTGACCGTTGACTGCCATGGCAGCGTGGCGGGATGGCGGTCACGAAACGTCCACGCTCCAGTAGTGAGGTCGATGCGCATGACGAGCGACGGTGAGGGCAGGGAAGGTCCAAGCGGCTCGGGCATTCTCGACGGCCTGCGGGTCGTGGAATTGTGCGACGAGCAGGGCGAGTATGCCGGCCTTCTGCTATCAGCGCTCGGCGCCGATGTCATCAAAGTGGAGCCACCTGGTGGAAGCCTGTCTCGATATATCGGTCCCTACCTGGACGGCAAGGAGGGCGCCGAACGCTCTTTGCATTTCTGGCAACACAACCGGGGGAAGCGATCGGTCGTGGTCGATACCTCGGTGACTTCAGACCAGCGGCTGCTTGACGAACTGGTCAGCAGGTCGGACATTCTGCTGCACTCCTACTCCCCTTCAAGGGGAAGCGGGATTGATGTGTCGGCGGTGTCCAGCCGGAATCCCTCGTTGGTGATCGGCGTGCTCACGCCGTTCGGAGAATCGGGCCCATGGGCGAATCTCAAGGGGTCTGACCTGATACATCTGGCCCTCGGCGGACCGGTGATGAACTGCGGATACGACTCCCGACCCGACGGTCAGTACGACCTTCCCCCCGTCGCCCCCCAGTCGTGGCATTCCTACGTCATCGCGGGCGAGCAGCTGGTCATCGGCTTGCTGGCTGCTCTGATCTACCGCCAGCGAACCGGGGAGGGCCAGACCCTGAGCCTGGCCGTGCACGAAGCGGTGACGAAAAGCACCGAACTGGATCTCATGAACTGGGTGATGCGCCGGGCTCCGCTCCACCGCCAAACGTGCCGGCATGCGGCCGAGCGGCCGTCTGCGACCCCGACGATCGCCCAGACCAAGGACGGTCGCTGGATGGTGACCAACCCCATGGGGGCGAAGAATGAAGGTCAGATTCTCGAGTTCGTCCGCAGTTTCGGCCTGACCACCGATCTGGACTCGACTGACACCGACTCGGAGGGCGCCCGCCCGATCCCGGGTAGCAACGCCGCGTCTGAGCGGGATTCCCGTATATCGGAGCTCATACAGCGGCTGGTGCGGAAGTTTTCCTACGGTGAGCTGCCGTGGGAGCAGGCCCAAGCTGCGGGGTTGGTTTGCGCTCCTCTCCGACTGCCACACGAGAACCTCGGCGACGAACACTGGTCGGAGCGCTCAACTTTTGCGGCCATCGAACATCCTGAGTTCGGCCGGTCGTTCTCGTATGCCGTGCGGAAATGGCGATCGACCGCTCCAGACTGGGTCGCCGGGACCCGGGCTCCTCTCCTCGATGAACACAGGGATGAGATACGGCTACAAGCGACCTCGACCCCCCGGGGTCTGGACCACATTCACACCCGAACCCCGTTCGCTGACGCCCGGGCGTCTGCTGAGGCAGCTCTCACCCTCTCGGCCCGGGGGAAGCCATTCGCCCTGCAAGGGATCCGGATCTTCGACTTCAGCTGGTTTCTTGCCTCGGCCGGCGGGACCCGCTTCCTCGCCGCGCTCGGTGCGGAGGTGATCAAGGTGGAGTGGAAGGCCCACCCTGACACCCGGATGGCCGCCATGGCACCCGTCGGCGGCCGCAGCCTCCGCGACCAAGCCAACGGGCCCCTTCCCGGGGTGACCGACCCCGACATGGGTGGCCAGTTCAACAACAAGAACTCGGGGAAGCGGGGAATCTCGCTCAACGTTCGCCACCCCGAAGGGCTGGCCATCGCCCGACGCCTGATCGCCATCTCCGACGTGGTGGCCGAAGGCTTCTCGCCCGGCGTCATGGACCGATGGGGCCTCGGCTATGAATCCCTCCGCGATATCAAGCGAGACATCATCTACGCCCAGCAGTCGGGCATGGGGTCGCTGGGCCGGTATGGCCGCTTCCGGGCCGTCGGGCCGATTGCCGCCGCCCTGTCCGGCATCTCGGAAATGTCGGGACTCCCCTCCCCCGCCATGCCCGCCGGCTGGGGCTACTCGTACCTCGACTGGATCGGAGCGTACAGCTTCGCATCCGCCATTCTGGCCGCCATCCTCTACCGCAACAGAACGGGACAGGGTCAGTGGATCGATGCGTCGCAGACCGAGGCCGGCATCTTCCTGACTGGAGGTTCCGTGCTCGAGTGGTCCGCCAACGGAAGCCCGTACGTCCGGACCGGTAACCGATCCCCGCATCTCCCGTCGGCCCCGCACGGCATCTATCCCTGCGCGGGCGAGGACCGCTGGATCGCCATCGCCTGCTTCACCCAGGACGAGTGGAAAGCCCTCTCGTCTGTCCTGCCAGAGGGCTGGCTGACCGCCGACGGGTTCGCCACGCTCGAGCAACGCATCGAGCACCAGGATGAGCTCGACCGTCTCCTCGGGGCCGCCACGGTCCGATGGGAACCGCACGCGCTGATGGAGGCGCTTCAAAGCGCCGGCGTACCGGCCGGCGTCTGCCAAACAGCCGCGGACCGCTGCGACGGGGACCCGCAGTTGCGTCACCTGGAGTGGCTCACGGAGGTGACCGGGTCGAAGATCGGCACCTGGCCGGTCGCCGAGGTCCCGGTCAAGATGAGCCTGACTCCCCCGTACGTGGGCGGCCCGGTCGATCGGGGGGCGCCGTGTTATGGCGAGGACAACGAGTGGCTGCTCGGGGAACTGCTTGGCATGAGCAGCCGGGAGATCGAGCGGCTGCGGGCGGACGGCGTCATATGAGGCCACGGACCATCCCGCTATGCGTGTTGGAGCCGTGGCCCGGCGCGGCGGGCCGACCAGCCGTTGTGGTCGACGACGAGAGCGTGACCTTCGAACGCCTGCAGCGGGACTGTCTCAACTATGCGCACGGACTTTTCGAGGCCGGACTCGGGCCGGGCGACCACGTGGGAATCCTGATGGCCAACGGCGTCGAGTGGATCGAGGCTTTCCTGGCGGTGGCGCTGCTCGGAGCGGTATCGGTACCACTTAACACCCGCCACGAGACGGACGAGCTCCGCTACGTCGCAGCCCACGCCGGGCTGGCGGCCATCATCACAACCGCCCGGCCAGCAGGAAGTACCGACCTCGCCGAACTGGTGCGCCGATCGCTTCCGGAGAGTTGGGGCAACGATCCCCCGGACGGGTACGCCCGGCTTTGCCCCCTCCGCGTGTTCATCGAGGGGTCCGACGATCCCTCTACCCCATCTCCGGGAAGGTTGCGGTCCACTGTCGCCCTCAAAGACGAGAAGGTCGTCGCGGCGGCCCGGTCGGTGCAGCCGTCCGACATCGCCACGGTCTTGTACACCTCCGGGACGACGTCGAGGCCGAAGGGGTGCATGATGAGCCACGAAGCTCTGGTCCGGACGGGCGCAGCGCGATTCGACGAGCGCCGCCGGAGCATCGGCCCGCAGACCGTGTGGTCTCCCTGCCCCCTCTTCCATGTAGGAGCGCTCGTCCCGCTGCTTGGCTGCCTGGCGACGGGGTCCACGTTCGTGACCACCAGGCTCTTCGAAGCCACACGGTCGCTCCAGACCATCGAGCGGGAAAGGGTCACGGTAGCCCTTCCCCTGTTCTCGGCCTTCACAGACGCCCTGCTCGACAGCCCGGACTTCGAACCAGCCGACCTCCGCAGTCTCGGTTCGATCTTGACCACCGGACCCATTTCCGGAGTCGAACGAGCTCAACACGCATTCGCCCCGGCGAAGTTGGTATCGGGCTACGGCATGACCGAGCTGTGCGGGGTGGCGGCATCGACGCCCGTCGACGAAGACGACGACGACACGTTGGTATGGAGCGGCCGGCCCTTCGAGGGGATCGAAATGACCGTCGTAGATCCCGAAGATGGCACACCGCTGCCACCGGGTCAACTGGGCGAGATCATCGCCCGGGGCTACTGCACCGTCACGAGCTACCTTCACGACGCTGAGGCCACCTCCGCCGCGTTCGACGAAGACGGATGGTTCCACACCGGGGACATGGGCATAGCAAGTCCGGATGGCAGAATCGCCTTCCGCGGCCGATTCAAGGACATGCTCAAGGTAGGGGGCGAAAACGTCTCTGCCTTGGAGGTCGAAGAATTCCTCAGCCGCCACCCAGCCGTACGCCGGGCCGAGGTGGTCGGGACTCCCGACGCTCGCCTCAACGAGGTCGTCGCCGCGTTCATCGAACTGGCGCCCGGCCATAACGCCACGGCCGAAGAAATCATCTCCTTCTGCCGAGGACGAATCTCCAGGTTCAAGGTGCCCCGAGTGGTGGACTTCGTCGAGTCCGATCAGTGGCCGATGTCCGCAACCAAGGTCGACAAGATCCGACTGCGCGAGCGGATCGGGCGGGCCCACCGATGAACTCCACGACGTCGGCGGGGATCGTCGACGCCTGGATCAACCCCAATCTCGGGGGAATGCTCGACAGCAAGGACCGCGACGTCACCTACCTCTTCCCCGGCCTCCGGGAGCGACTGGAGCGAGGCACGTCGCTCGAGCAGCTGATAGACGAGATGGACGAGGCTGGGGTTGACCGCGGCGTTCTGTGCTCGGGCTACAACACCGAGGGTGACCTGGCCTGGGTTCGCGAAGCCATCGACAAGCACCCGGAGCGTTTCGTGGGGTCACACGTCGTCGACCCCCGCCAGGGAATGAGCGCCGTGCGTCTGGTCGAAATGCTGGTCGGGCAGGGCGGCTTCAGACTTATCCGTATGTTGGGCCTGCAGACTCAGGCCTACTACAACGACTCGATGTACTACCCGGTGTACGCCAAGTGCATCGAGTTGGGGGTTCCCGTCGGCCTCAACGTCGGGTTCCCAGGCCCACTGGTACCGAGCAAGTACCAGGATCCGCTTCCCATCGACGATGTCTGCTCGTTCTTTCCCGAGCTGAAGGTGGTGTTGCAACACGGCGGGGAACCGTGGGTCGACGTCTGCGTCAAGCTGATGCTCAAATGGCCTGGGGTCTTCTACATGACCTCGGCCGTCGCTCCCCGTCGTGTGCCCGAGGCGATACTCCAGTATGCCAACACCCGAGGCCGTGACCGGATCATGTTCGCCAGTGACTATCCGCTGCTCAGCCACGAGCGCTGTGCGCGAGAAATCGCCGGCCTTCCATTTAGAGACGAAGACAGGCGCCAGGAGTTCTCCGCTGGAAACGCCGATCGGCTGTTTTTCCAGGCGGCATAGCTCTGCGGCTCAGCGGAAACGTTTAGACCTCAACCTTCGCGGTCTCGCTCAGGAGCTTCCTGTTGACTTTCCCGGTGGGGGTCATCGGCAGTTCGGCCAAGAACTCGACAATCCGCGGCTTCTTATACGAGCCGAGCTCCTGTTCGATGTAGGTCGAGACGTCCGCCGCGGACAGGTGAGAGCCCTGCGCCCGGACCACGACCGCCTTGATCACCTCACCCCAGTCCTTGTCCGGAACGCCGACCACGACGACCTCGGCTACCTCGGGATGATTCCCCAGGGAGCGCTCCACCTCGGCCGGGAACACGTTTTCGCCACCGGTGATGATCATGCTCTTCAACCGGTCGACGATGTAGATGTGACCTTCCTCGTCCCAAGCGCCACCGTCGCCGGTGTGGATCCACCCGTCCCGCAGCACTTCGGCGGTTTCGTCCGGCCGGTTCCAGTAACCGATCATGTTGTTGGGACCTCGATGGCACACTTCGCCCATGGTGCGGCCGTCCTGGGGCACCAGTTGGCCGTCCTCACCGAGAATCGCCACGGTGCTGAACAGGGCCGCTTTGCCGCACGAGCGCAACAGACCCGGATTCTCGCCGCGCAGGGCCCGCCGGTGGCTCTCGGGGCCCAGGTAGGTGCCCGGCCCGAATTCGGTCATTCCCCAGGCCTGCATGAGGTCCGACTCGAACACCTGGGTCGCGTCCCGGATGACCTCTTCTGCGGTGGGCGCCCCGCCGTATTCCACCTGCCGTATCGACGACGGATCCAGACCTTTGGCCTTGGCGGCGTTGATGAGGCGCGGCAGCATGGTGGCGATGGCAAAGAATCCGCTCACCCGCTCGTCTTTGATGATCTCGAGCAGAGACTCAGCCTCGAAGTTGGCGACGACCACGGGCCGGCCCGAGGCCAGGTAGGCGAGGGGCATGTAACCCACCACGTGAAACAGCTGTCCGAGCATCAAGTAGATGTCCGTCTCGGCGATGCGGGCGGCGGCCAGATAGTCGACCGAGCACGCGCCGTAGGAATACTGCGTGTGTACGCCTGACTTGGGGATGCCGGTCGTGCCACCCGTCGACACGGCTAGATAGGGCTCGTGGAGCAGGAGGCCGGGTTCCGGCAAGCGGATGGAATCCAGTTCCAGCGAGGCCCCTTTTAGCAACTGTTCGTACTCAGAATCCTGGCCGGACGACCATTCGATCCAATGTTCGACATCCAGACCGGACTGGATCTCCTCCACCACTGTGCGAAGATCGCTCTCGTAGAGGACGACCGACGGGCCTGCGTCCCTTAACGCCTGAGCCACCTGGGCCGAGGAGAATCGCCAGTTCAGCGGGAAGAGCAAGGTCCCCGACTTGGCGCAGGCCAGGTAGAGCTCGAACAACTCGATGCAGTTCTGAGACAACGCTGCGACCCGTCCGCCCAGTCCGGCGCCCAAATGCCCCGACAGCATCTTGGCCAAGCGCTCCGACCGGGAGTAGAGATCGCCGAAGGACCGGCTCACGGCCCGCTGCGGGTCGATTAGCGCGGGGGCGCTCGGTGCCAAAACCGCCGGTTTCGTCACCAGTTCGCCGATGTTGATCACGGCAGGTCCTCCCCCAAGAGAACGACTCAGCGGTAGCCATCTTACAAACGAAACTTTAGCCTATTTGTCCAATCCAGTCAACACGCGCGTAGATTGGACAGGTGAGGTCGGCTCGCGCACGCTCACAGGGACGGAAACGCCGCCAATCCCGAGCAAAAGATGGACGCGAAGGCGGATGCAACTTCCTCGGGAGAATGGCGTCCTCCCGGGTGGTACCACCGATGGCACCAGTTGACCATTCCGAACAGGGCCCAGGCGCTCAGGCGGGATGGCGTCTCCAGCCGGAGCGATCCATCGGAGCGCCCCTGGTCGAGTATTTCAACGACGATCTTTTCAAAGCGCTTGGTCCGGTGTATGACGTCGCGTGACCATTCATCGTCATGGCGGGAGATGCGGCCGATGTCCTCGATGTATACGAACATGTGAGGGTAGTTGTCGTCGAAGGACACGATCATCTCCCGAATGATCTCCTCGATCTTCTGGCGGCCCGTAGCGACCCGATCGATCACCCGTTCGGCCATCTCCAAGTTTTGGATCAGCACCCTGCGAACGATCTCCTGAAGCAACTCTTCCTTACTCCCCACGTAGTAATAGAGAGAAGCCCGATCGGTGCCCAAGGCCGATGCGACGTCATTCAGGGTCGTACGCTCATAGCCCTTCTCTCGAAAGAGTTGGGCCGCCACCTGCACAACCTCTTCCCGGCGAGCCGTATAAGAGGGACCGCCTTCCCGCAGGGCAGCCCGGCGGCGGCGACCTATGCCGCTACCCCCCTTGGCCGGACTGTTCCCGTTGATCATCTCCACAAGATCCCCTATCCCTCGTCGCGACCAGGGGCAGACGGCATTCCGACGGCATCCTATCAACTACTCTGTTGATTGCACAGGTCGATGGGAGGAAGCGTGGCCCGTAACCGAATCGCCATAGTTGGAGCCAACCTGGCCGGGGGCCGCGCCGCCGAAGCTTTACGGGCTCGGGGCTTCGACGGGCAGATCCAGCTGATCGGCGCGGAACGGTATCCTCCCTACGAACGACCGCCCCTGTCTAAGCAGGTGCTGCTCGGGCTAACCGACGAAGATGGGCCCATGCTTCGGACGGCGCGCGAATGGCAGGACCTCGACGTCGAGCTCATCATGGGGACGAGAGTGGATTCGATCGTTCCAGGCGAACGGCTCGTCCGCTTCGACTCCGGCGGCTCCACCAAGATCGACCAGATACTCCTATGCACAGGTTCCCGGAGCCGACGATTATCTCAGCCCGGAGCCGATGCCGCGGGGATCGTCTACCTGCGGACCCTGGACCAATCGGTAGAGCTTCGAGATCGACTGCAACCTGGAAAGCGAGTAGTCGTCATAGGCGGTGGGCTGATCGGCACCGAGGTGGCTGCTGCGGCCAGCCAGGTTGGCTGCCACGTGACGGTGGTCGAGCTCGATGTCCGCCCACTGGGCAGGGTCATCGGCCCCAACTTGGCCCGGGTCATGCTGTCCGTCCACAGAGCGCACGGAGTCGAGTTCAAGCTCGGCTGCGCGCCAGAGGCCTTTCAGCCCGACGGCCGGGGCTACTCCGTGAAACTCACTTCAGGCGAACGGCTCGCCGCCGACGTGCTGGTGGCGGGAATAGGTGTCGAGCCTGAAACCCAGCTCGCCGTCGACGCGGGAGCCGAGGTCGCGAATGGCGTCGTGGTGGACGAGTTCTGCCGGACTCGGGTTGGAGAGGGAGTGCTGGCGGCCGGCGATGTCGCGAACCATCCGAGCCGCTTGTTCTCCAGTCGACTCCGGCTCGAGAACTGGGATCACGCCCAGCGCCACGCCCAGGCTGCGGCCGCTTCGCTGCTCGGAAGCAATGAGCCCTACGAGAGCGTGCCGTGGTTCTGGTCGGATCAATACGACGTCAACTTGCAGGTGGGTGGGATCCCGACGTGGGCCGACGAGCGGGTCGTACGGGGAGACCCCGAAAGCCTCTCATTCTGCGAGTTCGGGCTGCGGAGCGGAACCCTAGTGTCGGTGACCGGAATCAACAGGGCCAAGGACGTCCGCAGAAGCCTCCGCCTTATCGCGTCCCAGGTCAGACCAGATCCTGAGCTGTTGAAGGACGAATCGCAGGACCTGCGGACCCTGCGAACTCCGATTGCAGCGGGATAGACGCGAGGAGAGGAGGGTCCTCCCGGATGCCTCAGTCCGGATATGACTTGGAGGTAGGTTGTAAGGCTATGGCGAGCAAGAGCACATCCGTTCCCACCAGCAGGATCGATGGTCGGCGTAAGGCCGCCATGAAAGACGGCGGGGCCAGCTACCTCGCCCGGCGAGAAGAAATCGTGCACGTGGCCGCACACGTATTCCGAGAGCTCGGCTACGAGGCGGCGACGCTCAACGATGTGGCGAGGCAGCTGGGCACTGACCGCGCGTCGCTGTATTACTACGTGGCCAGCAAGGACGAGTTGCTGCACGAGGTCGTGAGGGGGGTTTTGGCCCGGAATCTGGCGGCCGCAGAAGAGATCCGGAAGCGACGGATCCCCGTCCCGGAGAAGATCGCGGCTCTCATATTGGAGATGATCACGTCGTTCGACGAGAACTACCCCCACATGTACGTCTACATCGAGGACATGGGCCGGGTAGCCCGCCAGGACAGCGAGTGGGCCCGCGACGTGGTCCACAGCACAAAGCAGTTCGAGACGATCGTACGGGAGATCATCGAGAAGGGCCGCCGAGACGGGACCCTCAAGAACGATATCCCGGCCGAACTGTCGGCCATGGGCCTATTCGGCATGGTCAACTGGACCCATCGCTGGTACAAGCCCGGGCACAAGTTCGACCCCCAGGACATCGCCAAGGCCTTTACCACCCTGTTCCTATCCGGCGCTACTGCCTCTGCCGAACTGTAATCTACGCGAGCGTTGACTAGACCTATCAGTCCGGAGTAACCTCAAAGCGGATCGGACAGATGAGCCGATCAGGCGCTTTCGGGGATGGGGATGTACAAGCGAGACGAACTGTTTATTGGGGGTCGCTGGGAAGGTTCCGCTGGGTCGGATCGCCTTCAGGTCATCTCTCCAACCACGGAGCAGGTCATCGGGGACGTCCCGGCCCCAACGTCCGACGATGTCGATCGGGCCGTCAACTCGGCCAGGCGGGCATTCGACGGCGGTCCGTGGCCCCGCATGTCGGTCGTCGAGCGAGCCGCCTACCTGAGGCGCGTCGTCGACCACCTGACCACCCATTCTGACGAAGCGACCGAACTCCAGATCGATGAAATGGGCGGCACTCGGCGGTTCATAGAAGCGAACGTCAGTGCCATACCGCTGCTTCTCGACCAGGTCGTGCGGGACGCGGAGCAGGTGCCGTTGACAGAGGTCCGACGAGGAACCGTCGGGGACGTGCTGGTCCTTCACGATCCTGTGGGGGTGGTCGCCGGCATAGTCCCCTGGAACTCCCCCCTCATGGCAGCTATGACGAAACTGGTGCCTTCGCTGCTGATGGGTTGCCCCATCGTGGTAAAGCCCGCCCCCGAGTCACCGCTGAGCGGGTACGCGCTCGCAGAGGCGGTCGAAGCCGCCCAGCTACCTCCTGGAGTCGTGAGCATTCTCGGAGGCGGTCTCGCGGTCGGCGAGCACTTGGTATCCCACCCTTGGGTCGACATGGTCACCTTCACCGGCAGCACCCTCGGAGGTCGGAGCGTCGCCGCAACGTGCGGTGTGCAGCTCAAGCGGGTCGCCTGCGAGCTGGGAGGCAAGTCGGCGGCCATCTTTATGCCAGATGCCGACCTCGATCGGTTTGTGCCCGTCCACCTGGGCAACTGCATCCGGAACGCGGGCCAGATATGCATTTCCCTCAGCAGGGTCCTGGTTCCTCGGGAGCGCCAGGACGACCTCGTCGAGCGGATCGTCGCCAGCCTGTCGGCCATGCGGATCGGAGACCCTCACGACCGCGATACCGATATCGGACCGCTGGCCGCGGAACGGCAGCGGGCCCGGGTGGAGCACTACATCAAGCAGGGAATCGACGAGGGCGCGGTTTTGGCTCTCGGAGGGCGCCGGCCGGCCGGAATGAACCGTGGTTGGTATGTCGAGCCAACCCTCTTCCGAGATGTCGACAATCGGATGACCGTCGCCCGGGAAGAGATCTTTGGCCCCGTCATCTGCGTGATTCCGTACCAGGATCTCGACGAAGCGGTTTCCATCGCCAACGACTCTGACTATGGCCTTTTCGGATCGGTCTACAGCGACGACCTCGCCTCCGCCACGGCCATAGCCCGTCGCCTCGAGACCGGAACCTGTGCGGTGAACGACGGTCCGCCGTCCGGGGGCGGGGGACCGTTCGGCGGGTGGAAGCAGTCCGGGGTGGGGCGGGAGCGAGCGCCGGAAGGGCTGCTGGAGTATCTCGAAACACGGTCGATCGCCATGCCTGCCGGGGCGCGTGTCCCCGACCCAGTCCACTGAATCGGATCGGAGGGACCTGATGAGCAGCACGTTTGGCTTGGAAGGTAAGCGAGCCCTCGTCATCGGCGGCGCGGGACCGGGCATCGGGGGCGCATCGTCCCGGACCCTGGCCGATGCAGGCGCATCGGTAGCGGTCGCCGACCGCGACAAGTCGAAGGCCGACGAACTCGCGGACAAACTCCGCGCCAACGGTGCCAAATGCGTGGGCCTGGAGGTCGACGTCCGCGATCCCGCCGCCGTCGAGCAGGTCGTCGCCGGTGCCGCCGCCGCACTCGGCGGGCTGGACTCCCTGGTCACCGTCGTCGGCGGGCACACCCTGTTCGCTCCATGGGCAAGGGTGGACGAGACGACGGACGCCGACTGGGACCAGATAGTGCTGATGAACCTGGGATACGTCTTCCGCGTTGTGAGGGCTGCCCTCAGGCAATTCCTCGCCCAGGGCGAAGGCGGGACGATCGTCAGCGTCGGTTCGATCTCGGGCCTGGTCAGCAGCCCATACGCCGCGGCCTACGGCGCGTCCAAGGCCGGGCTGGCCAACTTCACCAAGTCGGTCGCCCTCGAGTACGCGAGGGACAACGTGCGGATGAACATGGTCGCCTGTGGCGTGATCGTCACCGACGCCGCCGCCGCGGTCAATAGCACCACGCTCGGAATGGCCGAGGCCGTTCCGATGGGCCGGCTGGGCCGCCCCGATGAAGTTGGGAGCGCCGTCGCCTTCCTGGCCTCACCCGCTTCTGGTTACGTGACCGGTCAGGTCCTGACTATCGACGGAGGCGTCGCCAGTCGCTTTCCGCTGAGAGTGCCCAAAGCCCCGTCCCACGCCGCCGGCTGAGGCGAAAAGGCAAGACCGGGCTGAGCCGAGAGGTAAGGGGCCGCCATTCAGTCGGCGATGAGGGCGGCCACCTCGGCAAACTCTCGGTGCTCGAGATCCATCACGACTTCGATCAGCCGTTCGGCCCGTGCCAGACCGGTAACCGGCTCCATCGTGTGCCGGACCATGTCGACTCTCTCCGCGACGGTAAATGGATTGCTGACATGCCCGTGCACCCGCTTGCTGTCCACCACTTTGGACAGTCGACGGCCGTCGTGCAGAACCAGGGTCACCGTCTGTTCGGTGAACCCCCTCTGGCTCGGTAGGCCCTCCTGGACCTTCAAGTCCACCCGCTGCAGTGCCGCGACATAGCGTCGGTCCGAGAAGGTGGCGTCGGAGAAGGGGCGAATCAGAGGGAGCTGAGGAATCCCGTCGGCCAGGATGGCGGCCACCCCTTGGCGGATGCTGAACTTCGCCTGCTCACCGTTTTCGGGAGCTCGGAATGGAGCTACGCGGTCAGCGAAAGGGGGAACCAGGAGTTCCACTCGATCGATGTCCGCCGGCTCTAGACCGTGCTCCAACATGAGGGCCGCTGTGCCTTCGATCGCTTGATGAGTGATTCCGCAGGAGCCGTACTGCTTGGGAGCGACGTCGCACCGCTCCAGGAAGAGGGACTGTCCGAGGCCCGCGGTGAGAGCCCCAGGGTCGTACTTCCGGGCCGCCCCGCCCGCGAACTGCTCCCCCCACGAGTAGGCGCCATCCAAGTAGTCGGGGCACCCAGTGAACCCGCCCGCTGCCATCTGGGCCGCAAAAACTCCAGTCCTGGTGGGAATGCCAGCCTCGTGCACGTGGGTCATATACCCGCATCCCCGAAGGCTGCCGTTACTGAGCGGCAGGGCGATACCGAAGCAGTTCTGCATCTGAGCGACGTTCAAGCCCATCAACCTCCCAGCGGTCGCCGCCGCGCCGCCGGTTCCCACCAGCGAGATACCCATGAAGCCGCGGTCGCAAGCTCCTATGGCCGCCGATCCCAGGCGGCCCTGCATCTCCACGCCGGCTACGACGGCGGCCAGGTAGTCCTGGCCCGACGTGCCCGCGACCCAATCGGCGACAGTTACTCCAGCCGCGATAGCGGGCACGAGTCCGGTGCCTGGGATCGTCCCGTGTGACTCGAGCTCGTCGGCATGAGCGAAGGTGCCGTTCGCGTAGGCCGCCTCCGACGGGGACGAGCGCATCCCGGTACCGACCACGATCGCCAGCGGGCTGGCGGCCGTCGCCCGCAGGTACTCGACCACCAGCTGGCTGACTCGCTGCTCCCGGGCCCGCAACATGTGGCCTATGCACTCCAGCGAGTAGAGCTTGGCCGACTCGACGACTTCTTTAGGGATGTCGTCGAACGTGATGCCGACGAGGTACTCGGTGAGTGTCCTAGTGATCTCGGTGACCTGCGGATCAACAGCGACGGTGGTCATCGACGTTCCCCCTTGCTATCTACCGACCATCTGGATTGTAGTGGCCTCCACCCCATATAATCAACACAGTAGTTGACAACATGGGGAACGGGAGGGCCGATGGAGCAGCACTTCGGAGTCAAGTTGCCAGGCTTGGTCCCCGCGTACGCGTCCAACCTGGCCGATGTTCCCGACTTGGTTGTAGAACTCGAACAGCAGGGATGGGACGACGTCTTCGACGGGGAGCACATCCTGTTCGGGCCTTCGATGGCCCACCCGGGCAGCACCGGAGACATGGTCCACGGCCGGAGCCACAAGCGGTCCGACCGGGCGGACTCCCTGATGATGTTTTCCGCCATCGCCGCTAAGACGAGCCACATCGCCATGTTCTCCGGCATCATTCTCGCCGCCGCCCACAACTTCGCCGTACTGGCCCGCCAGGCGGCCACGCTCGATGTCCTGTCCGGCGGGAGATTCGTGCTCGGAGTCGGCATGGGTTGGTACAGAGGAGAGTTCGAGGCCATGGGCATCCCGCCCAAGGAACGCGATCAACGGCTGGAAGAAACCGTCCGGGCCTGCCAAGCCCTGTGGTCCCCCGGTCTGTCGAGCTTCGAGGGCCGGTGGATCCGATTCAGCGAGGTACTCTCTGAGCCGGCGCCGGTGACGGCCGGGGGTGTGCCGGTGTGGTTCGGCGGCAACGCGGTCGCCGGCGCCACCGCACGTCGGGTGGCCACCCTCGGTCACGGCTGGCTGTCGCGAGAGGCGGCCGACTACGAGGAGGTGGCCCGGTCCATCGAATCGATCGAAAAGGCCTGTTCCGAGGCTGGTCGCGAACCCAAGGACTTGGGATACCGGGTGTCGCTCAGTCCGCCACCGGCCGGGCTGCCTCCGAGGCAGACGCCTGGCGAGGTGATCGATACTGTCGTCCCGTACGCAGTTCGGCTAGCCGGACTCGGCGTCACCCACTTCAGTGTGCCGGTCAACTACTACGGGCTGGCGGTGCCGGAGTGGGCCGACTTGCTCAAGGCGCTGCGGCGAGGGTGAGTCGCTCGGTTCGGCCGCCTCCTCGATGTTTTGTCAACTCTTGTGTTGACAGACCGAGGCGAAGAACGTAATTTCGTGATAGCGCCGAAGTCGGCCGGATCAGGGGAGGAACGATGCAGGCTGCCTTCGACACAAGTCCGACGAGCGATCCCGTGGCCGAGCGCGCCCTCATCATCTCCTCCGACGGCCACGCCGTCGCCCGTATGCCCGACTACCGGCAGTACATCCCGGCCAGCCACCTCGACGACTTCGACGACTTCTGCGTGGTGTTCGCCCGCGATGGCGCTCGGACGGTGGATCCAGCGAGCCTGCTCAACCGCTTGGACGCCGAACTGGTGGACAAGTGGGTCGAGGAAGTCATCAAGCCCGGCCGCCTCGGCGGCCAATCGGACCCAGCTCTGAGGGAGGAGCAGCTCGACCGAGAGGGGGTGGCTGGCGAGGTGCTGTTCCCCGATTTCGGCCTCCCGTTCGAACTCCACCCACCCCTCAAAGCGGCCATCCTGGGCACGGGGCCCACCCCGGAACAAATTGAGGTGGCCAACCGCGCTCACAATCGCTGGTTGGCCGACTTCTGCTCGGCGTCACATGGCCGCTTCGGCGGACTCGCCGTTGTGAGCTTCGCCGACGTGGACGGCACGGTCGCAGAGATCCAGTGGGCCAAGGAACACGGTCTGATCGGGATCGTCCTACCGACCGTTGACGAATCCACGCCCTTCTTCCATCCTCGACACGAGCCCATCTGGTCTCTCCTCGAGGAACTGGAGATGCCAGTCAACAGCCATACCGCCATCTCAGCGGTAACGAACCACGTGGCAACCCAAACTCTGGCGGCCGTCCCCCACCCAGCCTGCGCGGCTCCCATCATGACGGCCCAGGCGTTCTTCTACACGCAACAGATACTCACCCATCTGATCTGGGGCGGAGTCCTCGAACGTCATCCCCGGCTGCAAGTAGCCCTGACCGAACAGGGATCAGGTTGGGTGATCAGCGCTCTAAGGGGGATGGACTATTCCTACGATCGCAGCTATCTCCGGCGAGACGTCCGCGAGATCGTCAAGCACAGGCCCTCTGAATACTTCGAGCGGCAGGTTCACATGGGCTCGTCCCTTTTTTCCCGGGCCGAGGCCGAAGCGCGCTACGAGATCGGGGTGCACAAGATCTGCATCGGCATGGACTACCCCCACCACGAGGGCACCTGGGGTGCCGGTCCGGGCACGACCGAATGGCTGCGAGCGACCCTGGGGGCTACGGGGGTTCCCGCCGATGAGGCCCGGCTCATGCTCGGCGATAACGCGACCCGCCTCTGGGGCTTCGACACCAGGCGCCTCCGCGAAGTAGCTGACTCCGTTGGTCCCAACCTGCTGACCGTGCTCTCACCGCCGACGGCTGACTTCTTCCCCCGAGGCGACGTCAACAAGCCTCTCACGACCGCCTTCTGAAGTTGCTCGGATCTCGAGAATCGAGGAGCATATGACCGACTCGCCACCCAGCTGCCCGGTCGCACGAATCAGGGAGTACGACGAGGCCCTCCGGTTCGATCGGTCCCGTTCGATCGCCAACGCGCCCAAGATGTTCGCCGGAGTTCCCTCTGATCCTCAGCAAGGCGAGATCAACGTGCGGGAGTTCCTGGCCGGGTCTTTGGTATTCATCGACGGAGCCGAGCATCGCGACAGACGCAAGATGCTCAACCGCTTGATTCGCCCCGACGCGCTCACCGCCATCAGGGAAGACATGATCCTGCCGGCCGCCCGCGACTACCTGATCAACCGGCTAGGCGAGGCCGATCCGGACGGCGTTCACCGAGCCGACCTTGTCGATCTGTGTCACCGGACCTTCTTGCAGTTCACCGCGAGGCTCATCGGCCTCGTCGGCATCGACACCGAGGAGGGCCTTACCCGCCTGAGCGAGTGCGCGGGTCCGATCGCAGCGGGCACAAGTTCTCAGTTCCTCGAGAACCGAGCGACCATCAACGAAATTGCATTGGCCGCGAAGGCCACCTACGTCAACGAGTTCTATCGCCCCTCGCTGGCAGCCGCCGAGGAGCTGATCGCCAAGACGAAGGCCGGCACAATCCCAGTTGAGGACGTTCCGATCAACATCATGACCCTCATCGCCACCGGCGCCGACCCGGCCTATCTCGACGAGGCCACGGCCATCATTGAGACCACCATGATGTTCGCGGCATCGGTGGGGACCAGCACGCAGTCCGTCATCCACACCGTCGACTTTCTTGACCACTGGTTGCGGCATCACCCGGAGGACTTGCCCTTGAGGACGGACAGGCGATTCCTGCTCAACGCCCTGCAAGAGACCATACGCCTACGGGCGCCGTTCTCCCCCTACAACACTCGTATGGCCATCGAGGACTGCGAGGTGGCAGGCCACCAACTCCGTAACGGTCAAGAGGTGCACATCGAGCGGGTAGCCGCCAATCGCAACCGGGCCATCTTCGGGGACGACGCCAACGAGTTCAACCCCCGGCGGGCCTCCCCGACCGATGGCGTCCAACGGTTCGGCCTCGGCTTCGGTAGCGGAGCCCACCAGTGCTTCGGGCTCCGGGTCGTGCTGGGCATCGACGGATCGGGCGGAGCCCACGTCGAGCTGCTGCGGCTGCTGTATCTCGCCGGCATCGAACCTGACCACCACCAGACGCCGTCTGATCTCAAGAAGGACATGGACAAGTTCTCGGTCGAGGACATCCCGCGATACACCAGCTATCCAGTTGTCTTCCGCTCCTACGAGCCGTCCGAGTTCCAGGCCGTTTCCGCCGGCGTATAGCTGGTCGCCTGACTCCGAAATAACCTCGGAAAATAACCGAAGCGTTCGGACGGCTCCTACCTCACGACCGGCTCTGGGTCACGAACCGGATCGGCAGCCGGATCACTCCCTGTACCTGCCCCCAGGACCAGGTGACCGCCGACTCGTCAGCGATCTCGAAGTCAGGTATCCGGCGCAGGAACTCCTCGAGGATGATCGTCAGCTCGCTGCGGGCAATGTGCGATCCGAGGCATCGGTGGGCATGTCCACCGAAAGCCAGGTGGCGGTTCGGGGCCCGACCGATGACGAATGCGGAAGCCTCCGGAAACTCACGGTCGTCGCGATTGGCCGCCCCGAGAGGGACCAGTACGCGCTCACCGGCCTTGATATCGACGCCGCCGACAGTGACATCCTCGGTTGCGGTCCGGGCCGTGATGACAGGCGCCCAGTAGCGGAGCATCTCCTCCACCGCATCGGGGATCAGGCTCGGCTCGGCGACGAGCCGGCTCCTGAGGTCCGGATCGGTCGCCAGCTGCCAGAACATCGACCCGATCACCTTCTGCGAGGTATCGATGGCCGCGAGCAGCAGGAAGAGCGAAAAGCCAAGTAGTTCCTCGTCGCTCAGCTTCTGGCTGTCGACCTCAGCCGCCACCAGGAGGGAAAGGAGATCGTCTCCAGAAGGATCAGCTCGACGCTGCTCGAGTAACGCGGTGAAGTAGGCGTAGATCTCCATAGCAGCCTCGAACGCGGCCTCGGGATGCGCCGCGGACTCGTGGACGAATGTGTGCACCCAGGCCTGCAACCTCGGCGCGTCTGACGCGGGCAGGCCGAGCATCGTCGTGCCAAGGAAGGTCGGCAATGGCACCGCGATCGTCTCGCAGACGTCACAACCGCCCGCGTCGATGAAGCCATCAATCAGGCTGTTGACCACGTCCCGGAGTGGCTCGGTGAACTGCTTGACCCGCCGGGGAGAAAAGGGCTCGGCCAGTAGGGCGCGGTAACGCAGGTGGTCTGGAGGATCGATCTCGACCGGAACCATCGGCGCAGCCTGGGGAAATGCCGGTATCGAAGTCGGCCACGACGAGAACACCTGAGGTTTGTGGAGAATTTCGTAGGCCTCGGGATAACCGGTGACCACCCACATTCCCCCGTGGGCGTCGCTCTTGCCGATCGGAGCGACCGCGCGTAGCGCGTCCCAGATGTCGTAGACCTCCCCTGGCGCGATACCTGGCTGCTGGTGGTCGTAGGCTCTGTAGTCGGTCGTCATCACTCGCCCTCCTTGTGCAACGAGATCGCTCTTTCGGGACAACCATCTGCGGCGCGCCTGATGAGCACGTAGTGGCTCGATTCGAATTCGAGATCCGGGCCGCTCACCAGGCCAGCGTGCCCAAAGTCATCGACGGGGGCGAAGTCGTCAGGAGCCACCGCATAGCAGCGCCCGTGTCCCTCACATTTGCTGAGATCGACGCTCACGACTACTCGACTCTCCGTTCCCATCCCCGTGATCCCTCCCTAAGTCCTCAACACGCGCCTTGTTCTGGATTCGAGCCAGTGACAAAGGTGCCGGGCCGGCGGCTTCTCGGGGGGAGAAACACCACCTAACCCGGACCACCTTTGGTGCGCCTCGTTGCGCGAGCAGTACCAAGTTAACCCGAGAAGGGTCCGGTTGTCAACTCTAGTGTTGACAGGTCGGACCCTCACCGCTTACCTTTTGTCTGACAACCACCTAGTACCGGAGTGCGACACCATGACTGCCACCGAACCGTCCGTTTCGCTCAGTCACCTTGACCAGCTCTTCATCGGCGGAGCTTGGTCGACCCCGTATACGGATGCCCGGGCAGCCGCAATCAACCCGGCCACAGAAGAGACCATCGCGGAGGTCGCCGACGTCTCGCGACTCGACGTGGACCGGGCGGTCGAAGCCGCCCGCCAGGCGTTCGACTTCGGAACCTGGTCGACGATTCCGGTACGGGATCGAATCGTTCACCTTCGCCGTTTCACCGAGGCGATCCTGGCCCGCTCCGCCCACATCGGGGCCACCTGGACCGCCGAGTGCGGCCCGACGGTCGCCTACCGCGACGCGCTCAACGGGATGGTCGCGCCGGCCTTGTTCGAAGATGCGTTCGCTATGGCCGAGAGCATCGAGTTCAGCGAGGCCCGGGCTGGCTTCTTCGGCCCCGCCGAGATATTGCACGAACCGTACGGCGTGGCCGTCACCATCATCACCTATAACGGCCCCCTCCCCTACCTTGGGATGAAGGTCCTACCTGCCTTGCTGGCCGGAAACGTCGTGATCTTGAAGGTCGCTCCCGAGACCAGGCTGGTCGGGCAGCTCATTGCCGAGGCAGCGGAGGCCGCCGATCTTCCACCCGGAATTTTGAGCGTGCTCGTCGCCGGCCCCGATGTGAGCAGCCACCTTGTCTCCCACCTAGGCGTCGATATGGTTAGCTTCACCGGCGGCACAGTCGTCGGCTCTCGCATTCTCCACAGCACCGCCGATCGCCTCGCGAAGACCACTCTCGAGCTGGGCGGGAAGTCCGCCGGCATCGTCGGGGCAGACATGACGGTGGAACAACTCGTGCCTCTGCTGCTCCCCGGGCTCCTTACGTTCCAAGGACAGGTCTGCGTAGCCCTGACCCGACTGCTGGTCCCCAATGGCCTTCACGATCAGCTAGTCGGAGCTTTGGCGTCAGTGTTCGGGTCGGTAAAGATCGGCGACCCAAGTGATCCCGCGACCGACTTCGGGCCGGTAGCCGTGGCCCGGACCCGAGAACGTTGCGAGCAGTACGTCGAAGGAGCACTGGCGGAGGGCGCATCGATCGCTCACGGCGGAAAGCGGCCAGCGGAATTGGCCAAGGGGTGGTACTACGAGCCAACCCTGCTCGTCGATGTCCGCAACGAGATGAAGGTCGCCCAAGACGAAGTCTTTGGCCCCGTGTTCTCGGTCATCCGCTATGACGACATCGATGACGCGGTCCGGATCGCCAACGCATCCCGATACGGTCTGACCGGAGCCATGTTCACCCACGACTCCGAGTTGGCCCGCTCCGTGGGCCGCCGGTTGCGGGTCGGGAGCTTTACGATGAATTCCTCCGGTGGCGTTCTGGGGCAGCCCTTCGGGGGATACAAGGCATCGGGCATCGGCCGAGAGATGGGCCGCGAGGGTTTCCTGGAGTGGACCCAGACAAAGAGCATGAAGATCGACGACACCGCGAATTATCTGGCATAGTCGGGCGTGGAAGAACCCCGGATAGGCGCGCTGCGCCAGATCATTGTTCCTGTCGACGACGTCGGCGGTGCAGTCGACTATTACTCCCAGATATTCGGTATCGATGTCACGTTTCAGGATGCAGACCGTTGGGCGGTCCTTAGACTCCCAGAGCTGACGCTTGCTCTCGCCGGGCCGGCCGAACGGACCGCCCGCCGGGGGACGGTGCTATCCGTGAAGGTGTTGCACTTGGACGACGCGCTGGCCCGAATTCGTTCCGAGGGGGGCCGGGCCCTGGGCGACCCCAGCCGGGGTGCGCACGAACGGCGTGTTGACGTAGCTGATCGCTTTGGCAACACCTTCGTTGTGTATGAGTCGCTGACCTCTTGACGTCAGTCGGAGACTCAACCGGGCTCCCCCGCTAGCCGTCGCGGGCCGAGCCAGCAGCTCTGCGTCAGCAGCTACCGAGAACCGATCAGTTGCCGGCACAGGTCGCGAGGCCCTCTCTGATGGACTGGATCAGATCGGCGTCCGAGTACCTCAGGGCGCCCAGGTTAGGAGCGTGAGGACCGCCTAGCGAGCGACAAAGATCGAGACGTCCTGCGGAGACTCGTGAATCGCAAGCCCGTGCTCCTGGCCGACCAGCTCCAGCTGTGCACTCCGCCATTCGGCCGCTACACGATCAGGATGGATGAAGGTAAGGCCGTATTCCGGAGACCCTGGATACGGGCGGAACACACAGTCGCCCTCTTCGATCTGCCGGACAAGTTCCGTAAGCTCCTGTTTGGGGAGACCGAACTCCTCTTGGAGCGGGGGCTGCTTCAGGATCGAGTCCAGCCAACTCGGGCCATTGGTAGTTAGGGCCAGGAGCCCTCCTGGAACGAGCACACGGTGTAGCTCCTCGAGCCAGCGGATTGTGACGTCCTCAGGAGTGTGCGTGAACACGGAATAGCAGTAGATGTAGTCGAAGGAGTGGTCCGGGCAGTCCAGACTCGGCGCGGGCTTGTTGGTCCAGGCCGTGAACTCTGGCAGGTTCTTCTGGCACCAGTGGACCCTGTCCGCATCGGTGTCGCACCCATGGACCTCCCACCGCCAGCGGAGTAGGAATCGCGCGATTCGCCCACTACCGCACGCGAAGTCCAAGACCTTCGGGCATTTCACGGCCCGGCTTCGGTGATCTTCATACAGCCGGGCAAACATCGTCGCGTCGGTCAACCCTCTCCACAAGTACTTCTCAGGCACCGCGGGCGCTCCCCGCCTGAGCGAAAGAGGAGGGATCGGCGGCTGCAGTTCGCCGAGCTCCGGGACCGTCAGAACCCCGAGGGTATGGGCCCACTTAACGGATCCGTTCGGCCCGAGCAGCTTGAAAAGCACGGCGACCGCGGGGTCTCGACGGGCGGCCTCCTGCATCGCTTGACGCATACTCGACGGCGTGATGGTCGCGAGAAACGCCGTCTCGTCCATGCGCCCAAACCTAGCCATTGTGTTGGATGAGCGCGGACGGTCAGTGGGCTACTTCCTTTGTGGTGAGGTCGGCGGCTGGCTCGGGACCGCACCGGGTGGCTCGGGCAGGCTCTAGTCCGGTGGTCTCGCCGGACTCGATGGGTCCGAGGAGGAATCGCCGTGGTTGACTGAAGGCTCCGGACCCCGTCGTAAGGGGGACTGAACCCACCGAGTGGAGGTTCCTGTGGCCGAACCCACCCAGCCCGTAGAGCGAATGGTGGTGTGCTATTTCATCGTTTCTGATGACGTCGAGCGCTCTCGCGCTTCTATACCGAAGTACTCGGTGGCAGGGTGGTCTTCGGCCCAGAGCCAACCAACATCGCACTCGCCAACAGCTTCATCGTCATCAACGGCGGCGGAGACCCCACCGACGACAAACCCACGGTCACCCTTGAGACGCCACGCGATCTGAACCACGTCTCCTCGATACGCCGAGAGTTGGGTCGCGGCCTCGGGATCTCTCTGTTGTTGGATGCAAGGCCAGATCAGCCGGGGTTCTCTATAACTTGCGCCCAAAGTGATTGATCGCCTGTTCCACGATCATCTGAGCGGTCTCGACCTTTTCAATGTCACCCCTCACCGTGATGAAATCGGGCCCGTCGGAAGGGTCGATCGAGCGCGACGAACCTACGGCCGCATATCTAGCACTACGAAAGCCTTCTACTAAGCCTGCGGCGATGCCTTGGGAGGCTCCGGTGACCACCACGACTTTGCGCGAGGCGTCTGATACGCCGACGCGAGGTATCGTCAACGGCTCTCTGGAGTCGGATGGACCGCTCATCCGACCAGATAGACCTCGTAGATCACACCCCCGCGCTGCCGGCCTCCGACACTGACGAATATGCCTTTGTTCAACCAGTCGAGGCTGTCGGCTCCGGTCTCGATCTTGACGGCACCGCGGAAGGTGTATTCGCCTGCGTCGACGTCTTCTCCGCGTCCGAGCCGCTCGAGGACCGCCGTGCTTCCGTGCCGCACGCTCTGAGATTCAACGTAGAGCAGATCTCCGCGTTCGGTTTCCAGCGTGTAACGGACGTCGCCGAGTGCGGTGCCATCCGGAAGAATGATCTGCCAATCGGCGCTGGCTCCCGGAAACAGTGTCCCGCGCAGCTCAGGTCCGCTGAAGGTCCCGCCGGTCAATCGAACGATGCGTCGGTGACCAGCGGAGGTCTCGCCGAAGTCCTGGGGGTCGCCGACAGTCGCTTCCAAGCGGTAGATCAGGTTGAGGCGTGGATCGGGAAGGCGACTGTTCACGGCTTCACTCCTGGCCGAATGGGTGGATCGGCCGAGGCGACAAAGCGATCACGGCCCAACGACCAGGGAGCGCGCCTCTGCGGGGCCGACTACGAGATCGTGAAGGTCGCCACCCACTTCGAGCCGGCTGGACTGGTTGATCCCGCCGACCTTCATCGGCTCGAAGCCTGCGGTTTGGATCAACCGCTCGACTTCATCGCTGCCACGGTCGTCGTCGGTCACGTAGAACAGGACCGCTAGCTCGGGTGACCGGTTGCTCGAGGACTCGAGGAGGTCGGCCGACATGGTGCCAAACGCGATGGTTAAGTGTGCCCCTGTCGGCAACCACCCGGCAATAGTGTCGCCAGATGACTGCCCCTCCGACAGGAGCCGCACGACCTTTCGTTGTGCGTCGATGCCGACCGGGTTGCTCGGAACGACGAGGGACTTGCCACCCAGCGGGTCGGCGATCTCGTCGATGACGTCCTTCAGCACGGAGAAGCGCAGCGCAAGAATGACAGCATCGGCACCCTGCAAAGCGCTTCGGTTGTCGACTGCGACAACCGCGGTTCCCCCGATCTCCGCGGCCAGTCTTTGTGCCGATTGCTTGTCGGCGCTCGAGAGTTGCAGGGCTTCGCCACCGGATGCGAGCTGACGCGCGATAGCTGATCCGATCCCTCCAGTCCCGATGATCGCGGTGGTCATGAGCGAAATTCCGGCAGCGTCACGGCGCTAGCAACAGCGCCTTGGAGTATCAGCGTCCCCGCCGGTCTCACGCTCGGACCGAAGCAGGGAGCTCACTCGGACTCCTCGGCGGACGTGGTTGATGGCCAGTGATCGGGCGTCCAGTCCCCTTCCGGGTCCGTGGTTTGGCCCACTTCGATCAGATGACCGTCGGGATCGCGAATGTAACAACGGATCTCGTATTGGTGCTGTTTCGGTGGCGTCAGGAATTGGGCACCACGTGCGCTCCATTGGGCGTACACGGCGTGGATGTCAGCGACCCGAATATTGAGGAAGCTGCCAACCCGGTCGGGATCGCTTGGCGTCTCCAGGGTGACCTCCGGCTTGTCGTCGGTCGGGCCTCCGCCGCCATTGATGATGATCCAACTGTTGGAAAGGGCGACATAGGTCAGTCCTCCGGGGCCGGAGAAGGCGACCCTGCCGCCGAGCACTTCGGTGTAGAAGCGCCGAGAGCGCTCGACATCGTCTGAGACGATGAAATGGGCCAGCACAATTCCCTCTGGGGGCGGTGCGAGCTCGGTCATCTGCTACCTCCACTGGTTAGGTCGATCACCCGTCTGCGACGGGCTCAGTGGCCAATGCGATGACGAACGCGGATCTGGTCTCGTCATGGCCGAGCCACCTGCGCCTGCATGGGTTGCCCGGGCGCGGGCATCTTGGCGATCTCCGTGCGGAGCGCCTTGAAGGCCGAGTCGAAGATCGACGAGAAGCAGGGGAACGGCTGGATGGTGTCGCTCAGCACTCCCAGCGGGACGTGGGCGCGTATGGCGAGCGTCGCCTGTTGCAGCCACTCGCCGGCCTCAGGTCCGAGGGCATAGGCACCGGTCAACAGGGCGCCGTCGCTGAGGAGGGTCAAGAAGCCGTTCGACTCGGCGTAGGCGTGGGTGTAGGTGGCGGTCTTGGGCACCTCCGACAGAGGCATGGTGGTGCTGTAGGGCGCCTCCGCGACGCCGACGGCGGCAGCCTGCGGGTCGGTGTAGGTGACGCGCGGTACCGCCTCGTAGTTGGCTGGATGGCTCTCTCCCGCGATGTTCGCCGCCACCACGTCGCCTTCGTACTCGCCGACGTGGGTCAACGGCCAGATCCCGTTGACGTCACCGATCGCCCAGATCCTCTCGCCGGCACGCAGATACTCGTCGACCCGGATCCCGCGCGGGTTGGCCTCGATGCCGACGGTTTCGAGGCCGATCCCTTCGACACGGGGACGGCGACCGGTCGACACCAGCAGTCGCTCAGCCTGCACCTCGGTGCCGTCAGAGAGCTTCAAGACGTAGTCGTCCCCGTCCCGCAAGGCCTCGGCCGCGCGGACTCCAAGGTGTAGCTCGATCCCGTCCCGCCGCAGTGCCTCGGCCAGCGCCTCGCCCAGTGGGGCGGGCTCCCGGGGGATCAACCGATCGGAGGCCTCGACCACCACGGCCTCGCCACCGAGCCGCCGCACCACCTGTGCGATCTCGACACCGGCCGACCCGCCGCCAAGCACGATCAGGCGGCGAGGGACCGTCTTCATCGCCGTCGCCTCCCGCGTGCCCCACACCCCCTCCAGACCTTCGAGCCCTGGTACGGGCGGCACGACGGGATCCGAGCCAGTCGCTACGACGACATGCTCAGTAGTGTGCGGGGTGCCGTCCACTTCGACCATGCCGGGCCCGGCGAGCCGGCCGACGCCACGGACGAGCGCGATACCCCGATCCGTCAGCCATCGTTCCTGTCCGGCATCCGAATAGTCAGACACCATGTAGTCCCGCCAATCCAGCGCCGCCTGCACGTTCACCTGGGCGCTGGCGCCGACGTCGCGGGCGCACTGGACTGCCTCCCCCGGGCGCAACAGCGACTTGGAGGGGATGCACGCCCAGTAGGAGCACTCGCCGCCGACCAGCTCCCGCTCGACCACCGCGACCCGAAGCCCCCGAGCCGCGATGGCCGCCGCGCAGTGCTCGCCTGGGGCACCGCCACCGAGCACGATCACGTCGAAATCGCTCATGCAGGCAGCTCCTGACCGGTCTGCTCGCGCGCCATATGTTCGGCGTACCAGTCGGGCCAATCCTGGTCAGCCTTGCCGATCCGCTTCTCGTGCTCCCCGTGGGCAGTTGCCGCGCGTCGCAAAGCCCTAGCCAGGTCACCAGCAGAGTTGAACGAGGTGGTGGTGGGATCGAGCCGGCCCGGGAGGCGGTCGGTCACCTCTTGAAGCAGCCAGCTGTTGCCGTCCGGGTCTTCGAACGTCGCAAAGGAGCTGTAGCTCTTGCGATCCGGATCCGGCCCGCCGAGCCGACCACTCAGCCCCACGGGATCGAGCTGAGCCCCCGGCGCTCCGGAATGGAACACCTCACTGACCTTGGCACCCCGACCCATGAGTTCGTCGCGCCCGGCATCGATGTCGGACACGATCAGGTAGAGGCCATGGGCAGACCCGGGCGGGGCACCTGTGATCTTGGTGCCGAACTGCACGGAGCACAGTGACCCGGGGGGCGTGAACTGCACGACCCGGAAGCCGTTGTCGAAGGAAAAGTCGGCGTCGAGCCTCCATCCGAGGCCGGCGTAGAAAGCCTTGGAGCGGTCAGCCTCAGCCACGGGGATGACGACCACTTCGAGCTTCAGGCCGACGGGTTCGCTGCTTGCCGTCCCACCCGTTTCGCCACTACGTCCGTCGGCGGTGCTCATCGGTGTCTCCTCTGGCCGGCACGGTATGGATTATCGCGCCAGGCCAACCGCATCGCATCCGGGACGACGGTGGTCCGTCTGCCGGGGGGACCGAAGTCCTCATTTCGGGTAGCGGATTCACCGGGGCGACGGCGGTGAGCTTCGGTTCCGCCCCGGCCACTTCGTTTAAGGTCCTAAACGACAACGTGATCACGGCCTTCAACCCGGCCGGGACCGGACAGGTACCTGTGACCGTCGATGGACCGTCTGGCCTCGTCACGATCGGCACCTTCGACTATTTCGACGTTATGGGTGTGAGCGCCGCGTCACAGCCCGGCGACGCCGACTACGCCGCCGCGACTCCCGTGACGCACGTTGTCAAGATCTCCCGAGCGAAGACGTCGACCGCCCTCCAGGTGTCACCCAACCCGGCTAAGGCGGGACAGAGGATCACCTTCACCGCCACCGTCACCTCGAAAACGAAAGGGGCCCCTACGCCGTCCCTTGGAAAAATGAAGTTCTACCTGGGTTCGACCCTCATAGGCACCGTGACCGTGTCGAGCACTGGGGTTGCTACCCTCACGAAATCGAAGGTCGCATCAGGCACCTACAGCGTGACTGCCGTGTACGAGGTCAGCACCAACTACACCAAGAGCACCTCGGCCACCGTCTCGCTGGCAATTAACTAGGTCGAGGTCCAAAAGGAGGTCTAGTCGACGACGGCGGGGCGCCACGACACCCGGCCGGAGAGATCAGGCGGGGCGCCCATCAGGCTACGGCTCGGACGAGGAAGATGGCGCGGGTGAGCGAGGCCTCGCCGTCTCGGACGCGGGCCCGCATGACCTCTTCGATGGCCGCCCGGACACGTTGAATGGTCTCGGGATTGGCACCCTCGAGCATCCTCTGCACGGCGCCCACACGCAGCGCCGAGTCAGCGGACTCTGAGATACCTTCCACTGGCGTGCGGATCAGGTCGTCGTGAGCTTTGACGTCGATGCTGCGGAATCCGGCCGAACCGAGAACGGGTTTGACCCGGTCCTGGTCGGACAACGAGAACGGCCCGGGGGCGTCAGGGGCGGGCATCTCGAGCGGAGTCCCTAGAACCGAGACCGCGGCCTGGGCTGGGATGAACATCCACTGGTTGGACGTCACCGGCTGCCAGCACACGAACGACAGCACGGCGCCGGGTTTGAGACACCGGTGGACGTTGGCGAAGGCGGCGACCGGATCAGCGAAGAACATGACGCCGAAGCGGGAGAAGGCACCGTCGAACTGGCCCCGACCGAGTTCGCTGCTTTGCACGTCGGCGTGCCGGAAGTCGATGTTGTCGATTCCAGCGGCAGCGGCGTGTTCCCAGGCCCGTTCAAGCAGGGCGGCGGTGATGTCGATACCTAGGGCCCGACCGCCGGGGACCACGCGGTCCGCTGGCTCCAATGTGGTCTGGCCCGTCCCGCATCCCAGATCGATGATCTGCTGGCCGGGCTGCGCGTCCAGCCGGTCAATGGCCATGCGCCCGGCCGGGCCGATCACCCGTTCGTGGTGGGACACGAGAGACATCCACGACGAGGCACGGGCCGCCCAGAATTCGGCCTGTTCGGTGTTGGCGAACGTCATAGCCGGGAGGGTACCCGACGACTCTGGTGCGAGAGGGTGGCAGTCACTGCCGAATCGTCTTCTGCGAGCACTGCCCCTGCGGGCAGCCGTCGGGGCGCCAAACCGAAACATCGCGGATGCAACGGACAGTGTGTAGAACGCTCCGAACCGGAGAACAGATAGGACACGCTGGCGGTGTGATGCTGGATCTGAGACGCCCCCGCCGACATCGAGCCCGGCGATGTAAGGCAGTACGGCAGCGGCCGCCTTCGCCAGGGGGCCTTGAGGCAATCTTCACTGGGTCGGACATCCCAACGCCTGGTCTGTTAGTAGACGATCGAGCTTCGAGCGTCCACCACGTCATCCCGGCTAGTGACGTGCTCCAACACGAAGTCGCGGAGGTCTCCGACCTCGCCGACAGCGACCTCAACGATGAAGTCGTCAGCTCCGCTAACCGTCCATATCGCCAGCACCTCCGCCGCCTGGCGTCCTCCTGAAGGAGGGCCAACAATCGACGGTCGATGGCATCGAGCACTGGGGGGAGCCGGTCCTTCGGGAACACCGCACCCATCTTGCCGGTACAGCGGACGCCCCGTCCAACGGGCACCTGCCCCGACCGCGCTCAGCCCGCCTAGAGCGCCTACAGCGTTCGCAGGGGCTGGGCCGTCCGAGGAAGCTCGTGTCGCTCTGTCCAGCTCGGTGATGGCCGGGCTCGCGGATCTCCTCTAGGTAGATAGCGGCCGATCCCGGAAGTGTAGAGAGGCCCGCCTCGGCCAAGAGCCGGACCAACACCGCCAGCATTCGCTTGATGGGACGCGGAGCCCGCTCCCCGGTGCCAACAAGATGGAGGTTCAGTGACATGTCGAGGTCCGCGTTCACTGGGTTCCGGACGCGAGGCTGGCCGGCAGGCATTGCGGCTGCATACCGTAGGGGGCGCTGTAACCACCCTGCACCACGTCGAGCGGGTAGTAGCAAGTGGGGCTGGCCGTGACTTGACCTTGCACGTAGGTCATCGCGGAGGTAAGACCCCCGAAGTCGTCGTCCTTGATCTGGTACAACCCGGCCAGGACATCCGCCGACGTGGGATTAGACACAGGGAAGTTCTTCGCGGCAGTTTGCAGTACAAGACCTGAGACCCACGCATTCGCCTCGGGCTCGGACGTCGCAGGGGCGCCGGTAATCTCCTGGAAGGATTGGTCGAAGGTAGCCGTTGCTGGGGCCACGACGTTGAACGGGAACACCGGTCCTGCCGTATAGGTGCCGACGGTCACCGGACTGGTGAGCTCCAGAGAGTCTGCTGCAATCGACAGGGTCGTGATCTGGGGGTGATAGTCCTGGTTATCACAGTCATTGATAAAGCGGATTTGTGAAGCATTGTCCATACCGAGAAATAGGACGTTCGCCCCGGCACTCTTCGCATCTATGCATTCCGTGGTGTAGTCCGGCTGGGCTAGGGACACGCTTGCGCTGTATACCACCTGTCCCCCGATTGTTGGGGCGGTTTGGTCGATCAGGCTGGAGGCGTTCGAGCAGATCAGAGCGAACTCGACACAGACGATGACCCCGATCTTCTTGTCGCCGTGATCGATACCCTGCTCAAGGGCACCACTCAGGGTGATTCGTAGGCTGGCGCCTTGGGGAAAAAAGTCGGGGTTCGTGAACCACGTGGACTCGGCGAGGTCGCCGCCCCCGATGACGGGAACCTTCTCCTGCTCCAGGTACGGGGCGATTGTCGGTATCGTGAGGGGATTGGCTAGAGCAATGAATGCGATGACGTGGTCTTGTTGGACCATGGTTTGCGCTTCGGACAATGCCGTCGACGGGTTGGTCTGATCGTCCGCCGTAATGAGATGCACCTTGTGCCCGTTGAGGCCGCCGTGCTCGTTGACGTAGCCGGCCCACACCTCCGCTCCGGGCTGGGCGCCTCCGAAGATGGAGCCAATTAGGCCGCTATCACTGCCGATCTGGCCGACATTCACTGTGCTGCCGGTGGCCGGACCGGTTGGTGACGCCACGACGGACGAGCCCGATCCGCCCCCAGTCGGCGAGTTGGAACCCGCCGAGCTCCCATCAGACGTATCAGCTGCAGGGACGGTCGTCAAGGCTGAGGACGTCCCCCCACCGGTCCTGGAACCGCCGGAGGTGGACGTACCCGCACCGGTCGTAGAACCGCTGGAGGTGGAAGTACCCGCACCGGTCCTGGAACCGCCGGAGGTGGACGTACCCACACCGGTCGTGGTACCGCGCGTAGTCGACCCAATAGCGGCAGGCTGACCAGCGTTCGCACCGCCAAGCGCCGCGTTCTCAGCAACCACCTTGCTATAAGGAAGCCGACTACCACACGCGGCAACCACCACAAGCATCAACCCGGCAAGCAGTGCGACTGATTTACGGCGCTGCTTACTGGTGGGCATATATGTAGACAATGCGGTTCCTCGTCACAGGTTCACCGAAGAAAAGCTCGACGACACGCACTGCGGTTCCAGGCCATCGGGAGCACTGAAGCCGCCGCTGACTACCTCCATCGGGTAGTAGCATGTCGGCGAGGGAGTGGACTGCGTCGCGGTGTAGGTGATAGGGGACGTCAAACCTCCGAAGTCGTCGTCCTTGATTTGGTAGAGCCCGGCCAGAACGTCGGCAGGGGTGGGGTTGGAGGCCGGGAGGTTTTTCGCTGCTGCCTGGAGTACCAAGCCCGCGACCCACGCGCTGGCGTCGAACTGTGAGTTGGGGGTTCCACCGGTGGTCTGTTGAACCGCTTGGTCGAAGGCGGCGGTAGCAGGTGCCACGACAGGGAAGGGAAACACCGATGCGACGGTGACGATGCCTATCGTGTTCGTCGTCGTGAGAAGAGTTGGGGAGAATAAGAGGCTGGTGATGTTGTAGTAGGGGTGATAGTCCTGGTTGGCGCAGTCGTTGACGAAACGGACAATCGATGCCGGATCAAGCGCCAGGTACAGATTGTTGACGCCTGCTTGCTTGGCACCCAGGCACTCGGTGGTGAAGTCAGGTTGAGCGAGTGACGCGCTGGCGTTGTATACCAGTTTTCCGCCGAGAGCAGAGACATCGTGCTCGATGTCGTCATCAACGTTGGAACAGATTATCGCTGCCTCGACACAGGCCACTACGCCAACATTCGTGTCCCCGCGGTCGATGCCTACCTTCAGGGAACCGTCAGACTGGACTCGTAGGCTGGCGCCGTGGGGGAAAAAGTCAGGATTGGTGAACCACTGAGACTCATCATCTGTTCCACCTATCGTCGGGACCTTCACACTCTGCAGATATGGGGCAATCGTGGGCGTGGTCAGGACGTCTGCGTTGGCGACGAAGGCTATGACGTGGTCCTGTTGGACCATGGTCTGCGCTTCGGACAGGGCGGTCGACGGGTCTCCTCCGTCGTTTGCGGTGATGAGGTTAACCTTGTGCCCGTTGAGGCCGCCGTGCTGATTGATGTAGTTGGTCCAGATCTCGGCTCCGACCTGGCCGTCGCCGAGAATGGCACCGAATACACCGCCCTCAGTGCCGATCTGGCCGACGTTCACTGTGCTGCCGGTGGCCGGGCCGGTTGGTGGCGCCACGCCGGACGAGCTCGAACCGGCCCCAGTCGGCGAGTTGGAAACCGCCGAGCTCCCGCCAGAGGTATCTGCTGCAGGGACGGTCGTCAAGGCTGAGGACGTCGCACCACCGGTCCTGGAACCACCGGAGGTGGACGCACCCACACCGGTCGTGGAACCGCCGGAGGTGGACGCACCCACATCGGCCGTGGAACCGCTGGAGGTGGACGCACCCACACGGGTCGTGGAACCGCCCGCAGTCGACCCGATAGCCGCAGGCTGACCAGCGTTCGCGCTCCCGAGCGCCGCGTTCTCAGCTACGACCTTGCTGTAGGGAAGCCGACTACCACACGCGGCAACCACCACAAGCATCAACCCGAGAAGCAGTGCGACACAGCGTCGCCGACCTATCTGTAAGGCCTTCATTGATGATTGGACCCTCCTAGTGGGACCGATGATCATGGTGTCTTCTTCAGCCGGGTGCGCGTCGTGCGCACGGCGAGGACCGTGGCGGCTCTGGAGGCGGCCGTGAAAGCGAGTCCCGCGGCAAGGAGGATGAGGTAGAAGCGCAGTCCGTCTGGTCCGAGACGCTCGGCAAGTTGCGCGGCGCTCGGCAGTATTGATCTGTCGTCAGGCGTGTATTCGCTGCTGGGTGTGGATTCGGATTCCCGGGTGGTTCCGGTCGCCAGTGACGGTGTGGTCGAGGGCTGTGTTGAAGGAGGCGTCGACGCCGGGCTGTTAGTGACTCCTGAGGAGACAGGGCTAGGAGTGACTCCTGAGGGGGCGGGGGTGCTTGTGACTGTCGAGGAGGAGTTGTTCACTGGGGCCGGCGTCAGTTGTGTGGTGTGTGCCCCTGAGTTGGTAGTGGAGGGTGTCGTTGCTGGCGTTTCGGTACTTGGCTCGGCTTGAAGTTGCGCGTTCGCTTGTCCCAGGATGAGGACGACTCCAGATTCCCCTTCGATCGGGACATCGAAGGTCTGGCTTATCTGCAGGCCTTCGGAGGTGATGCTGGTCGCGGTCTTGGATCCCGGCAGGAGTTGGATGGTGATCCCTGCCGAACTGAGCAGGGCGTTGAGAGTGCTCAGGTTGACCAGGGGGAGGTCCAAGCCGGGCACCAGTTGGAGTCCGCTCTGAGTTATGCCGACCTTGATCCCTGCGACTGTGATGCTTCCCATGTCTAGCGACGAGGATTCGGTCAGCTGCCCGTTAGCGTTCTCGGTCATGGTGGCGGTCGCTAGCACCGTGCCGATCTGGACCAGCGAGTCGACGGATAACGGCTGGGTGATGGCCTGGGCAGTCGACTCGACGGTCCCGTCGGATTCGAGAGCCGTGACGGCTGTGGCCGACGAGGACAATGCTGTGGGCTCGTTCGTCGCTGCGATCGAAGCTTGGGCGCTGGAGGAGGTGTCGCCGCTCTGAGCTTCGAGTGTGTAGGGGCCCTGACTCGCACTCGCGGTGGGTTCGGAGGGGTTGGTTGTGGAGACGTACCCGGGAAGCGTCGCGGGTAGGGGAGGCAGCACTCCGTATCCAAGCCCGTTCACCAAGCCGCCGACGCCCTCGATTGTCTGGCCGAGGAACGGGGCTCCGGCGTAAGCGGTGGAGATACCGAACGAGTTCAGCTGGGCCTGCGCCGAACCAGGCGAGGCAGCCAACAGCTGCGGGGCGAGAAGGGGGGCGTTTGCGTCGTTGATCTCCACAGTGACGGTGTTGGCACTGGCAGTCATGGTGTAGTTCTCGAACCCTTGGGCGGCGGCATGCCCAGCGCCAAGGCTGACCGTTGCTGTGACTACACATAGTGCAGCGAGGGCCGACAGGGGCCTCGAGAGGTGACGGCGACGGATCATGCACTGGCTCCGAGGTAGGCGGCGAGGACGTCTGACTCGCCTAGTTCGCTGGGTTGGCCGACGAAGTCGATTCGTCCTTTCTTCAGGATGTACACGTACTTCGCCAAGGCCAAGGCACGGCTTACGTATTGCTCGACGAGGAGCAGGGCGGCGCCGTTGGCGGCGACTTGTCGCAAGTGAACGTAGATCTCGTCGACGATGTTGGGGGCTAGCCCCATGGATACCTCGTCGAGCAGAACCAGTTTCGGCGCGGCGAGGTACATGGAGGCGAGGGCGAGCATCTGCTGCTCCCCGCCCGAGAGGCTCCCCGCCAGCTGCCGGCTGCGCTCGGCAAGGCGGGGGAAGGCTCGGGTGGCCGGCTCGATCCCGGCCCGATCTGTCTCGGGCTTGGATTGCATGCGGAGGTTGTCCGCTACGGTCATTGCTGCAAAGATCCCCCGGCCTTCGGGTACGTGACCGATGCCGGCCCTGGCAAGGCGGTGAGGTGGCCAACCTGTGGCGTCCTGGCCGTCGAGGATCACCTTGCCCGAGATGGGCCGAAGCAGCCCCGACGCGACGCGCAGGAGTGTGGTTTTGCCGGCGCCGTTGGGTCCGAGGAGGCTTACTACCGAGTTGTCCGGCACTATGACAGTGACGTCGCGCAGCACGACGTGACTGCCGTAGCCGGCGGTGATGTTGCGGAGTTCGAGCATCAGGCCACGTCCTCTGCTCCGAGATAGGCGTCCCGTACGGTCTTGGAGGCCAGTACCTCTTCCGACAGGCCCTCGTAGATGAGTTGACCGAAGTCGAGTACGTAGATGTAGCTGCACAATTGCCGGATCAGGGCCATGTCGTGCTCGACGAGCAGGACCCCGATGCCGCGCTCGGCGACGGCCTCCGCCACGATCTGACCGAAGTGCTCCGTCTCGGTCTTGTCCAACCCCGACGAGGGCTCGTCGAGCAGCAAGAAGCGGTAGCCAGCGGCGAGTACCCGGGCCAGCTCCACGAGACGGCCCTGGCCGGTCGACAGCTCGCTGGCGGGTGTGGATGAGATGTCCGAAAGTCCACAGCGCTCGATCTCCATGTCAGCCGCCCGAAGCACGTGGGCGCGAACCTTGCGCGAGCCGAGCAGCTGACCCCACGGGCGGCGACCGGCTATCAGGGCTTCGCCGCCCAGGGCGACGTTGTCTCTCACGGTGGCGGCGTCAACGAGCTCCATACGCTGGAAGGTTCGGCCCAGGCCCGCCTGAGCACGTCGGGCCGTGGACATTAGATCGAGCTTTCGGTCCCCGAGACGGATGGAACCCGATGTGGTGGGCACCACTCCAGCGCAGGCGTTGAAGGTCGTGGTCTTGCCGGCACCGTTCGGGCCGATCAGCCCGGTGACCCGCCCGGCGGTCGCAATTAGGGAGACGTCGCTGACC
>Ga0302326_10001537_pt1 | contig 58516 bp, 54 predicted proteins | sample Palsa_T0_3_FD_202264 | JGI IMG/M metagenome (GOLD analysis project Ga0302326, IMG submission 202264) | Peat permafrost microbial communities from Stordalen Mire near Abisko, Sweden - Palsa_T0_3 | ecosystem: Environmental > Terrestrial > Soil > Palsa > Peat permafrost | place: Sweden: Abisko...
GCCCGCCGTGGCTCCCGCCACGAAGGCAAAGCGACCGCGGCGCGCCGCTGATCGACCTCGTGATCGAACCCGGCCAAGCCTTTGGCACCGGCGCGCACGCCACCACGCGGCTCTGCCTCGAGCTGCTCGTCGCGCGCGAGCGCGACGGCGCCGCCCACGGCTCGCTGCTCGATCTCGGCTGCGGCTCGGGCGTGCTGGCGATCGCCGCCGCGAAGCTCGGCTGGAGCCCGGTCACGGCACTCGACCATGAGGCCGAAAGCGTCGCCGCCGCGCGCGCGAACGCCGAGGCCAACGCCGTCGCGATCACTGTGCGCCGCGCCGACCTCCACACCGACGCGCTCGACCCGGCGCAGACGGTCGTCGCCAACCTGCTGCGCCCGCTGCTGCTCGAGCTCTCTGCGCGCCTCGAGCATCGGCCGCGCTACCTGATCGCCTCCGGCCTGCTCGCCGACCAGGGCGACGAGCTCGCCGCCGAGCTCGCCGCTCGCCACGGGCTGCAAGAGCGCCGGCGCGAGCGCGACGGCGACTGGCTCGCGCTGGCCTTCGAACCCGCCGCATAGCGAACGACCGCACGCTCGCCGCGCGAGCGCCCCAACGCGGCCGCACTCGCGCTCACCTAGGCGCGGAGCACGCGACATGCGGTGTTCAGTACCGCGCCGCTCGCCGAGATCGCATGGACGCAAACGTACGGTCCCACCGTCGGCGCAAGGATCGCCGTCTCGAAGCCGGTTGATGGGTAGCTGCCGATCGTCGCGAGGCTCGTCAAAGAGGCCCCGGCGAGCACCTGCCAGCTCGCGACGTCGGTCGCGCCGTTCCAGCTCACGTAGAGCCGCGTCGAGCCGGGCGTAGGTTTCCCGGCGGCGACTAGCGCGGGCCGCGCGAGCGGCTGGCCGCTCCATGGCGCGCGGAATGCGCGATAGGTATGCGTCGGCCAGTAGAAGCGCATCGCAAACGTGAGCTGCCCGGTCGGTGAGAACTCGGAAACGACGCCGGCCGAGCCCCAGCCGACAAACTCGTCGTCGTTCGCCAGCAGCTGCACATCCCCTTGGGTGCTCGCCAGGACGCGATTACCCGGGTAGGTGAGCGCGTAAACGAGCGTCGCGGTGCGGGCCTGTGCGTTGATCGCGATGTCGATCGCTCTTGACGGCGTCGGCCTCGCCGGTGCCCCGTCCTCGTTGTCGAACACCGTGATCGTCCCGTTGGGAAGCATCTCGACGTCGTGCTGCCAGGCGAAGCGGACGTCCGGCCCGAGCTCGAACGTCGACTTCTTGCCGCCGAGGCGCCACAAAATCGCGCCAGTCGTGTCGCTGATCAGGTATGCCGTCGAGGTATTGCGCGAGGAGATCAACACGTCGCCGTCAGCCTGGGGATCCACCGAGTTGACGTGGAAGAAGTCGAACGGAGTCGGCGTGAGCGGCGGAATCGCCTCGTATGTGTCGCTGAGCTCGACGTGCCCGAGTGCGTTCCACTGGAACATCACGAGGCCCGTCTTGATGTCGATCTCCTGCACAGTGCTGTCGTCGAGCAGCCCGTCGGACGGCCCGCCAAACAGACTGAGATTCCAGTGGATCGGAGCGTAGGCTGTGAGCCACGCAGTGTCCTGCGCGGTGATCACGAAGTCGTGGAGATCGGCATACAACCCGTTGCCGGCTCGAACTGTGGCGAGCGGCGCGTAGTTGTCGTTCTCGATGACGTCGACGCCCTGGCCGTGGCCGTCGACAACAGACCCCTCCCACCAGGTCAACACGGGCTGGCCCCCGTATTGCTGTACCTGGAAGTTGTAGGCGGTCATCCCGCGGCGAAGCTGATCGAACCAGACCAGGCTACCCGTCGGGGAGACGATCATCGGCCCGTCCAGACCGGCTCCAGAGTCCGGTGCGATGAAGATATCGCCGGCGCTCGGATCTGCTGCGGGCGTCGTGACTGCGACCGCGTTGGGCCGGAGCTTGGGCTCCGAGTAGAAGTGCATTACGTTGCTAGCCGTCACCGCGACGCGGTTGTTCGAATTGGGCGGCGACAGCTGGTAGGGCTTTGCGACGTGGAAGGCCGTGCCGATCGCCTCCGCGGTCGCGCCGGCGGCGACGGTGGCCGAGACCGTGACCCGCTCGCCCGCCACGAACGGCTTGCGCGGGAGGAAGCTCGCGCCAGTGCCCGTGGAGTAGGCCTCGAGGCGCCCGCTGTGCCGACCACTGCGCGACCCGGTTACGACGATTGCACCAAGCTCGCCTGCGGGTACGCCCAGAAAGCTGATCTGGGTGTCTGGGTTCGCGTCAGGTGTCCCGCGCAGCGGCGAGATCACGACCACCGGCCCGCTTGGCAGAGCTGTGGCGGCGCTGCTCGCAGCGGACGACGAGGCGGCCCCAAGCGCGCCCACTACCAAGGCGCCGACGATCGCTAACGCGAAACAAGCTCCACGTGGCCGCTCGCCACGGTGAATCTGCGGAATTGAGGTTGAGCCATGCACGTCGCCTCTACAGTCGTGCTGGCAGCCAGCACTGCTCGAGCACAGGTCCCCTAATCAGGCTCGGCGGCCGAAACTACCTCACAGGGCGGACGGCCACTCACTCGTTGGGCCATCGAGCCCGCGGCCGTTCGCTGATCGCAAATGACGTTCGAGCTGGGCGTATTCTCTAAGTCGCGATGAGCATCATCGACACGATCAAGAGCGACCTCGCGACCGCGATGAAGGCCGGCGAGAAAGAGCGCGTCGGCACGCTGCGGATGGTCCTCTCCGAGCTCCAGAAGGCGGCGAAGGAGGGCTCTGACGACGAGCTCGCCGTGCTGCGCCGCGAGCGCAAGCGCCGCGCCGAGGCCGAGCGCGCCTACCGGGACGCAGGGCGCGAAGATCTCGCCGCCGGTGAGGCCAGCGAGGCAACCCTGATCAGCGCCTATCTCCCCGCCGAGCTCGACGATGCGCAGCTGGCGCAGATCGTCGCCCACGCCGTCAGCCAGAGCGGCGCCAGCTCGCCGCGCGACCTCGGCAAGGTGATGGGGATAGCGATCGCTGAAGTTGCCGGCCGCGCCGACGGCAAACGGGTCTCCGAGCAGGTGCGCGAGGCGCTCGGCGCAACCGCGACGTGAGAAGCCAGCTCGAGCTACCGAACGATCTCGCGGCCGCGCTGGCCGGCAGCCAAGACGCCTTACTGCGAGCGCTCGAGCGCCAGGTCGGCTGCGCGATCTTCCTCCGCGGCAATCGCCTCACGCTCGACGGTGAGGTCGAGCAGGTCGATGACGCCGCGCGCATCGTGCAGGAGCTCGCGAACCTGCTCGAGGGCGGCCACGCGCTGTCCGAGACCACGATCGCTGCGATCCGCGGCGTGATCGCTGCCGAGCACTCCCCGGCGCAGGTCCTCGACGACGTCGTCTGGCAGCACCGTGCTAAGCGCGTCGCGCCCAAGACCCTGGGCCAGAAGCGCTACGTCGACGCGATCCGCGAAAACACGATCGCCTTCGGCATCGGCCCCGCCGGCACCGGCAAGACGTTCCTCGCGGTGGCGCTCGCCGCCGCAGCGCTGTCGCGCCGCGAGGTCAGCCGCATCATCCTGACGCGCCCCGCCGTCGAGGCCGGCGAGCGCCTCGGTTTCCTCCCCGGGGATCTGATGGCGAAGATCGACCCCTATTTGCGACCGCTATTTGATGCGCTGCACGACATGATCGATCCGGAAAAGGTGACCCAGCACCTCGAGCGCGGCGTGATCGAGATCGCCCCGCTGGCTTATATGCGGGGCCGCACCTTGAACGATTCCTTCGTCATCCTCGACGAGGCGCAGAACACGACGCCTGAGCAGATGAAGATGTTCCTCACCCGCCTCGGCTTCGGTTCGAAGATGGTCGTCACCGGCGACATCACGCAGGTCGATCTGCCGCGCGAGCAGCAGTCAGGGCTGATCGTCGTCCGCGAGATCCTCGCCGGCATCGAGGGCGTCGAGTTCGTCACCCTGAGCGGCGAGGACGTCGTCCGCCACCGCCTCGTCCAGCGGATCGTCGAGGCCTACGACGGACACGCGGTGCGCGCCGCGCCCGACCTTGCCGCAAAGCGCGCCCGCAGCTGAGATGCTCGAGGTCGAGATCGTCGGCGTGGCGCCCGAGACGGTGGCGCCGGACGAGATCACGCGCCTCGCCGAGCTCGGCGCGGCGAGCGCCGGCGTGCACGACGGACACCTCGCCGTGCAGTTCGTCGACGCGCAGCAGATCGCCGCGCTCAACAACACCCACCGCGGCAAGCCGGAGCCGACCGACGTCCTCTCCTTCCCGATCGACGGCGCGCACACCGACACCGCCGGACCGCGCGAGCTCGGCGACGTCGTGATCTGCCCCGAGTACACAGCCGACCTGCGCGAAGCGGTCCTCCACGGCGTGCTGCACCTACTCGGCATGGACCACGAGATCGATCAGGGCGAGATGCTGGCGCTCCAGCACGAGCTGCTCAGCTGGTGAGAGTCCCACCGACGCGCGCCGGCTTCGTCGCCCTCGCCGGCCGGCCCAACGTCGGCAAGTCGACCCTCACCAACGCGATCGTCGGGACCAAGGTGGCGATCGTCTCCGACCGCCCGCAGACGACCAGACGGGCGATCCGCGGCGTCGCCAGCGGTCCCGACTGGCAGCTCGTGCTCGTCGACCTGCCGGGTTTCCAGCGACCCCGCGACGCCCTGACCAAGCGCATGGCAAGCCGCGTCCAGCGCGAGCTCGCCGAAGCCGACGCGGTGCTGATGGTCCTGAACGGCGAGGAGCGGATCGGCGCCGGTGACCGCCGCATCGCCGAGCAGCTGAGCGAGGCGACCACCCCGGTGACGGTCGCCGTCAACAAGGTCGACCGCCTCAGCCAGCCGCGCCAGGCTCAGGCGTTGCTCGACGCCGCCGCGATCGCGCCCGAGCGAGCCGAGCTCTTCCCGATCTCCGCCCGCAGCGGCGCCGGCGTACCGGCTCTGCTCGACCACCTCACCGCCCAGCTGCCGCCGAGCCCCTTCCTCTACGAGCCCGAGCAGCACTCGGACATGGCGCGCGCCGAGCTGCTGGCCGAGCTGATCCGCGAGCAGGTGCTGCGGCGCACCTTCCAGGAGCTGCCGCACGCCGTCGGCGTCGTCGTCGAGGAGATCGAGCCCGACCCCGCCAACCCGCTGCTGACCCGCGTCGATGCCCTGATCTGGGTCGAGACCGAGTCCCAGAAGAGCATCGTCGTCGGCCACGGCGGCCACATGATCAAGGCGATCGGCACCGCTGCCCGGCACGAGCTCGAGCGCGAGCTCGACGGCCGCGTGCACCTCTCGCTCGCCGTCCGTGTGCGCCGCCACTGGCGCGGAGACGACAGCCTGCTGGATCGCCTGGGCATCGATTAGGGGTGTGGTCGGCGGTTCGCCCCCGGGCTCTTCACGACGCAGCCCTTAAGATCGTTGCTATGGACAGCGAGATCGTCTTCGACGAGCGCGGCCTCGTGCCGTGCGTGGTGCAGGATTGGAACAGCGGCGAGGTGCTGACGCTCGCTTACATGAACGCCGACGCACTCGCGCGCACGCGCGCCACCGGCGAGCTGCACCTCTGGAGCCGCTCGCGCGAGGAGCTCTGGCACAAGGGCGCGACGAGCGGCAACACACAGGCCGTCAAGGCGCTGCGCCTGGACTGCGACGGCGACACCGTGCTCGCCCTCGTCGAGCCGGCCGGGCCGGCCTGCCATACCGGTGAGCGGACCTGCTTTCACCGCGGCGAGCTCGAGCCGTCGGCGCCGCACGAGGTGCTGCCGGCGCTCGAGCGCACGCTCGACGCGCGCGCTGCGGAGCGTCCGCCGGGCTCCTACACGGTCGAGCTGCTCTCCGACCCGCCGCGGATCGGCGCGAAGGTGATCGAGGAGGCCGAGGAGGTCGCGCGCGCGGCGCGCGAGGAGAGCGACGCGCGCGTCGACGAGGAGGCCGCAGACGTCATCTACCACCTGCTCGTGCTGCTCGTCGGGCGCGAACGGCGCCTGCGCGACGTCGAGCGGGTTCTCGATGACCGACGACGTTAGCGCGACGCTCGATGAGGTCCGTGCGCTGGCACGTGACTTCACGTTGATCCCGCTGAGCCAGGAGCTGATCGCCGACTGCGAGACGCCGGTTTCGGCTTTCTTGAAGCTGCGCGGCGACGGGCCGGCGTTCCTCCTCGAATCAGCCGAGCAGGGTCTGCGTTTCGGGCGCTACTCGTTCATCGGCTTCCGACCGCGCGAGGTGATCCGCTGGTCGCTGGGCGACGGGGGAGACCCCTACGCGATCACGGCCGAGGCCGTTTCGCGCTATCGCCAGGCGCCGCTGCCGGGTCTGCCGCCGTTTGCCGGCGGCGCCGTCGGCTTCTTCGGCTATGACCTGGTGCGCGCCGTAGAGCCGCTCGGGCCGCCGAACGAGGATCAGCTCGGCCTGCCCGACATGGCGCTGATGCTGAGCGACATCCTGATCGCGTTCGACCACCTCAAGCACACGGTTACGATCCTCGCGAACGTCTACGCCGAGGACGACCTCGACGCCTCTTACGAGCGCGCGCGCCAGAGCATCGCCGAGGTCCGCGAGGTACTCGCCGGTCCGGTCCCGCACCCCGCCACGCCGTTGCCGCGGCGCCCGCTGCCCGACTTCCAATCGAACATGCCGCGCGAGCGCTTCGAGGCGATCGTCGCGCGAATCGTCGAGTACATCCACGCCGGCGACGCCTTCCAGGTCGTCCCCTCGCAGCGTTGGTCAGCGCCCGTCGCGGTTGACGCCTTCTCGATCTACCGCGGCCTGCGCGTCGTCAACCCGAGCCCCTACATGTACTACCTCGATTTCGGCGACTTCCAGTTCGCCGGCGCGAGCCCCGAGCCGCTGATCACCGTCAACGGCCGCGAGGTGCTGACGCGGCCAGTAGCGGGCACCCGCCCGCGCGGGTCAAGTCCAAGCGAGGACGACCAGCTCGCGGCGGACCTGCTCGCCGACACCAAGGAGGTGGCCGAGCACATGATGCTCGTCGATCTCGGGCGCAACGATCTCGGCCGCGTCTGCGAGTACGGCAGCGTGCGCGTCGAGTCGCTGAAGGACATCGAGCGCTACAGCCACGTGATGCATATCGTCAGCACCGTCTCCGGGCAGCTGCGCGAGGGCGTCGGCGCGATGGACGCGCTGCGCGCGACGCTCCCGGCCGGCACGCTCTCGGGCGCGCCCAAAGTCCGCGCGATGCAGATCATCGACGAGCTCGAGCCGGTCAAGCGCGGCGGCTACGGCGGCGCCGTCGGTTACCTCAGCTACACCGGCGACCTCGACACCGCGATCCACATCCGCACCGTCGTCGTCAAGGACGGCGTCGCGCACCTGCAGGCCGGTGGCGGCACCGTCGCCGACGCCAAGCCGGACTACGAGTTTCGCGAGTCCGAGGCCAAGGCCCGCGCCGTGCTGCGCGCAATCGAGCTGGCCGGCGAACAGAGCGACTGGGCATAGCGCGAAGCGCCTGCGGCGTCCCCGCAACCGATCAAGGGCGGAGCGCCGCGCTCTCAGAGTTGCTTGCTTGAGCGCTGCTCGCTCGCGCGCTGCTCGCTCGCGCCTGCTCGACCAGTTCGCCGACGATCTGCTCGAGCGTCGCCTCGAGCTCACCGTCGAGAAGGCGGCCGTTCTCATCAAAGCTCTCGTGCGCGTAGGGGAGCGGCAGCTCGCGGTCGATCACGCGCGCCCCAGCCGCGCCGAGCACCTTGCGCGCCTCGGCTTGCGCCCAGAGCGCACCGAACATCGAGGTGCTGGCGCCGATCACGGCGGCGTTCTTGTTGCGCAACGCCGCCGTGTCGAACGGCCTTGATGCCCAGTCGATCGCGTTCTTCAGCTGGCCCGGGATCGAGGAGTTGTACTCGGGGGTTGCAATCAGCAATCCGTCGGCGGCGACGATCTGCTCGCGCAGATGAGCGACCGCTGGGTCGAGCGGCCCGTCCTCATCGTCCTCGTCAAACGGCGGCACAGCCTTCAGCCCATCGAAGCGGACGTACTCGACGCCGGCTGGCAGCAGCCCTGCGGCCGCCGCCAGCAGACGCGCGTTGTGCGAGCCGCCGCGCAGGCTCCCGGAGATGCCGAGAATGCGCATCGCCGGCTAGGACTTCTTGAGCTCGAGCTCGACCTGCAGCGTGACCTCGTTGGCAACCGCCAGCGTGCCGCCCGGCAGCTCGGCGTTCCAGGTGACCCCGAAATCATTGCGGTCGATTGTCGTGGTCAGCTCGACGCCGATGCGCTCGCCGCCGTAGCCGTCGTCTGCGGTGTGCGTGAGCTCGCCGGTCGCGCTGACGCTCTTGGTCGTGTCCTTGATCGTGAGGTCGCCCTCGATCTCAAGCGCGCCATCGTCGGCGACCTTGACGCTCGTGGACTTGAAGGCAATCTCCGGGTAGCGCTCGGCGTCGAAGAAGTCCGGCGACTTGAGGTGCACGTCGAGGCGCGGCTCCTTGACCTGGACGCTATCGACCTTGACTGCGCCTTCGATCGTCAGGCTGCCGTCCTCGGCGACCTGCACGTTCGCATCGAAATCGCCAAAGGCGCCGCGGAACTTGCCCGCGCCGAAATGGCGCACCGTAAAGGTCACGGAAGAATGGACCGGGTCGTACTCATAGGTGCCCGGCGCTACGTCTGTCGCTACTGCTGTCGGTGGCATTGCTTCTCCTTGTTCGTTGACGCGGTCATCTGGAGAGAGTATAGCAAATTGCTTGCGCAAGCAAGGATAACCTCGGTCCGGACGAAACGTCGAGCGCCCGCGCGAGCGCAGCGGTTGGCTAGGCTCGTCTGGTGCGCGCGCTCGTGATCGACAACTACGACTCCTTCACCTACAACCTCGTGCAGTACCTCGGCGAGCTGGGCGCCGAGGTCGATGTCGTCCGCAACGACCGCGCGAGCGTCGACGAACTCCTGGCGCGCGAGCCCGACCGCGTGATCGTCTCCCCGGGGCCCTGTACCCCCAACGAGGCGGGGATCTCACTCGAGGTGATGCGGCGCTTCCCGCAGGCCGGCATACCGACGCTCGGCGTCTGTCTCGGCCACCAGGCGCTCGCCCAGGCCTTTGGCGGCACCGTGATTCGTCACGAGCCGGTGCACGGCAAGACCGGCACGATCCATCACGACGGTGCGACCATCTACCGCGGCCTGAGCAGCCCACTCACCGTCGGGCGCTACCACTCGCTGATCGTCGCCGATGACCTCCCCGACTGCCTCGCTGTCTCAGCCCGCGGCGACGGCGTGGTGATGGGGATCCGCCACCGCGAGCTTCCCGCCGAGGGCGTCCAGTTTCACCCCGAGTCGATCCTCACAGACGAAGGCATCGACCTGCTGCGCAACTTCCTCCAAGGATCGCCACCTTGAGCGCCGCGCCGCTCGGAGCGGTCGAGCAAACGCCGAACGAGACCGTCACACACGCACTGGACGCGCTCGCCTCCGGGCGTGATCTGAGCGCTGAGCAGGCATCCGATGTGCTCGCGGAGATCATGGCCGGCGAGGTCTCGCACGTACAGATCGCGGGCTTCCTGATCGCGCTGCGCACCAAGGGTGAGACGGTCGCCGAGCTGACCGGCCTGGCGCGCACGATGCGCTCGCTGGCGCTGCCCGTGCTCGTCGAGCGCGACCAGCTGCTCGATACCGCCGGCACCGGCGGCGGACGGACGACCTTCAACGTCTCAACGACGGCGGCGCTGATCGCGGCCGGCGCCGGCTGCGCGGTCGCTAAGCACGGCAACCGCTCGGCGACCAGTCGCTCCGGCTCGGCCGACCTGCTCGAAGCGCTCGGCGCGCGGATCGACCTCGGTCCCGCTGACGTCGCGCGTTGCATCGAGGACGTCGGCTTCGGCTTCATGTTCGCTCCCGGGCACCACCAGGCGACGCGCTTTGTGGTCCCTGTCCGCCGCGAGCTCGCGGTGCGGACGATCTTCAACTTCCTCGGCCCGCTCACCAATCCCGCCGGCGCGCGACGGCAGCTCGTCGGCGTCTCCGACCCGGCCTACCTCGAGACGATTGCCGGCGCTCTATCCCAGCTCGGCGTCGACCGTGCCCTGGTCGTTTCGAGCCTCGACGGGCTCGACGAGGTCTCCACGACAGCGCCAACGCGGATCGTCGAGGTGAACGGCGAGCAGATCGACGCCTACACCGTCACGCCGGAGCAACTCGGTGTCAAGCTCGCCACGAGCGGCGAGGGGCTCGAAGGCGGCGACCCGGCGCACAGCGCCGCGGTGACGCGGGGGGTGCTCGCCGCGAGCGACGGTCCCGCACGCGACCTCGCCCTCGTCAACGCCGGCGCGGCGATCTACACGGCCGGCGCGGCGGCGACGCTCGCCGAAGGCGTCGAGCAGGCGCGCGAAGCGCTCGACGACAGCCGCGCCGCAGCGACGCTCGAGGCCTTCATCCGCGCCACCCACGCCGCTCCATGAACACGCTCGAGGACATCCTCGCGAGTACCCGCGTCGAGCTCGCGCGGCGCCGGCGCGAGGTTCCGCTGGCGACACTGCCCACACCGACCGATCGCCCGCCGCACGCTTTCCGCGACGCGCTCGCGCGCCCGGGAATCTCCGTCATCGCCGAGCACAAGCGCCGCTCGCCCTCAGCTGGGGCGATCCGACCGGAGTCGAACGTCGCCGAGATCGCCCGCGCCTATGAGGAAGGCGGCGCCGCCGCGATATCCGTGCTCACCGAGGGGCCGCACTTCAACGGCGCGCTCGAGGATTTGGAGGAAGCGGCCCAGGCCTGCTCGCTGCCGTTGCTGCGCAAGGACTTCATCCTCGACCCCTACCAGCTGGCCGAAGCGGCGGCGGTCGGAGCCTCGGCGGTGCTACTGATCGTCGCCGCCCTCGACATCGCGACGCTGCGGGCGCTGAGCAGCGCCGCCGACGAGCTTTCCCTCGACGTCCTCGTCGAGGTGCACAACGCCGCCGAGCTCGAGTTGGCGGCGTCGATCGGTGCCGAGCTGATCGGCGTCAACAACCGCGACCTGCGCGACTTCAGCGTCGACCCGGAGCGAACCTTCGCGTTGCTCGAGGCGATGCCGCCGGGCGCGATCGTGGTCTCCGAATCGGGCATCTCGCGCCCCGAGGACCTTGTCCGGCTCGCCGCCGCGGGCGTCGACGGCGTGCTGATCGGCGAGCGGCTGATGCGCGCTGCCGACCCCGCGCAGGCCTTGCGCGACCTACTTGAGGACGTCGCCCGCGCCATTTAGGGAGCGTTGAACGCAGAGGTTCACACTCCCGACCGCGGTGAGAAAGATCTCGGTCACGCAGCTGCTCTCGGCGCTGCTCGGCGGCCTGATCGTCGCGGTGGTGGTGCTGGCGTTCGGCTTCAAGCGCGGGAGCACAACGACGACCGTCGTGGAGGACGTCCCCTCAGCGGCCGGTTCCGTCAAGGACGTCGGCCTTACACCGCACGAGATCTACGAGCGGGACGCACCGGGCGTCGTGTATGTCAGCGCCAAGGTCGTTGAGGACGAGAGCTCGCCGTTTGACCTCTTCCCGACCGAGGAATCGGGTAGCCAGACCGGATCGGGCTGCGTGATCGCCGCGAACGGCACGATCCTCACGAACGCACACGTGATCGACGGCGCCGTCAAGATCACGGTCGAGTTCGCCAACGGCAACACCGTCCCGGCAAAGGTCATCGGCAAGGATCCCGATGACGATCTCGCACTGTTGAAGATCGACCCGCGCGGCCAGCACCTCGTGCCGCTGCCGCTCGGTAACTCCAACACGGTTCAGGTCGGCGATCCGACGGTGGCGATCGGGAATCCCTTCGACCTCGAACGGACGCTGACGACCGGCGTCGTCTCCGCGCTCCAGCGCGAGATTCAGGCTCCGAACGGCTTTTCGATCGACAACGTGATCCAGACTGACGCGCCGATCAACCCCGGCAACTCGGGCGGTCCGCTGATCAATGCCGAAGGCCAGGTGATCGGCATCAACTCGCAGATCCAGACCGCGGACGGCAGCGACGGCAGCATCGGCATCGGCTTTGCGATCCCGATCGACACCGCGGAGTTCGTCATTCCACAGCTCGAGCGGACCGGCCGGGTGACCGAGGGCTACCTCGGCGTCGAGACGACGACGATCAGTCCTTCCTTTGCGTCGCTGCACCTCGGCGTCGATGCCGGGGCGCTCGTCGAATCGGTCGCCGGCGGGACGCCAGCCGCGAAGGCCGGGCTCCGCGGCTCGAGCCAAACCGTGACGCTCGCCGACGGCATCACGCAGGTGCAGATCGGCGGTGACATCATCGTGTCGCTGAACGGCCTGCCGATCGACTCCGATTCGACGCTCGAGAACGTCGTCGTCCACGACCGGCCCGGGCAAACGGTGACGCTGGGGATCGTGCGCGGGAAAATGCACCTCAATGTGAAGGTCAAGCTGGGCACGCGCCCGGAGAGCCTGCCCACGTCTGGTTGAGCGGCCGCAGCCGCTACGGTGTGGCGATGCAGCCACCGCGCGTCAAGATCTGTGGTGTCACCCGCCTCGAGGACGCCCAAGCGGCTGCCGAGCTCGGCGCCTGGGCCGTTGGCATGATCTTCTACGAGGACTCGCCGCGGCGCTGCACGATCGCCGAGGCGGAGCGGATCGGAGCCGCTCTGCGACGGCGCGTCGAGCTGGCGGGCGTGTTCGTCAACGCTACGCTTGAGGCGATCGCCGACGTCAACGAGCGGGTCCCGCTCACCCTGGTTCAGCTGCACGGCGACGAGGGACCGGCATTCTGCTCCGAGGTGGCGCGGCGCACCGGTGCGCGCACGATCAAGGCTGCCGCCGTGCGGGGCGCCGGCACGCTCCAGAACCTCGAGCGATTCCACACCGACTTCCACCTCCTCGACGGCTACGCCGCCGGCCTACGCGGCGGCACCGGCGAGCGCTTTGACTGGTCGCTGCTTTCAGGCCGGCATTCCTCGGTACCGCTGATCCTCAGCGGCGGTCTCGACGCCGACGGCGTCGGCCCGGCGATCGCCGCGACCGGCCCCTATGCCGTCGATGTCGCGAGCGGGGTCGAGGAATCACCCGGTATCAAGGACCCCGAGCGAATGCGCGCGTTCTTCGAGGCGGCCGCCGCGGTGGCGGTGTGAGCTCGGTCGCCCATCGCTACGGGCCCTACGGTGGCCAGTACGTCCCCGAGACGCTGATGCCGGCGCTGGTCGAACTCGAAGCGGCGTGGGCGTCGGCTTGGGAGGACCCGGACTTCCGCGCTGAGCTCGACGGCCTGCTGCGCGACTACGTCGGCCGCCCGAGCCCGCTCTATGAGACACGACGCCTGGGTGAACGCATCGGTTATCCGCTCTGGCTCAAGCGCGAGGATCTCAACCACACCGGCTCGCACAAGATCAACAACGCCCTCGGCCAGGCGCTGCTCGCACGCCGCATGGGAAAGCGCCGCGTGATCGCCGAGACCGGTGCCGGCCAGCACGGCGTCGCCGCCGCAACGGCCTGCGCTCTGCTCGACCTCGAGTGCATCGTCTACATGGGCGAGGAGGACATCCGCCGCCAGCAGCCCAACGTGGCGCGGATGGAACTGCTCGGAGCCCGCGTGGAGCCGGTCAGCGCCGGCGCGCGCACACTCAAGGAGGCCGTGTCGGCGGCGATCCGCGACTGGGTCGAGAACGTCGACGCGACGCACTACATCATCGGCAGCGCCGTCGGGCCCGCGCCCTATCCAGCAATCGTGCGTGAGCTGCAACGAACGATCGGCGACGAGGCCCGCGCACAGCTGCTCGAGCGTACCGGTCGCCTGCCGGCGCGCGTGATCGCCTGCGTCGGTGGCGGATCGAACGCGATCGGCATCTTCACCGCCTTCCTCGAGGACGACGGCGTCGAGCTGATCGGCGTCGAGGCGGCCGGCGAAGGCCTCGAAAGCGGCCGCCACGGCGCGCCGCTCACTGCGGGCGGCAAGGCCGGCGTGCTCCACGGCTCGTTCTCGGCGGTGCTCCAGGACCACGACGGCCAGATCCTCGAGGCGCACTCGATCTCTGCGGGCCTCGACTACCCGGGCTCGGGACCCGAGCACGCCTACCTGCGCGACAGCCGCCGCGTTCGCTACGTCGCGGTCACCGACGGGCAGGCCCTCGAGACCTTTGCGCAGGTGACGCAACTCGAGGGGATCATCCCCGCCCTCGAGGCCTCGCACGCGCTCGCCTGGGTGCTCGCCAATCCGGGCGGCGAGCTCGATCTCGTGTGCCTCTCGGGCCGTGGCGACAAGGACCTCGCCGAGGTCATCGCGCTCAGCGCCCAGGCATGACGCCGACCCAGAGCGGCATCGAGCGCATCGCCGCGGCGTTTGCGGGCAGCGGCAAGCGTGCCGCCCTGATGCCCTACCTGATGGGTGGCTTTCCCGACATCGAGCGTTCGCTGGCGATCGGCGAGGCGTGCGTGCAGGCCGGCGCTGACATGCTCGAGCTCGGCGTTCCGTTCTCCGATCCGCTCGCCGACGGACCGGTGATCCACGCCGCGGCGACCAGCGCGCTTGCCGGCGGCGTGAGGGTCGAGGACGTCCTCGGCCTCGCCGCCTCGCTCGCCCGGCGGGTCCCGGTGATCGTCATGGCCTACGCCAACACCGTCCTGCGACCCGGCGCGGAGCAGTTCATCGAAGCGCTCGCGCAGGCCGGCGTCAACGGCCTGATCGTCCCGGATCTGCCCTTCGAGGAGGGCGAGGAGATCGCGCGCGCCAGCGAGCTGGCGGGAATCGCGCTGGTGCCGCTGATCGCGCCGACGACCACCGAGGAGCGGCTGCAGGAGATCGGCAGGCGCGCTCGCGGCTTCATGTACGTCGTCTCGGTTACCGGGACGACCGGCGAGCGGAGCGCCGGCGCGGGGACATTCGCGCCGCTGCTGGCGCGCGCCAAAGCGAGCACCGCAGTGCCGGTGGCGCTCGGGTTCGGGATCTCGACGCCGGCGCAGGCGGCGGACGCAGCCGATGCCGGAGCCGACGGCGTGATCATCGGCTCGCGTCTTGTGCGCGCCGCGGGCGGCGCAAATGACGCTGCTAGCGAGGTCGGTCGGCTGGTCGGTGAATTCGCGGCTGCACTCCTGCCGCGTGTTGCATAGACTGCCGCCAGCATGGGATTGGTCATCGCCACGACTTTCGGTTTGGCGCTGTGGATCGTGCTCTGGGCGCTCGGAACCAGCGGACTGGACTCTTTCCTGGTAGCCCTCCTCGTGATGGTGCTGGCCGCCGGCGGACGCGTCGTGATTCGCCACCTGCCGGGCAGCGGCACCAGTAGCTCGCAGCCCTAAGCGCGCGCTGACTAGAATCCGCGACCGCTGGCGCGGCAGGTCGGCCGCTGGTGCCATCGATCACGTCTGGAGCGTCGCGTGCGCCATTCCCGAACGGCAGCAATCGTGCTCGTTGCGCTCGCAGCGGCACTCGGCGGCTGTGGCGGCTCGAGCTCGACTGCGGCCCCGGGCGGCTTCACCTATCAGAAGACGCTGACGATCTACTCCGACCTGCCGCTGCAGGGACCACAGGGCGCGCTGATGACGAGCATCGTTTACGGCGAGAAGCTCGCGCTCTACCAGGCCGGCGGTCGTGTCGGCAAGACCCCGATCAGCTTCGCGTCGCTCAACGACGCCCAGGCGTCGGCGGACGGCTGGACCTACGTACAGACCGGCGCTTCGGCTCGCGCGGCATCCCAAGATCTCAAGGCGATCGCCTACATCGGCGACTTCGACTCGGCAGCGACAGCGATCTCGCTGCCGCTCACCAACGAGAACGACATCCTCCAGGTGAGCCCGGCGAGCCCCTACATCGGACTGACGAGCGCGAATCCATATGACGACAAGGGCGAGCCCCAGGAGTACTACCCGGAGGGAACACAGACCTTCGCGCATCTGATGCCCACCGACGTCCAGGAGGCGGCGGCGACGACCGCTTTCATGGGCTGGCTTGCCGCCAAGCGACTCTACGTACTGAGCGACCTCGAACAGTACGACGCCGCGATCGCGCCAATGGTTGCCGCCGACGCGACGCAGAGCGCGATCACGGTTGTCGGCCAGAAGCAGATCGACACCGACACCAACACCAAGCCGGTCGGTTACGCGCAGATTGCGGCGGCCGTCGCCGCTACGCACCCCGACGCGGTGCTCGTCGGCGCCGCGCCCGGTCCTGGCGCGGAGGCGCTTTGGCAGGAGCTCCACAGCGCCCTTCCCAACGCCAAGCTCTTTGCGCCGAGCACGCTCGCGACGGCCCCCTTTCTCGCCACGCTTGGCGCTGCGGCGAGCGCCACCTATGTGACCAGCCCGATCCTCGAGCTCAAGCAGTACCCGCGCCAGGCCCAGAGCGTGCTGGCGGCCTACCGCAAGGAGTTCGGGCTCGCGCCGACCGCGTACACGCTCTACGGGTACGCGGCGATGCAATCGGTGCTCGCGGCGATCCGCGCAGTGCACGCCAAGTCGACGGCCGCCCGCTATCGCCTCGATGTCGTCGCCGCCTACTTCCATCTCGGCGTGCGCAACAGCGTGATCGGGCGCTATTCGATCAACAGCGTCGGCGATAGCTCGCTATCGGACTTTGACGGCTACCGCGTCGGTAGCGCCGGCCAGCTGATCGAGCTGCACTCCTTCAGCGGGCACTGAGCACGTTGCGCAGCGCCTCGTCGAGGTCTGCGTGCGCAAAGCTGAAGCCAAGCTCGAGTGCGAGCTTGGGCCGGACGTTCTGGCTTTCGCTGATGATCACTGCCATGTCGCCAAAGAGCATTCGCAGCGCGGCCGCCGGCACCGGCGTTACCGCCGGGCGGTGCAGCGCGCGCCCGAGCGCCTTGGCGAACTCCCCGTTTCGCACCGCTTCCGGTGCGACCGCGTTGAGCGGGCCGGTGAAGCGGTCGTCGTCCAGTGCCGCGAGGTAGAGCCCGACGAGGTCATCGACGTGAATCCAGGAGACGTACTGGCGGCCACCGGCGACCGGTCCGCCGAGGCCGGCTCGGAACGGCGGCAGCATCTTGGCCAGCGCGCCACCACGACGATCGAGGACGATGCCCGCGCGCAGCACGCAAACGCGTAGCCCCAGCGGCGTTGCTGCCATCGCGGCACGCTCCCACTCAACGCAGACCTCGGCCAACCAATCCTCGCCTGGAGCCGAGCTCTCAACCAGCAACTCGTCGCCGCGGCTGCCGTAGTAGCCGACCGCGCTTGCGCTCAGCAGCACCCGCGGACGAACCTCGCTCGCGGCGATGCCGGCGATCAGGTTTGCGGTGCCCAACGTCCGGCTGTCGCGGATGGCCTCGCGCGCTCGCGTGGTCCAGCGTTGGGCGATCGGCTCGCCCGCCAGATGGACGACCGCGTCGCTGCCCTCGAGCGCCGCCGCCGGCGCCGGCTCGCGCGACGGCTGCCAGGCCACGGCCCCGCGCTCGGCGCTGCGACTCAGCTCGATCACTTCATCGCCGCGCGCCCGCAGGGCTGCGGCGAGCCGGCCGCCCACTAGCCCGTTGGCACCGCTCAGCGCGATTCGCATGGAGCTCAATCCTAGACCGTCCCGCTAGCATCCGCTCGCGGTGTCAACGCTGTTCCTGATCGACGGCAACAGCCTTGTCTACCGGGCGTTCTTCGCGTTGCCGGAGGCCATCGCGACGTCGACCGGCGAGCCGACCAACGCAATCTTCGGCTTCGCCTCGATGCTCGTGAAGCTGATCACCGAGCACGGCGTGACGCCGACCGTTGTCGCCTGGGACGCCGGGAGCTCGGGTCGCAGCGAGCTCTACAGCGAGTACAAGGCGGGGCGGCGGTCGCGCCCCGACCTGCTGCGCGAGCAGTGGCCGGCGTTCGACCCGCTGGTCGAAGCTTTCGGCTACCGCAACGCGCGGCTCGAGGGCTTCGAGGCCGACGACGTGATCGCGACGCTCGCCGAGCGCGCGCGCGCGGCGGGGATCGCGGTGACGATCGTGACCGGCGACCGCGACGCGTTCCAGCTCGTCGACGAGGCCGGGCTCGTCAGCGTGATGGCGACGGCGCGCGGGATCACCGAGACGAAGCTGTATGACCGCGCGGCGGTGATCGAGCGCTACGGCATCGCGCCCGAGCTGATCCCCGACTTCTACGGGCTGAAGGGCGACACCTCGGACAACATCCCGGGCGTCCCGGGGATCGGCGAGAAGACGGCGGCCGAGCTACTGCAGAAGTTCGGCTCGCTCGAGAGCGTCCTGGAGCGGGTCGATGAGGTGAGCGGCGAGAAGCGGCGCGCGAACCTGGTCGCGCATCGCGACGACGCGATCGTCTCGAAGCAGCTCGCGACGATGCGCCGCGACCTGCCGCTCGAGGTGGATCTGGCCGCGATCCAGGCCGGCGAGCCAGACATGGGGGCGCTGCGCGAGGCGTTTCGCCGCTATGAGCTGCGCGACCCGCTGCGCCGCCTCGAGGAGGCGATCGGTGGGGTTGGCGCCGGCGCGGTCGCCGCCGAGCCGGCGCCGCTCAAAACGCGCCAGGTGACGATTGCCCAGCTCGCCGCGGTTGGCGAAGGGGAGCTGGCGATCGCGGTGCGCGCGCCGGAAGTGCCGGAGGGCGCTCTGTTCGGCGAGGCCGCGAACTGGACGTTCGGCGTCGCCACGGGCGGCGAGGTGCTGAGCGGCGAAGTCGCCGAGCCGGCCGAGCTGGTCGGCCTGCTCGCGGCGCACCAGATCGTCGTTCACGACGCCAAGACGCTCGGCGCGGTGCCGCCGCTGTTGGCGCACGACACGATGCTCGCCGCCTACCTGCTCGATCCCGCGCGGCGCGGCTACCCGTTCGCCGAGCTTTGCGAGGACCGCGGCCTCGCCGCGGCGCCAGCCGGTGCGCCGGCGGACGCGCAGCTCGTGCGTGCGCTCGGCGAGCTGCAGCGGGCCGAGCTCGCCGAGCGTGGCCTCGAAGCGCTGCTCCGCGACGTCGAGCTGCCGCTCGTCGGCGTGCTGCGCGAGATGGAAGTCGCGGGGCTGGCGCTCGATGTCCCACGTCTCGGGGAGGTGGGAGCGCGCGTGAACGAGGAGATCACCGCGCTCGAGCAGTCGATTTTCGCCGCGGCGGGCGAGGAGTTCGTAATCGGCTCGCCGCAGCAGCTCGGTGCGATTCTGTTCGAGAAGCTCGGACTGTCGCGCAAGCGGCGCGGCAAGACCGGGTTTTCTACCGATGCCCGCGTGCTCGCGGCGATCCGCTCCGAGCACGAGATCGTGCCGATGATCGAGCGCTGGCGCGAGCTTTCGACGCTGCTCAAGACCTATCTCGAACCGCTGCCGAGCCAGGTCGACGCCGCGTCGCGCCTGCACACGACCTTTCTGCAGGCGGTCGCGAGCACCGGACGGCTCTCGTCAACCAACCCGAATCTCCAAAACATCCCGATCCGCACGCCGCTCGGGCGCGAGATTCGTGCCTGCTTCGTCGCTGCGCCCGGCAGTGTGCTGGTCTGCGCCGACTACTCGCAGATCGAGCTGCGCGTGCTGGCGCAGATGGCCGACGAGCCGGTGCTGAAGCAGATCTTCAGAGACGGCGAGGACGTGCACACGGCGACCGCCTGCCAGGTCTTCCAGGTCGAGCCGCACGAGATCGACGCCGGCATGCGCTCGAAGGCGAAGATGATCAACTACGGCATCGCCTACGGCCTGACCGACTACGGCCTTGCGGATCGCCTGCAGATCCCGCGCGAGGAGGCGGCAGCGTTCATCGCTACCTACTTTGAGCGCTTCCCCGCGGTCCGCGAGTTCATCGAGCGGACGATCGCCAAGGCGATCGAGCAGGGCTACGTCACGACGCTGCTCGGCCGCCGCCGGCCGATCCCCGAGCTCCGCGCGCGCAACCGCCAGCAGCACGCGCTCGGCGAGCGCCTCGCCGTTAACACAGTGATTCAGGGGACCGCCGCCGACATCATCAAGGTGGCGATGGTCCGTGGCCATACCGCGCTGTCGGGCCTGCGCTCGCGGCTGATCCTCCAGATCCACGACGAGCTGATGGTTGAAGGCCCGCCGGAGGAGGTCGACGAGGTGCGCGCGCTGCTGAGCGCCGAGATGGTCGGCGCCTGGGACCTCGACCCACCACTCGGAGTCGACATCGGTGTGGGGGAGAACTGGCTCGCCGCGAAGTGATTGGCGCCGCGCGGAGCCGGCCGTTCACTTGACCTGTGCCGCCGCCTGGACGAATTCCGGCGGGGTGATCGCCAGGTAGCGGTTGAAGGCCCAAAATGCGAGTCGGCGCACGTTCAGCGAGTTGACCGCCCAGCGCAACGGCGCACTCGCGGTGCTCGCGCCGACGAGGCGCTGAGCGGTGAGTAGCAACTTGTAATCCCTGGCGTGCTTGGCGCTGAACTCGCTGTAACGCGCAAGCGCCTGCTCGCGCGTGATCTCCCCGGCGAGTGCCCGGCGCAGTTCGCGACCGAGGGCAAGCGCGAAGTAGAAGGCCGGCCGGATGCCCTCCGCCGTCAGCGGCAGGCAGTGCCCGGCCGAGTCGCCGACGAAGAACACGCCGTGCTCGGTCGCCGGGCGCAGCTGGTGGGGGATCCAGTTTCCCTGGTAGCCGACCGGTTCGAGCCGGAGGTCGGTGGCTAGCGCGACCGTGCCGCCCTTGACACGATCGCGCGGCTCGAATGAGCCGACGCCAACGCGCAGCTCCTCGCCGGCCGGGAAGCTCCAGCTGTAGCCCGCGCGCACGTAGCGCCGATCGATCCAGATCTCGAGCTCGTCAGCCGAGCCCGGAGGGTGAACCTCGAGACCACGAGATAGTCGCGCGCCCGGCGGTTGAATCGGCTGGGAGCTCGAGAGCACGCGGCGCCAGCCGAGTGCGTCGATGACGTAGGGCGCGCGGAGCACGCCGCGGTCGGTGTAGACGGTGTGCAGGGCTCCGGGTTCCAGGCGCTCGACGGTCGCGGTCTCGAACTCGCTCGAGCGCGAGCCCTCGCGCAACAGCGCGCAAAGCTCGCGGTAGTCGAACGTCGAGAAGGTGAAGGGCAGCTGCCAGTGCGCCGTCGAGCGGCTGGTGTGAACCACGAGCTTGGGGAAGGTCTGGCGGATCGCGCCGTTCAGTCCCAGTAGCTCAAGCCAATCGGTCGGTGCCGCGCAGGCCGAGGTTTGACGCTCACCGATCTCGTAGCGGTCGACCATCAGCACGCGGGCCCCTGTCCCCTCGAGCTCGCGGGCGAGCGTCAAACCGGCGAAGCTTGCGCCGCACACGAGCACATCACAGTCCCGATCGAGCGCGGTTCGCGCCGCTCCACGCTTCGTGGCGCGCACTGGCATGGTCGCGGATGATACGCGCGTGGCGCGTTGAAAATGGCGCCGCTGCGCTACGCTCCTTGCCGTGAACACGGTGGTTGACAACCCTGCGGCCAAGGTCGTCGAAGGATCAGACGGGCTATTGCTCGAGATCGACGGCCAGATCGTCCCGAACTACGACGCGACGATCCATCCGTTCGAGGAGGGCGAGGTCGTCACCGGACTGGTTGTGCGCATCGACCAGGACGAGGTGCTCGTCGATATCGGCTACAAGTCCGAGGGCGTTATCCCGGCCAACGAGCTCTCGATCCGCAAGTCGGTCGATCCGCATGACGAGGTTTCGCTCGGCGAAGAGGTCGATGCTCTGGTCCTCACAAAGGAAGACCAGGACGGCCGGCTGATCATCTCCAAGAAGCGCGCTCGCTTCGAGAAGGCCTGGCGCCGGATCGAAGCCGCGGCCGAGTCCGGCGAGCCGGTCGAAGGCAACGTGATCGAGGTGGTCAAGGGCGGCTTGATCATCGATCTCGGCGTGCGCGGCTTCCTGCCGGCGTCGCTGGTCGACATTCGCCGCGTGCCGAACCTCGACGAGTACATGGGTACGACGATCGAGTGCAAGGTGATCGAGCTGAACCGCTCGCGCAACAACGTCGTGCTGTCACGGCGGGCCGTGCTCGAAGAGGAGCGCAAGGAGGTGCGCCAGCAGATCCTCGACCGTCTCGAGCCGGGGCTCGTCGTTGAGGGCCAGATCTCCAATATCGTCGACTTCGGGGCGTTCGTCGATCTCGACGGCATCGATGGGCTCATCCACATCTCCGAGCTTTCCTGGTCGCACGTCAACCATCCGAGCCAGGTGCTCGAGATCGGCGACACGGTGAAGGTGAAGGTGCTCGACATCGACCGCGAGCGCCAGCGCATCTCGCTCGGTCTCAAGCAGACCCAGGAAGATCCCTGGCAGCGGATCGTCAACACCTACAACATCGGCGACGAGCTGGTGGGCACCGTCACCAAGGTCGTGACCTTCGGTGCGTTCGTTGAGATCCTCGATGGCGTCGAGGGACTTGTGCACATCTCCGAACTGGCCGCGCATCACGTCGAAAATCCGCGCGAGGTCGTCCAGCCCGGCGATGAGATCCGCGTGAAGATCCTCGAGATCGACTCCGAGCGCCGACGGCTCTCGCTGTCGGCCAAGCGGGTCGAAGGACAGGTGCTACCGCTACACCCGATCGACCTGTCCGAGGTCGACGCAGAAGCTGATGGCGACGAAGATCCCCAAGCGGCCTACGTCGTTGAGGCGGCACCGGCCGAGGGCGAGGCGGAGCCCGTGGTTGCCGATGAGCAGCCCGTGGCGCCAGAGGCGGAGCCTGCGCCAGAGGCTTCGGCGGCTGCGGTTGAGGTGGCTGCGGAGGAACCTGCGACCGCGGCGGCTGAGGCGGACGGTGAGGCGCCGGCGCCGGCAGGCGGCGAGGATTCTGCCGCTGCGCGAGTGCCGGCCGAGCCGGCCAACAGCTAGCGACGCAGTCGCATGGGGGTGCCGTTCGTCGGCTTGACGGGCGGGCTCGGTGCGGGCAAATCGACAGCGCTCGCCGCACTCGAGCGGCTCGGGGCGGTCGGACTCAACACCGACGCCGTGGTGCACGAGCTTTATGAGACGACGCCGGTGCGCGAGGCTGTGCGCGAGCGCTGGGGCGCGGCCGTCTTCGCTGGTGAGCGTGTCGATCGTGGCGCGATCGCGCGGCGGACGTTCGCCGACGAGCAAGAGCGAACGTGGCTCGAAGAGCTGCTGTGGCCGCTCGTCGGGGCGCGGGTCGGCGCGTTCCATGACGAGCTCGAGCTGCGCTCACCGCCGCCGGTTGCCGGCGTCGTCGAAACGCCGCTGCTCTTCGAAGCCCGGGTCGAGGGGCGCTTTGACGCGACAATCGCGATCGTTGCCGATGACCGCCTCCGGGCCGAGCGAATTGCGGCCCGCGACCAGGAGGAGCTCGCCGCGCGCGAGCGCCGCCAGTTGAGCCAGGAGGAGAAGGCAAGGCGCGCGAGCTACGTCGTGGTCAACGACGGCAGCGTCGCGGAGCTCGAGGCAAAGCTCGCCGAGATCCTCAGGCGGCTTGGGGCGTGAGCGCCACCCGGCGCGCCGCTCGCACTCCGGCGCGGCGCCGCGTCATTGCGGTTCTGGCGTTTTTGATTGGCGTTGCGATTGCCGTCATCGTGCTCACGCCGTTGATCAGCGGCGTGGTGCGCGAGCTCCGCTACCCGCTGTCCGACGCGGCGGAAATCCGCCAGCAGGCCCGGGCCGAGCATCTGGATCCGGCGCTCGTCGCCGCGGTGATCTACGCCGAGACGAAGTTCGACGCGCGGACCTCGAGCGCCGGTGCCCTCGGCCTGATGCAGATCCTGCCGGCGACGGCGCGCGACCTCGCGCACATGTCGGGCGGCACGCTGTTCAAAGTCGCGGATCTCGCTCACCCGGCGACGAACATCGCCTACGGCAGCTACTACCTGCGTTATCTGCTGAACGTCTACCACGACGACTTGACGCTGGCGCTCGCCGCATACAACGCGGGCCTGGCGAACGTCGACCGCTGGGTCACGACGGCGCGCGCCCGCGGCCAGGCGCTGAGCGTCGACGCGATCCCGTTCCCGCAGACGCGTGCTTATGTCGTCCGCGTCGAGGCTGCGACGAAGACCTACCGTCGCTACTACGCAAAGCAGCTCGGCCCGCCTTAGAGCGTCCGCCAGCGGGCATGCCGATTCACGGCGGCGGCTCGAAATGACGACAGAAGAGGATGCCCGCCTTGAGCGCTAGACAAACGATCCGCGCACGAGCGCAGACGCCGCGGGTGCGCCTCGGCCTCGTAGTGCTGGCGCTCATTGTGGTGCTGGGGCTGGTGGCGGGCGGCATCGAGTTGTCGCGCACCCACGCGAAAGACGGGATTCTCACGCGGCTGCAGGAGCGTGCCACGAGCTCCGCTGACTTCGTCTCGACGTACGTATCGCTCCAGGCGGGGCGATCGGGCGCGGCGACGGTGTCGAGGTGCGGCGTGTCGCGCATCGGCTGCAGGGGAGCAGTGCGAGCCTCGGGGCGAGCAGGCTGAGCGCCTGCGCACAGCTGATCTCGGAGGGCGAGGGCCAGGGCGTCGAGCTCGGGTCCGCGCAAATCGCCGAGCTCCGCGCCAGCGCCGTTGAGGCGATGCAGGCGCTCAGGCTTGAGCTGGAGAGCGCCGCCTGAGGTGGGCTGGCCGTGCGCCCGAGCCGCGCTGCGCGGCTTGGGATACTGAAGGCGTGCCTGCCTTCAGCCTCGACTCAGCGTTCACCCCGGCTGCCGATCAGCCCAAGGCGATCAGCGAGATCGCCGAGTCGATCGAGCGTGGCGACCGCTACACGACGCTGCTCGGGGCGACCGGGACGGGCAAGACGATGACGATGGCCGGGGTGATCGAGGCGGTGCAGCGCCCGGCGCTCGTGATCGCGCACAACAAGACGCTCGCGGCGCAGCTCTGCAACGAGTTTCGCACCTACTTCCCGAACAACGCCGTCGAGTACTTCGTCTCCTACTACGACTACTACCAGCCCGAGGCCTACGTCGCGAGTCGCGATCTCTACATCGAGAAGGACTCGTCGGTCAACGCCGAGATCGATCGGTTGCGCCACGCCGCGACCGCCGCCGTGTTCGCGCGGCGCGATGTGATCATCGTCGCGTCGGTGTCCTGCATCTATGGCCTCGGCTCGCCCGACACCTATGCGCGCAACATGCAGCTGCTGCGCCGCGGCGAGTCCGTCGACCGCGACGCGCTGTTGCGCCAGCTCGTCTCAATCCAGTACACGCGCAACGACCAGGTGCTCGCACGCGGCAACTTCCGCGTCAAGGGCGAGACGCTCGAGGTTTTCCCGGCGTACGCCGAGACGGCCTACCGGGCGACGCTGTTCGGCGATGAGGTCGAGTCGCTCGCCGAGTTCGATCCGCTCACCGGCGAGCTCATCGCGCCCGATCTCGAGCACATCGCGATCTGGCCGGCGAGTCACTACAACGTCGCCGAGGGCATGGTCGAGCGCGCCGTGGCGGAGATCGGCGCGGAGCTGAACGAGCGCTGCGCGCAACTCGACGCCGAGGGCAAGCTGCTCGAGTCACACCGTCTGCGCCAGCGCACGCAGTACGACATGGAGATGCTGCGCGAGGTCGGGTTCTGCTCGGGCATCGAGAACTACTCGCGCGTGATCGACGGCCGCAAGCCGGGCGAGCGCCCCTACTGCCTGCTCGACTACTTCCCGCGCGACTTCATCTGCTTCACCGACGAGTCCCATCAGACGGTGCCGCAGATCGGGGGGATGTACGAGGGCGACCGCTCGCGCAAGCAGACGCTCGTCGACTACGGCTTCCGCCTGCCGAGCGCGCTCGACAACCGCCCGCAGACCTTCGAGGAGTTCCTGCAGATGACGCCGCAGATCATCTTCGTCTCGGCGACGCCCGGCCCCTTCGAGCGCACGCGCTCGGCGCGCGTCGTCGAGCAGATCGTCCGCCCGACCGGCATCGTCGACCCGCAGGTCGACGTCCGCACGACTCACAACCAGATCGACGACCTGATGGGCGAGGTGCGCCGGCGCGTCGACCGCGACGAGCGCGTGCTCGTGACGACGCTGACCAAGAAGATGGCCGAGGACCTCTCCGGCTACCTGCTCGAGCTCGGCTTTCGCACGCGCTACCTGCACTCGGAGATCGACACGCTCGAGCGAATCCAGATCATCCGCGACCTGCGACTCGGCGAATACGACGTGCTGGTCGGCGTCAACCTGTTGCGCGAAGGGCTCGACCTGCCGGAGGTTTCGCTGGTGGCGATCCTCGACGCCGACAAGGAGGGCTTCCTCCGCGGTGAGACTTCACTGATCCAGACGATCGGGCGCGCGGCGCGCAACATCGAGGGCACGGTGATCATGTACGCCGACCGGATGACCGCCGCGATGACCGCCGCGCTCGAGGAGACCGACCGCCGCCGGGCGATCCAGCTCGCCTACAACGAGGAGCACGGGATCACCGCCGCGAGCATCGTCAAGGGTGTCTCGGACATCGCCGAGTTCCTCAGCTCCGAGTCAAAGACGCCTTCGCGCCGGCGCCGCCGGGGCGCCAGCGCCACGGCTACCGCGACCGCCGATCTCGCACCGCCGGAGCTCGAGAAGCTCGCCGTCGAGCTTGAGGAGGAGATGCTGGCGGCCGCCGCGGACCTCCGTTTCGAGTACGCAGCAAGGCTGCGCGACGAGCTGCGCGATCTACGCAGAGCGATGCGCGAGCTGAGCACGACGGCTTAGCGAGCTGGCAGCGCCGCACCAAACCCCGGCGCGGGCGCTACTCGCCAGAGAGCTCGAGGAAGCGCTCGACCGAGGCCTCCTGGTGGGCGAGGCGCTCGGCGAGAAGATGGGCGTGGTCGGCGGTGCGCGCGAAGAAGTCCTCGAGACAGCGCTCGGGGTCGTCGGTCAAGGGGTAGACGTGGGAGACGTCCTGCTGGACGCAGGCGATGCCGAGCGGCGGCGCGCCCTGGGCCAGCGTGCGGGCCGTGCAGACCGCTGCGACCATCACACCGCGCTCAGAGGCGCGCAGCGCGACCGGCATCAAGAGCTGGGCGTGGAGGTCGGCGTCGGCGATCGTCGCGTGCTCGACGCGGACTGGCGTGCCGGCGAGCTCGGCGAGCGGCTCCCACCAGACGGCGAGGACGGTGTCGGCAGCGCGCAGCGCTTCGCGCAGTATGCCCGCCTGCTCGCGGTAGAGCTGCTCGGCGTCGCGGCGCGAGGCGGCATCGGCGAGGTCGAGGTAGCAGGGCACGCGCAGGAGCTCGCTCGGTCGCAGCGCGTCGCCGGCGCCGTGGTTGCCGAGCGCGATGTAGGTGTGGATCGTCGAGAGGTCGCGGCGGCCGTGGAAGATGATCGTCAGCTGGTCGCACAGCGTGAGGCCGCCGACGCGCATGGCCACGGCGGCCGAGTCCTCGTGATCGAGCAGGGCTCGGCTCAGCAGCTCCTCGGCGGAGTCGCCTGCCTGTCCCCCGAAGTGGGGGCCCCGCGATGGGGGATCGTCGTCGATGCGCAGCTCGCCCATGACTCGTTCCCTGCTATTTGGACCGCGCTGAACGCTACTGGCGGCGTCGGCCGGATGTCGCAGTCGTTTTTGGCTGCGGCGCAGCGCGGGTAGGGATGAGCCGGTGTCGGCCGTCGCGCTGCCAACCGTCGGTCCGCTGTCGAGCGAGGATAGGCGCACGGGGCCTCGAATGTGTGGTGAAATTCCTGTGGAGCACGCCGCCCGTGGGAGGGGCAGCCGGCGTGGCCAGCCGGCGCGACATCACGGGCATCTCAACGCAGGACGTTTTCCCTGCAAAGCGTGCATTTTATGGAAAACTCGCTAGGATCGCTGACTGATGACCTCCGCTGAGGCCTACTGATGCGGGCTCGACGCTCGCTGCTCGCCCTGCTCGGCGCGTGGGCGCTGGTGGCGGGGTTCACGCTTGCGGGCACGGCGAATGTCGCCGCCAAGGCCGGGCATGCGGCGTCGCGCGGCCCGTCGGGTGTCGCGATGCCCGTCGGCAACACGCCCGGTTGGAAGCAGGTCTTCAAGGACGACTTCAAGGGCAACGAGCTCGATTCGAAGTGGAACAAATACAACGGCGTGGTGGGCGGCGGCCTGGGGGGATGGTGGGCGCGATCGCACGCCGTCGTACGTGACGGTGAGCTCGTGCTCGAGACCTACAGCGATCCCGCGGCCTGTAAGAACGCTGCGAGCTGCGCGCTCTTCAACAACGAGGTCAGTGGCGGCGCGAAGACGAAGTTCGCCATGACCTACGGCAAGGTTCTCGTACGGGTCAAGACGACGCCCGTTGCCGATGTTTCATTCCTCGGCCTACTCTGGCCGGTTACCGACATCGCGCCACCGGAAACCGACTTCATCGTCGAGGGCGGGCCAGATCATTTGACGACGATCGGCGCGATGCTGAAGTATCTGGGCACGGGGTCGACCGGTCCGAGCGGACCGACCGGCGCCACGGGGACGACCGGGCCCGTCATCGTGCCCAACAGCGTGACGGCGAAGGCCGCCAAATGGCACACCGTGGGCGTGATCTGGAGTAAGGGCGAGCTCCAGTACACGATCGACGGCCACGTCTGGGCGACCGAGATCAATCCCAGCGTCTCCTCGGTGCCATCGAACATCGTGCTGCAGTCTCAGACCACCTGCCAGGCGGTGGCGGGGCAGGCCTGCACCGCGCCGTGGGCCGCCGTTGAGCCGAACGTAGACATCGCCTGGGTGGTCGCCTACAAGCCGCACAAGTGAAGCCCGCGGGCAGCCACTGGGGGCCTTGCCTGGGGGCGCGAGGGCGAGCATCATCACTCGCCGGCCGGCAAGTGGGTAATTGCGCTAGAAGCTAGCGTGGCCCATAGCCAACCTGGTGGGTTGCGCCCATGGCGTTGAGCCGTAGAAACCTGCTCTATCTGTTTGGCGTTGACGTGGTGTTGTTCTTGCTCGCAAACGTCACGAGTGGGAGCAACAGCAAGCACCCCGGCACCGCCAGCAACATCTTCTGGTACGCCTTCCTGATCGGCCTGGTGGCGCTGATCGTGCTCGGACTCACCGCATTGGTGCTCCGTCTGCGGCCGCGCTCGACGACCGGCTGAGCGAGCGTCACCTGCGGTAATCCGTGCGGCACGCGCGGCGCTTGTCCATTCCCGCGCGGCTTGAACGAACGTCTGTTCGTATCGGTACAATGGTCATAACGTGGCCTCATCGAACCAGATCGTCATCTCCGGGGCGCGTGAGCACAACCTCAAGAACGTCTCGCTGACCCTGCCGCGCGACGCGCTGGTCGTGCTCACCGGACTCTCGGGATCGGGCAAGTCCTCGCTCGCCTTCGACACTATCTATGCCGAGGGCCAGCGCCGCTACGTCGAGTCGCTGTCGGCTTATGCGCGGCAGTTCCTGGGCCAGATGGACAAGCCCGATGTGGACTCCATCGAGGGGCTGTCGCCGGCGATCTCGATCGATCAGAAGACAACGTCGCGCAATCCGCGCTCGACGGTCGGCACGGTCACCGAGATCTATGACTACCTGCGACTGCTGTGGGCGCGGATCGGCGTGCCGCACTGCCATGTCTGCGGCGCGCGCATCACCGGGCAGTCGCTCGAGCAGATTGCCGACCAGGTGCTCGAGCTCGCCGAAGGGACGCGTTTCATGGTGCTCGCGCCGGTCGTGCGAGGCCGTAAGGGCGAATACGGCAAGCTGCTCGAAGAGCTGCGGGTCGAGGGCTTCGCCAGGGTGCTGATCGACGGCGAGCTGCGGAGCCTCGAGGAGGACCTCGAGCTCGACCGCAAGCTGAAGCACGACATCGCGGTGGTCGTCGATCGTCTCGTCATGCGCCCCGACGTGCGCAAGCGGCTCGTTGACTCGATCGAGACCGCGGCGGCGCTCGCCGAAGGGATCGTCGCGGTGCAGATCGTGCCGCGCGAGGGCGAGGCCGGGAGCGGCGGCGGCGTCGGCGAGACGCTGACCTTCTCGGAGAAGTTCGCCTGCCTGAAGTGCGGCACCTCGATGCCCGAGCTCGAGCCGCGGATCTTCTCGTTCAACGCGCCACAGGGGGCTTGCGAGCGCTGCACCGGCCTCGGCTCGCAGCTCGAGATCGACCCGGAGCTCGTCGTGCCCGATCCCGAGCTCTCGATCGCCCAGGGTGCCCTGGCGCCGTGGGCCGGCAGCAGCTCGAGCTATTACGAGCAGATGACGGCGGCACTCGCCGAGCGCTTCGACATCGACGTCGAGCGACCGTGGCGGAAGCTCACTGCCAAGCAGCGCGACATCTTTCTCTACGGCACCGATGGCGAGCGCATCGAGGTCCGCTACCGCAACCGCTACGGGCGCGAGCGCTCCTACGCGGCGCGCTTCGAGGGCATCGTGCACAACCTCGAGCGGCGCTACCGCGAGACCGACTCCGACTTCCAGCGCGAGCGGATCGAGGAGTACATGAGCGTCCGCCCGTGCCCGGCGTGCAACGGGGCGCGACTGCGACCGGAGTCCCTGGCGGTGCTCGTCGGCGGCACGCCGATCAACGAGTTCTGCGCGCTGTCGGCACGCGGCGCGCTGGAGTGGCTCGCCGCGGTCCAGTTGAGCGAGACCGAGCGCCACATCGCGCGGCTCGTGCTGCGCGAGATCGAGGAGCGGCTGGCCTTTCTCGAGAACGTTGGCATCGGCTACCTCTCGATGGATCGTGCCGCGGCGACGCTATCCGGCGGCGAGGCGCAGCGCATCCGCCTGGCGACCCAGATCGGCTCGGCGCTGGTCGGTGTGCTCTACGTGCTCGACGAGCCCTCGATCGGCCTGCATCAGCGCGACAACGCGAAGCTCGTCGGGACGCTCGAGCGCTTGCGCGACCTCGGCAACACGGTCCTCGTCGTCGAGCACGATGAGCAAACGATGCGCGCCGCCGACCAGATCGTGGATCTTGGACCCGGCGCCGGCGAGCACGGGGGGCGGATCGTCGCGCAGGGCAGCGCGCGCGAGGTCGAGCTCGTACCCGAGTCGCTCACCGGCCAATTCCTTTCCGGCGCGGCGCAGATAGCGGTTCCTGCGCGGCGGCGAACGCCGAGCGGCTACATCGACATCCGCGGCGCGCACGAGCACAACCTGCGCGGGATCGACGTGCGCGTGCCGCTTGGGGTGCTGACCTGCGTCACCGGCGTGTCCGGCTCGGGCAAGTCGACGCTCGTCAACGACGTGCTCTTGAAGGCGGTGGCGAACCGCTTGCACCGCGCGCGCCAGCGACCGGGCGCGCATCGCGAGGTGCGCGGGATCGAGCAGCTCGACAAGATCGTCGCCGTCGACCAGTCGCCGATCGGCCGGACGCCGCGCTCGAACGCCGCCACCTACACGGGGCTCTTTGATGTGATTCGCGACCTATTCTCGAAGACGCCCGAGGCGCGGGCACGCGGTTACAAGCCGGGGCGGTTCTCGTTCAACGTCAAGGGCGGACGCTGCGAGGTCTGCCGCGGCGACGGCCAGATTCGCATCGAAATGCACTTCCTGCCCGATGTCTATGTGCCCTGCGAGCAGTGTCACGGCCGCCGCTACAACCGTGAGACGCTCGAAGTGCGCTTCAAGGGCAAGACGATCGCCGACGTCCTCGACATGTCGGTGTCCGAGGCGCTCGCCTTCTTCGAGCACATCCCGGCGATTCGCCGCCGGCTCGCGACGCTCAACGACGTTGGCCTCGGCTACATCCGGCTCGGCCAACCCGCGACGACGCTCTCCGGCGGTGAGGCCCAGCGCGTCAAGCTCGCGACTGAGCTGTCAAAGATCGCGACCGGGCGGACGCTCTACATCCTCGACGAGCCGACCACCGGTCTGCACTTCGCCGATGTCCAGCGCCTGCTCGACGTGCTCCAGCGGCTCGTCGACGCCGGCAACTCGGTCGTCGTCATCGAGCACAACCTCGACGTGATCAAGTGCGCCGACCGGCTGATCGACCTTGGACCCGAGGGCGGCGATGAGGGCGGACTGGTGCTCGCCACGGGGACGCCGGAGCAGGTCGCCGACGTCAGCGAATCGCACACCGGTCGCTTCCTCGCGCCGCTGCTTGGTGATCGTCGCGCGCGGCGACCGCGGAGCGGGAAGGTCACACGCAAACGGGCAGCCAGCGAGGACAGACAGCCGGCGCCAGCCTGAGCGAGACCGCACAGCGGTTTGCCGCCGTGGAGGGCGCCACGAGACCGGCCGCCGCGCCCGGCAGAGCGTCAGTCATCCTCGAAGCGTGGTGAGCGCAAGGCGTTCACCAGCTTCGCGAGCTCCTCAGGGTCGATCGAGAACGTGTTCTCGATCGTCGGGAAGCGTCCGAGGCGCACGTCCTCGGCGTATTCGCTGACCGCCGCGAGCATCTGGCTGTGGAGGTCGGCGTAACGCTTGGCGTGGCGCTTCGTCTGTCCCGGATAGATGCCCAGCATGTCATGCAGCACGAGCACCTGGCCGTCGGTGTCGGCGCCCGCTCCGATCCCGATCACCGGAATCGACAACAGGCGGGTGAGCTCCGCCGCGACCGCCGCCGGGATCGCCTCGAACACAACCGCGAAGCAGCCCGCGGCCTCGAGCGCGCGGGCCTCGCGCGCAACGGCGAGCGCGCGCTCTGCCGTGCGGCCCTGGGCGCGGCGGCCGCCTAGCGCGGTTGTGCTCTGTGGCGTGAGGCCGACGTGGCCCATCACGGGGATCCCAGCGGCGACGATCGCCCCGACACGCGATACCCGCGCCGGCCCGCCACCCTCGAGCTTCACCGCGTCGGCTCCGGCCTCCTTGACGAGGCGCTGAGAGCTCAGCACCGCCTGCTCGTCGGAGGCTTCGTAGGCGCCGAACGGCAGGTCGGCGACGAGCAGCGGCGTCCGCAATCCGCGGCGCGTCGCGGCGGCGAGCATCAGCATTTCCTCGATGCTGACGGTGACGGTCGAGCTGTAGCCGAGCACCACCTCGGCGGCAGAATCGCCGACGAGCACGATGTCCACGCCGGCTTCCTCGGCGATCTGCGCGCTCGGAAAATCGTAGGCCGTGATCATCACGATCGGCTCGCCGAGACGTTTCTTCTCGGCGAGGCGCGGCAGGGTCATCGCCAGACGATCGGTCGAGACGCTCACCTTCGGGGTGGTTGACATGCGTGCCTCCTCTCGGGCCTCACCATGCGCTCAGCTTGCCCCCGCTGAGCCTGGTGTGGCGATGACGTTGTCGATCAGGCGGGCTCGCCCGACCCGTGCGGCAACCGCTACAAGAACCGGCGCGTCGATCTCGGAGACCGGGGTGAGCCTCTCGGGATCGACGATGTCGAAGTATTCGGGGTCGACGCCGCGCTCGGCCAGCTCACTGCGAGCCGCGGCAGCAGCGGCCACGCCGTCACGTTCACCGTTCGCGATCATCGCGGCAGTGCGCTCGAGCGTGCGCGAGAGGGCGACCGCCCGCGCCCGTTCCGCCGGCGTCAGATATGCGTTGCGGCTCGAGCGGGCCAGCCCGTCCGCCTCGCGCACCGTGGGGCAAACGACGATCCTCGTCGGGATCGCGAGATCGCTCACGAGGCGCTTGACGACGAGCGCCTGCTGGGCATCCTTCTGGCCGAAGTAGGCCACGTCTGGCGCGACGATGTTCAAGAGCTTCGTGACGACCGTCGCGACAGCGGCGAAGTGCTGTACGCCGCGATGCGCACCCTCCAGCCGGGCGCTGAGATCGCCGCCGACGACGACGCTCGTCGCAAATCCCGGCGGATACATCTCCTCGACCGTCGGCGCGAACAGCACCTCGACGCCCCAGTCCTCGGCGAGCTTCGCGTCGCGTTCCTCGTCGCGTGGGTAGCTCGAGAGGTCCTCGTCGGGTGCGAACTGCGTCGGGTTGACGAAGAGCGAGAGCACGACGATGTCGCAGTCGGCGCGCGCCGCTTCAATCAGCGACAGGTGGCCCTCGTGGAGCGCTCCCATCGTCGCCACCAGCCCGACCGTCGTCGTAGCGCCGCGGCTTGCGTCGAGCAGCTCGCGGACACCGGCGATGGTTCGCGCGGTCCTCATGCGCCGACGCCGACGGTGGCAGGCGGATCGACCGATGACGAGGCGTGGCAGGCCAGCGAGAAGAGGAGCGATGCCCGCTCAGGCTGGCGAAGGAGGTTGTGGCTGTTCATTCTGCTCGGTCCAGTTCCCACGGGGATACCGGTCGCGACTGAGGTGGGTGCTACTGCTTCGAGGTCCGCGTCCGTGACGGTTGCGACCACCAAGTAGCCTAGCGCCCGGCAGTGCTCGCCGCCAGGATATGGCGGGCGCCGGGGGGATACGATCGCTGCATGTCCGGTGCCACCGCACGACGCGAGGAGCTGAAGGAGCTGCTGATGGCGGCGCGGCAATGCACGCGCTGCGCCGAGCTGGCGGCGACGCGGACCTCGGTGGTGTTCGGCGCCGGTAACGCCGACTCCGAGTTGATGTTCGTCGGCGAAGCGCCAGGCGCCAACGAAGACCTCCAGGGCCTGCCGTTCGTTGGTGCGGCCGGCAAGCTGCTCGAGCAGCTGCTCGGCGAGATCGGCCTGAGCCGCGCTGAGGTGTTCATTGCAAACGTGCTCAAGTGCCGTCCGCCGGGCAACCGCGATCCCCAGTCGGGCGAGATCGAGAATTGCCGGCCCTATCTCGTGCGCCAGGTCGAACTGATCGAGCCGCGGGTGATCTGCACGCTCGGGAACTTTGCGACGAAGCTGCTGCGCGGCGATCCGGCGGGGATAACACGCGTACACGGGGTGCCCGAAGTGCGCACGATCGGCGAGCACACCGCGCGCATCTATCCGCTGTTTCACCCCGCCGCGGCGCTCTACACGCCGAGCACGCTGGAGACGCTGCGCGAGGACTTCGCGCGCCTGCCGGCGGTCTTGGCTCTTGCGCAGCCGCCGCCAGCGCCCCCCACCGAGCCGACACCCGAGGAGCTCGCGCCGGCGCCGCCGACGCCAGAGGCGGCCGGCCGGAGCAAGGCCGAGGCTCAGCAGCTGGAGTTGTTCTGAGCGCGCCGGCGCGGCTTTTCGAGACCGCTGGCGCGGCCGCGACCGAGGCCGTCGGAGCCGATCTTGCGACTCAGCTCGAACAGGGCGACGTCGTGTTTGTCGCCGGCGAACTGGGCGCCGGAAAGACGACGCTGGTGCGCGGCGCCTGCCGCGCGCTCGGCGTCGAGACGGCGGTCACGAGCCCGACATTCGCGATCGGCCATCGCTATCGGGCCGATGGCGGACTTGTCGTGGCGCACCTCGATCTCTACCGCTTGTCTAGCGTCGAGGACGAGGCGCCCGAGCTCCTGAGCGACTATCTCGGCGCCGGCAGGATCACTTTCGTTGAGTGGCCGGAGCGCGCCGGCGCCGCGCTCGGGGAGCCGCGGATGCGTGTCGCGATCCGCCACGGTCGCGAGAACGAACGGACGATCGAGGTCCGAGGGTGATCACGCTCGGCTTCGACACGGCAACGCCCTCGACCACGGTGGCCCTAGAGGCGGGCGATGGCAGCATCCACGAGGCGCGTGACGACGTGGCGCTCGGTGCGCGCGGGCACCACGCCGAGTGTGTGCTGGCGCTGGCATCGGGCTTGCTCGATCACGCCGGACTCAAGTGGTCGGACATCGAACGGGTCGCGGTCGGACTCGGCCCCGGCGGCTACACCGGGTTGCGTATCGGCATCGCCACAGCACGCGGGCTGGCCCGCGCGCACGGAGCTTCGCTCGTGGGTGTCGGCACGCTGCGGGCGCTGGCTGAGCCGGCCGGTGGCGTCACGGCGCTGACGATTATCGACGCGCGGCGCGGGGAGCTCTTCCTCGCCGCCTACGCCGATGGCGTGGAGGTCCTCGGGCCGCGTGTCATCGTGCCCGCTGAGCTCGGCGAGCTCGAGCTCCCGATCGTCACCGCGCCGCTGCTTGCGCTCGGCGATGGGGCCGTGGCCAATCGCTCGCGGCTTGCCGAGGTCGGCATATCCGTTGCGCCGGAGGGATCAGTCCTTCATCTTGTTAGTGCATCAGCAATCTGCCGGCTCGCCGGCACGGATGAAGGGGTGACGGGGGAGCAGCTCGCCCCGCTTTATCTGCGCCTCCCCGACGCTGAGCTCGCTCTACGCGCATCGCTCCGATGACCACAGATCCGATCCCACTAGAGATTCGCTCGCTCCGCTACAGCGACCTGCCAGCGGTGATGGCCGTCGAGCGACGGTCGTTCCCAACGCCATGGTCGCTCGCGATGTTCGTGCTCGAGCTCTCAAAGCCCGGCGGCATGTGCCTCGCCGCCATCCGCGACGGGTGGCTCTGTGGGTACACCGTGTGCTCGCGCTATGACCTCGACTGGCATATCATGAACGTGGCCGTCGATCCGCCGTTCCGTCGGCAGGGCATCGCCTCGGCGCTGCTCGCCGAGCTCTACCGCCGCGCCGACGATTCAAAGGCACGCTTCACGCTCGAGGTTCGCCAGTCGAACCACGAGGCGATCGCACTCTACGAACGCGACGGCTTTCGCATTGCCGGCCAGCGGCGCCACTACTACCAGGACAACGGCGAGGACGCGCTGATCATGTGGCGCACGCTGGCGACCCTCGAGGGTCGCCTCGACGATGTGCCAAGCGCCGATCCGCTGGCTCAGCACCGTCGATGATTCTCGCGCTCGAGACGAGTTGCGATGACACCTGCGCGGCGCTCGTCGCCGCCGACGGCGCCGTCGCCGCAAACGTCATCTCCTCGCAGGAGGCGCACACGCGCTTCGGTGGCGTCGTGCCGGAGGTCGCCGCGCGCGCACACCTCGAGCTGATCGACCACGTGCTCGACGAGGCGTTCGCGCGAGCCGGGTGCTCGCTCGACGATGTCGAGCTTGTGGCGGCGACCCGCGGGCCTGGACTGGTGGGCGCGCTGCTGGTCGGCTTCGCCACGGCGAAGGCGCTCGCCGCCGCACGCGAGCTGCCGTTTGCGCCGGTCGATCATCTCGCCGGTCACGTCGCGGCGGCCTACCTGCGCCCCGCGGTGTTCGCGCCCCCGTTCATCGCGCTAATCGCATCAGGTGGGCATACGCTCGCGCTGGCGGTCCGTGAGCGCGGAGCCCCCCCTGAGGTGCTCGCGCGCACGCTCGACGACGCCGCCGGCGAAGCCTTCGACAAGGGCGCGCGCATGCTCGGTCTCGGTTACCCGGGCGGCGCGGCACTCGAGCGACTGGCGGCTGACGGCGACCCGCTGGCCTACGAGTTCCCGATCGGGCGGGGCGAGGACTTCTCCTTTGCCGGCCTCAAGACGGCTCTGCTCTACAAGGCGCGCGAGCTCGATCTGGACAGCCAGCAGGTCCGCGCCGACCTCGCGGCGAGCTACCAGCGGGCGATCGTCGAGGCGCTCGCGCTCCGCGTCGAACGGGCGCTCGAGCGAACCGGCCTGGGCCGCCTCGCGCTCGGCGGCGGCGTCGCCGCGAACGGCGCCTTGCGCGCCCGCCTCGGTGGGCTCGGCGTCGAACTTTTCCTGCCGCCACTCGAGCTGTGCACCGACAACGCCGCGATGATCGCGAGCGCGGCGTTCGACATCGAGCCGCTGGCCTATCCCAGCTACCTTGACCTCGACGTCTACGCGACCGGCGAAGGTCCCCTACGGTGAGCGAGGTTGTTCTCTACGGGCGAGCGGGCTGCTGTCTTTGTGACGATGCGCGAGTCGTGCTCGAGCGCGTTCGGCAAGACCTGCCCTTCGAATTGCACGAGCGCGACATCGACTCCGATGAGCGGCTTCTGCGGACCTACCTCGAGCGCATCCCGGTCGTCGTCCTCGACGGCGAGGAGCTTTTTGAGCTGCAGGTCGACGAGCGGGCTCTGCGTGTGCGGCTGACTGGCGCGGGCGATGATCTAGAGTCCGAGCCGATGAGTCTCGGCGAGCTCGCCAACTCCGACGACGCCGATGTCCTCCCGGTAGAGCGGCTGCCGCTCGGCATCGCGGCGCGCCTATCGCGCTACCTGCAGGTGCTGACGCAGGCGCGCAAGATGGGGCGCGACACGATCTCCTCGCAGGAGCTCTCGAACTACACGCACGTCAACTCGACGCAGATTCGCCGCGACCTGTCCGGCTTCGGCAAGTTCGGCAAGCGCGGCGTCGGCTACAACGTCGATTCGCTCGTCCTGCAGATCCGCAAGATCCTGCGCACGGCGGGGCAGCACAACATCGCCCTGTTTGGCGCCGGACATCTCGGTCGCGCGATCGCCTCCTCGGAGATCTTCGCCGACCACGGCTTTCGCGTCGTCGCGATCTTCGACAGCGACCGCGGCAAGGTCGGCGAAGCGATCGGTCAGCACACCGTGCGCCACAACGACGAGCTGCGGAGCGTAGTCGACGAGCAGGAGATCGTCGTCGGTGTGCTCGCCGTCCCAACCGCTGCTGCACAAGGGCTCGCCGACGACCTCGTCGCGACCGGAATCAAGATCATCTTCAACTACTCCGAGGCGCTCCTCAACGTCCCACCCGAGGTCACCGTGCACACCTCGAGCCCTGCCGTCGACCTGCTCTACGCGCTCTACTTCTATCTCGCCTGACCCGTGATCGACCTTCAACGCGCGGCCGAGCTCTTCGCCACCGCCAGCGACCTGACCGTGGGCCTCGAGGAGGAGTTCGCGATCCTCGATCCCGCGACATTCGATCTCGCGCCGCGCTTCGAGGAGCTTCGCGACGCCGCCGCGGCGAGCATGCCCGAACTCCGTGAACAGATCACCGGCGAGCTGATCTCATCGGAGATCGAGATCATTTCCGGCCGCGGTAGCGACCTGCGCGACGCCCTGAATCGGCAGCGTGAGCTGCGGCGTGCCCTCTTTGCGCTCGCGGCCGCCAAAGGCGCGGCGCTCGCCGCGACCGGCACGCACCCATGGGCGGACTACCGCAAGCAGCCGATCATCGACACCGAGCACTACCGCCGCGTCGAGGAGGGTCTGAAGTACGTCGCCTGGCGCAACAACACGTTCAGCCTGCATGTCCATGTCGGCGTTCGCGGCGGCGATCGCGCGGTCCGTGTCTGCGACCGGCTGCGTCCGGTGCTGCCACTGCTGCTCGCGCTGTCGGCAAATTCACCTTTCCTCGACGGCCGCCTTGCCGGCCTGCACTCGACGCGCTCGCAGATCTTCACCCGCAGCTTCCCGCGCTGCGGCGTGCCCGACGCTTTCGGCAGCTGGCAGGCCTACCTCGCCTACATCGAGCTGTTGCTGAGCACCTCCTCGATCATCGAGTACACCCAGGTCTGGTGGTCGGTGCGTCCGCACTTCGCCTTTGGCACCGTCGAGGTTCGCATTTGTGATGCGCAGTCGAGCGCGGTTGAGTCCGACGCGCTGGCTGCGCTGATCGTCGCCTGCGTCGCGCAGGCGCTACGCGACATCGACGAGGGGGTGCCGTTCAGCGATCCACCGGGACGACTGATCGAGGAGAACGTGTGGCGGGCGATCCGCCACGGGCTCGACGGCCGGATGATCGACTTCGAAGCCGGCGGTGAGGAGTACCCCTCCGCCCAGATCGCCGAGCGGCTACTGGAATGGACCGCGCCGGTCCGCGCCGAGCTCGAGATCGAGCCTTCGTTTGGCGAGCGCAACGGCGCCCAACGCCAGCGGGCGATGAGCGCGGCCGGGGCGAGCATGCAAGAGGTCTACGAGAGCGCCGTGCGCGAAACGCGCACGACCTACGCCGAGGAGGTCAGGGCATGAGCACACCACCGCCATACGAGCCGGCCGAGCACGAGCCGGCCGAGCGCGAGCCGCCCGAGGACGAACGACCCGAGCCGGCCTCGGCCGAGCCGAGCGAGGAGGAGCTGCGCGCCGCCTTCGAGGAACAGCTGCGCAAGATCAGCGCCACCGATGTGATCGTCCAAACCGCGGTGTCGTTGATCAACATCGCCGGACGCCGTCTCGGCACCGCGCCGGGGACCGAGGACGAGCGCGACCTGGCGCAGGTGCGCGACGCGATCGACGGCGTCCGGGGACTGCTGCCGGTGCTCGAGCGCGGCGAAATGGGACCGACGCTCGGCCCGTTGCGCGACGCCGTCTCGGCGCTCCAGGTCGAGTACGCCAAGCTCATCGCGGCCCCCGCCACGGGCGGCTCCGCGCCCGCCGAGGGCGGCTCCGAACCCACGGGGGACGGCGGCGAGCAGCCGCCACCTGGCGGCGCGCCCGGGCCCGCTCAGTCCAGCGGGCGGCTCTGGGTTCCTGGTTCATAAAGCGCGCGCGAGCCGACCGCGACGTTGCCTTTGTCTATAGACTGGCCGGCGTCGATGTCGCCGGGCGGCCACGCAGGCTGCCCGGTTTCGCGTTGTGGCACACCCGCTGTGGGGTGCGCAAATGTCTTCTGAGGAGTCCTGTTGAGCAACTTTCTGAGCCACCACGGTGTCGTGGTCGCCCTCGTGTGTGCCGCCTGCGCGCTTGCCTACGGCGCGCTCACCGCGCGTGCGCTGCTGGCGCTCTCGCCGGGCAACGAGCGCATGCGGACGATTTCCGCCGCGATCCAAGCTGGTGCGCGCGCCTACCTCAACCGCCAGTACACGACGATCGCCGCCGTCGGTGTCGTGGTGTTCGTCGGGCTGATCTTCATCCAGAACATCGCCGTTGCGTCGGGCTTCGCGATCGGCGGCATTCTCTCGGGCTCTGCGGGCTACATCGGCATGAACGTTTCGGTGCGCGCCAACGCGCGGGTCGCCGAGGCGGCGCGCGGCGGCGTGCCGTCGGCGTTGCGCGTCGCCTTCAGCGGTGGTGCGATCACCGGGCTGCTCGTGGTTGGCCTGGCGCTGCTCGGCGTCTCAGGCTACTTCGGCGCGCTGACTGCGCTCTTCCACGACACGCCAAAGACCGCGGTCACCGCGCTCATCGGGCTCGGCTTCGGCGGCTCCCTGATTTCGGTCTTCGCGCGGCTCGGCGGCGGCATCTTCACCAAGGCTGCGGACGTCGGTGCCGACCTCGTCGGCAAGGTCGAAGCCGGGATCCCCGAGGATGACCCGCGCAACCCGGCGGTGATCGCGGACAACGTCGGCGATAACGTCGGCGACTGCGCCGGCATGGCGGCCGACCTCTTCGAGACCTACGCCGTTACAGCCGTCGCCGTGATGTTGCTCGGCGTGCTCACCTTCCACGAGCAGACGCGCGTCGCGCTCTTCCCACTGATTCTCGGCGGCGTTGCAATCATCGCCTCGATCATCGGCACCTTCTTCGTGCGCTCGCGCGCCGGGAACGTCGAGCGCGCGCTCTACCAGGGCCTGATCGCCTCGGCCGTGATCGCCGCGGCGGCGTTCGCGCCCGTGACCTACTGGCTGATGCGGAGCATCTCGCTGGACAACGGCGCCCACGCGCCGCACTGGTTCAGGCTCTATCTCTGCGCGTTGATCGGGATCGCCGTTACGGCGCTGCTGTTTGTCATCACCGACTACTACACCTCGACGCGCTTCTCGCCTGTCAAGAAGACCTCCAAGGCATCGCTGACCGGGCACGCGACGAACATCATTCAGGGCTTCGCCTCGGGCCTGCAGGCGACAGCGCTGCCGGCGCTCGTGCTGGTGCTCGGCATTCTCGGCTCGTGGAAGCTTGCCGGCGGCGGCACGATCGGCATCTACGGCATCGGCGTCGCCGTCATGGGCCAGCTCTCGTTGACCGGCCTGATCGTCGCCCTCGACGCCTTCGGGCCGATCACCGACAACGCCGGCGGCATCGCCGAGATGGCCGACCTGCCCGAGGAGGTGCGCAACGTCACCGACCCGCTCGACGCGGTTGGCAACACCACCAAGGCCGTGACGAAGGGCTACGCGATCGGCTCCGCCGTGCTCGCCGCGGTCGTCCTCTTCGCCGGCTTCCAGCAGGAGCTCGCGGCCAAGGGCAAGCACGAGATCTTCGCGATCAACCAGCCGCCGGTCCTGATCGGCCTGCTCCTCGGCGGCCTGATGGTCTGCCTGTTTGCCTCGATGGCGATCGAGGCGGTCGGTCGCGCCGGCGGCGCCGTCGTCGAGGAGGTCCGCCGTCAGTTTCGCGAGAAGCCGGGGATCATGGAAGGCACCGAGCAGCCGGACTACGCGACCGCCGTTGACATCGTGACGCGCACGGCGCAGCGCGAGATGATCCTGCCGGCGCTGCTGCCGATCCTCATGACCGTCATCGTCGGGTTGATCTCGATCCAGGCGCTCGGCGGCCTGTTGATCGGCGTAATCGTCGTCGGCTTCTTCTTTGCCGTCCTGATGACCGCGGGCGGCGGCGCCTGGGACAACGCAAAGAAGCTGATCGAGGACGGCGCCTACGGTGGCAAGGGGTCGGACGCGCACGCCGCGTCGGTCACCGGCGATACGGTTGGCGACCCGTTCAAGGACACCGCCGGGCCGGCGATCAACCCGATGATCAAGGTCGCGAACATCGTCGCGATCCTGATCATTCCGCTGATCACCTGAGCGCCGCCGCGCGACGGCGAGTAGCATCCCGCGCCGATGTTCGTCCTCATCGTTGGAGCAGGCCGCGTGGGCTCGGCCGTTGCCAAGCGCGCGCTCGCCGAGGGCCATGAGGTCTCGGTGCTCGACGAGGATCCCCTCTCGCATGAGCGGCTCGAGGAAATCGACGGTCAGACCTGGGAGGACGCCGGCGGCCTCTTCACGGTCGGCACGGCGCTCGAGGTCGACGCCTTGATCGAGGCCGGCGTCCAGCGCGCCGACGTGTTCATCGCCTCCACCGACGGCGACAACACCAACCTCACCGTCGCCCAGGTCGCCCAGCGTCGCTTTGGCGTCGGCAACGTCGTCTGCCGGGTGATGGATCCGGCGCGCGCGGCCTGGTATGCCGAGCAGGGGCTGCGCACGATCTCGCCCACCCGCCACGCGATCGAGATGTTCGAGCAGGCGCTCGGCCTCGGTTCCTAGGCGAGGCTAAACGAATGTACGTGATCATCGTCGGCGCCGGCAAAGTGGGCCTGAACCTCGCCCGTGAGCTGATCGACAAGGGCCACGAGGTGACGCTGCTCGAAAGCGACCGCCGTCGCTACCTCGTCGTCGAAGAGGAGCTCGAGCACGTCGTCCAGTACGGCGACGCAACGGAGCTGTGGGTGCTCGAGCGCGCCGGCATCCAGCGCGGCGATCTCGTCGTGGCGGTCACCGGCGACGACGAGGACAACATGCTCGTCTGCCAGGTCGCGAAGGAGAAGTACGAGTGTGAGCGCGTCATCGCGCGCGTCAACAACCCGCGAAATCTCCAGCATTTCAAGCTCCTCGGGGTCCAGCCCGTGGTCTCGGCGACCGATCTGATCCTGCGCCTGATCGAGCACGAGGTGCCGCGCTACGGCCTCGTCCACCTGCTCGCACTCGAGGAGGAGCGACTCGAGATCATCGAGCTCGAGGTCCAGGCGGGAGCACCGGCGGCGGGCCTGCGCGTCGCCGACGTCCGCCTTCCCGAGGGCAGTCTCGTGATCTCGGTGCTGCGCGCCGGCCGTGGCTTCGTGCCGACGCCGGACACGATCGTCGAAGCCGGTGACCAGGTCCTCCTAGTACTGGACGCGGGCCTCGAAGAGCAGATCACGCCCGTTTTCTCCTACGCTGAGTGACCACCCGCCGCGTTCGGGCGTAACGTTTGCGCCATGCGAGGCCGTCTGGCTTTGGGTGCGGTCACTGTTTTCGTGGGGCTGGCTCTTCCCGTCAGTGCGCTTGGTCAGGCAACCGGGACGGTTGCCGGGCTGCGCGCGCAGGTCAAGCGTTTCGTCACCGCGGAGCTCCACGAGGACGGCGCCACGGTCTGCGCGATCCTGAACGCGCCGCTCAACGACACGCGCCACGGCGTGAGCTGCACGGCGCGCTGGGACGCGAAGATCAAGGCCTCGCTCGCGCGGTCGGGCTCGCGCAAGCACCTGCACGCCGACATCGCAGCGCTGGAGAGCGCGGCTGTCTCCTCCGACGGTCTCCACGCGTCGATCAGGACGCCCTATCCGCTGCTCTCAGGACACGCGCGCTCGCACTTCTACTGGACCGATGACTGCTGGATGCTGACGAGCTGAGCGCGCCCCGCGCGCAGCCCACGCTGGGCGCAAGCGCGTCCTAAATCACCCCATATCTCGCTCACCCCGGCTGCCGGTTGACCATCTAGGGTTCGTCGATCAAACGCCGCAGCTTCGCCTCACCGCAGCCGAACATCCCCGGGCAGGGCATCCTCGCCGGCTACACCCTCGGCTTCTGGGGGCTCGTGGTCGCGATCGGCGCCGCCACCGGGCTTGCCGCCGCCGGGTTCACCGCGCTGCTCGAGTTCGTCGAGCGACTGGCCTGGCGCCGTCCCGCGAGTCATTTCCTCGCCGCCGTCACCGCCGCTTCGCCGGCGCGAGATCTCCTCGTGCTGGCCGGCGCCGGGGCGCTCGCCGGCATCGGCGCACTGCTTCTGCCGCGACTGCGCGGTTCGGGCGGCGGCGAGGTCTCCGAGGCGATCTGGTTGCGCGGTGGGCACCTCGAGCTGCTGGGGAGCCTCGGGCGCGGGGTGCTCTCGATCGTCACCGTCGGCATGGGCGCTTCGCTCGGCCGCGAGGGAGCACCACAGCTCGCCGGTGCGGCGTTCGCGAGCAAGCTCTGCGAACACAGCAAGACGATCACCCAGAGCCAGCGCCGGTTGCTCGTCGCCGCCGGTGCCGGTGCCGGCATGGCCGCCGTCTACAACGTCCCACTGGGCGGCGCCCTGTTCGCGCTCGAGGTCCTGCTGGGCAGCCTCGCGCTGCCGCTCGTGCTGCCGGCGCTGCTGACCAGCCTGATCGCGACGGCCGTCGCCTGGATCGTGGTTCCGACGCACGCGACCTACCTGCTGCCCGGCTTCCACGTCTCTGCCACCCAGATCGTCTGGGCCGCCCTGGCAGGACCGCTCGCCGGCCTCGTCGCGATCGCCTGGGTGCGCCTGATCGCAAAAGCCAACCACTCCCGTCCGACCCGCCGTGCGATGCGCGTGCTCGCGCCGATCGCGGTCTTCATCGCACTCGGGGCGGTCGCGATCCAATATCCGCAGCTGCTCGGGAACGGCAAGGATCTCGCTCAGCTGGCCTTCGTCGGCAAGCTCTCACTCGGCCTGCTCGCGGTGCTCTTGATCCTCAAGCCGCTTGTCACCGCGGCCTGTCTGGGTAGCGGCGCACCCGGCGGTCTCTTCACCCCGACGCTCGCACTGGGCGTCCTGTTCGGCGCGCTGCTCGGTCACGCCTGGAGCGAGCTCTGGCCTGGTTCGCCGACCGGCAGCTACGCCCTGATCGGCGGCGGAGCGCTACTCGCGGCCGCCATGCAAGGCCCGCTCTGCGCGACCGTGCTGATGCTCGAGCTGACCCACAGCGACGGCACGCTGACCGTCCCGCTGCTGCTCGCCGTCGGCCTCGCGACGGTCGTCGCGCGACTGCTCGCGACGCCCTCGATCTACTCCGCGCGGCTGGCCGAGGACGATCAGCCGGCGCCGCCAGCAAACCACCCGCCTCCCACGGAGAGCGCGCTACCCGCCTGACAGCGCAAGCAGCCTTGGCGTCGCGGCCGGGTCAGTGGTCAGTGGTCATTGGCATCGGCCCCGAGGCCGTCACGCTGTCGTCAACACGGTTCCGATGGGCAGGAACTCTTGGATTGCGAGGCTGAGATCGTCAATTCGAAGGGGCTTGGTCAGGTATGCGTCCATTCCGCATTCCTCGCAACGCCGCCGGTCGCGTGGCGTAGTCATCGCGGTCACGGCGATGATCGGCACGCGACGACCTTTCTCGGCCTTGCGGATCTGCCGGGTCGCCTCAAACCCGTCGATTACGGGCATCTGGCAGTCCATAAAGATCGCGGAATATTCGGTGCGTGCCGCCATATCGATCGCCTCTTGGCCATTTTCCGCGATGTCCGTCTGCAGACCCAGGCCGATGAGTAGCTGGCTGGTGACGATACGGTTGATCGGGTCGTCCTCGGCGGTGAGCACCAACAGTCCGCGGTCGACCGGCCCGCTTGCGGCCTGGGCCCCGGCTCCGCTCCCAGACTCGACCACCGACGTCTCCTCGCCCGGCGCGGCGCGCGCGAGGAGCGCAGCCGAAATCGCGTCGTAGAGCGCCGCCTGGCGTATCGGTTTGACGTGTACCGCCGCGATAAAGTCGACAGCGAGCGGCAGCTCATCGGGCGCCGCCGAGCTCAGGACCACGACGTTTGACCGGCTGAGCATCGGGTCTTTGCGCATCGTGGCCAGGAGATCCATGCCGGTACTGTCTGGCAGGTTGACGTTGAGGACCACGAGTTCGACTGGCGCTCCGGAGTGCGCCGCCTGCTCCATCGCGTCGACAGCATCGACGACTCGAGCGAAGGCGTCGCACCCGACCTCCCAGCCGGCAAGGTAGTGCTCGATGTCGGCGCGCGTCGTGGGGTTGTCGTCCACCACCAATACGCGTGCACCGCGGAGGTCGTGATGGCTATCCGCGGGCTCCGCGACGGCCGCGACCTCGGGCAGACGCGCGGTGAACCAGAAGACACTCCCGCCTTCCTCGCGGGGCTCGGCGCCGATTTCACCGTCCATCAGATCGACCAACTGGCGTGAGATCGTCAACCCAAGGCCGGTGCCTCCGTACTCCCGAGTTATCGATGGGTCTGCCTGGACAAACGCGTCGAAGAGCGCGGTTACCGTGTCGCTATTAATTCCGACGCCGGTGTCTGTGACGGTGAAGCGAAACTGGCCCCTTGCTTGGCGCTCGAGCCGCACCGAGACCTCGCCAGACTCTGTGAACTTGACCGCATTTGATAGCAAGTTGAGCAATATCTGACGAAGCCGGTCACGGTCACCGGTAACCTTGACGGGCACGGCTGTGTCAATCCAGTGACTGATTTCGAGTCCTTTTGCGTGCGCACGCGGCGCAAGCACCTGGCACGCCTCCTGGATCGTTTCGCGCAGATCGAAGTCGATCCAGTCGAGCTCGAGGCTCCCGGCTTCGATCTTGGAGAAGTCGAGCACATCGCCGATGACGGCGAGCAACGCCTCGGCGGAGGTTGTTAAAGCTGCGACATACTGACGCTGGGTCGCGTCCAGCGTCGTGCCGCCCAGAAGCGTGGTCATGCCTAGGACACCATTGAGCGGTGTACGAATCTCGTGGCTCATGTTCGCGACAAACTCTGACTTCGCTTGCGACGCTCCGATCGCTGCTGCGCGCGCTAACTCGAGCTCGCCCGATTTGCGATGCAGTTCGGCAAAGAAGCCTACCTTCGCGCGTAGAACCTCCGCTGAGAGCGGCGCGAAGATGAAATCCACGGCCCCGCTCGCATACGCCCGCGGGATGTGGACTTCGTCTTGCGTGTACGCCGTGGCAAAAATGATCGGCGTGCTCTCAGAGTCTCGCCGCTGGCGGATCAGTTTGGCCGTTTCGTAGCCGTCCATCTCCGGCATCTCGACGTCCATCATGATCACTGCAAAAGTGCGCTCGGTCACCGCACGCAGGGCTTCCAATCCAGATTGCGCCTCGAAGATCGGATGGCCGAGAGGCTCGAGGATCGCGCGGATCGCCAAGCGCTTTGCGGCATTGTCGTCGACGACGAGGATCGCAGCGTCGAGTCGGCTGCTTTCAGCGACGATGCCGACGGCGGTTGAAGCGCTCACGGCCATCAGGCCGGCGCCGTTGCAACGGGCTCGCGGACCGGAAGCCACTTCTCGATCGCCGTCAGCAGCTCAGCCGTATCGATCGGTTTGGGGATGTAGTCCGAGGCACCCGCCTCAATGCAGCGCTCGCGCTCGCTGCCGACCACCTTTCCTGTCACGGCGATGATCGGCACATCGGCCCATTGCGGGAGCTTTCGCACCGCCCGCATGACTTCGTAGCCGTCCATGCCGGGCATCATGATGTCCATCAGGATCAGGTCGATGTCGGAGCGCTCGCCGAGGATCGACAGCGCCTCCGAGCCGCGCTCGGCCGGGACGACGTCGATCTTGCCTCGCTCGAGTAGCGCGGTCAAAGCAAAGATGTTGCGGAAGTCATCGTCGACGACGAGCGCCGTTATCCCCGAGGCCGATCTCTCATAAAAGGCGGCGCTGCGCTCCTCCCGTGAGCGGTTTGGCCCAATCACTGGCTCGGGCTCTGCCGTCCCGACCTGGATCGCGCCGTCTGCGATATCGGTCGGTCCGCCGTTCGTGGCGGCGACGAAGTCGCCGGATCCGTCACCCAGCTCTGGGCGGTGCCCGTTGCTCGGCGACGCAAGCGCTGGCTCGTCGCTCGCGGCTACCTCCCCGACTAGGGGAGGCAGGTCAACCGCCTTGAGCGGCAGGAAGACCGTGAAGGTGCTTCCAGCGCCAGCCTTGCTGACGAGTGTGAGCTGCCCGCCCATCAGACGGGTCAGATCGCGACTGATCGACAGTCCAAGCCCGGTTCCGCCGTACTCGCGCGCTGTCGTGCCGTTCGCCTGCGCAAACGCCTCGAAGACCATCTTTTGCTGGTCTTCCCCGATTCCGATGCCTGTGTCGCTGACGGCGATCGCGAGAACCGCGGCCGCCGCGGAGAGTTGTGGCTCATCAGACCCCCAGGTCGCGTTGCTCAGCTCGAGCTTTACGCCAACCTCGCCCTCTGCGGTGAACTTGAAGGCGTTTGAGAGCAGGTTCTTGATGATCTGACGAAGGCGAAGCGCGTCGACGACGATCGTTTCTGGCAGCCCATCGCCGAGCTCAACCGCGAAGCCCAACCCCTGCCGGCTCGCGACGGCCTCGAAGCTCTGCACGATGCTGTCGCGAAAATCGGCGAGCGCGAGCGGGCCGACTTCCAGTGTCACGGTGTTCGACTCGACTTTCGCTACGTCCAGAATGTCGTTGAGCAGTGCGAGCAGGTCGAGCGCGGAGGAGCGGATGACCGTGGCATATTCGACCTGCCGCGGCGTCAGGTTTCGGTCAACGTTGTCTTGAAGCTGTTCCGCCAGCACGAGCAGGCTGTTGAGCGGCGTGCGGAGCTCATGCGACATGTTGGCGATGAACTCCGACTTGTACTTCGCGGAGACCGACAACTCGGTCGCCTTTTCCTCAACCAGCCGCCTCGCTTCCTCCACTTCGAGATACTTGAGCTCGACCTCGGCGTTCTTGTCTGCAAGCAGCTTGGCCTGGTCGGCGAGTTCGGCATTCGACGCTCTTAGCTGGTCCTGTCGCGACCGCAGCTCGTGGGCTTGTGAGCGCGCCTGTTCGAGCAGCTTCTCCGTAACGGTCGTCGCATCGACGGTGTTGAGCACGAGGCCGATGCTTTCCGTGAGCTGCTCAAGGAACGACTGGTGGGTGCGGCTGAAGGTAGCGAGCGATGCCAGCTCAATCACGGCACGCACCCGACCCTCGAAGAGAATCGGCAGAACGATGATGTTCAGTGGCACCGCCTCACCGAGTCCCGAGTTGACCTGGATGTAATCGCCGGGAACCTCGGTCAGCAGGATGCGCTCCTTCTCCACTGCACATTGCCCGACCAAGCCTTCCCCGATGCGAAAGAACTGCGCGAGGTGCTTGCGCTCCTTGTAGCCGTAGCCGGCTTGGAATTGCAATACGGGCTCGCCGCCGTCGGTTTCCGTTAGGACGTAGAAAACCGCGTGCTGCGCCCCGACGAGCGGCGCGAGCTCGGACAGAATCATGCTCGACACGGTCGCGAGGTCGCGCTGACCCTGGAGCATGCGCGTGAAGCGCTCGAGGTTCGTCTTTAGCCAGTCCTCCTCGGTGTTGACCCGCGTCGTCTCGCGCAGCTTCCGGATCATCTCGTTGAGGTTGTCCTTTAGGACCGCCATCTCGCCGCTTGCCGCCACGCTCACCTGACGCGTCAAGTCCCCTTCGATCACCGCGCTCGCGACCTCATCGATCGCGCGTACCTGGTTGGTGAGGTTCGCGGCGAGCTGATTGACGTCGTCGGTGAGGTCCTTCCACACGCCCTCGACCTCTTTGGACTGCGCCTGACCGCCGAGCTTGCCCTCGGCGCCGACTTCGCGCGCGACGCGCGTTACCTCACCGGCAAAGCGGTTCAGCTGGTCAACCATCGCGTTGACGGTCGTCTTCAGCTCGAGAAACTCGCCGCGGACATCGGCCGTGATCTTCTTACTGAGATCGCCGTTGGCCACCGCCGTTGTCACGACGGCGATGTCGCGGACCTGATCGGTCAGGTTGCTCGCCATCACGTTCACCGTGTCGGTTAACTCTCTCCACACACCGCCGACTTCGATTGTATGCGCGGCCGCCTGACCGAGCTTGCCTTCCGTACCGACCTCACGCGCGACGCGTGTGAGCTCGGAGATGAAGCCGTTGAGCTGTCCGACCATGCCGTTGATGGTGTTCTTGAGCTCGAGCATCTCACCGTGTACTTCGACCGACACCGTCTTGCTCAAGTCGCCGCTGGCGACAGCACCGATTACGCGCTGCATCTCGCTGCTCGGGCGTACAAGATCCTCGATCAGACTGTTGACCGACCCAACGCACGCGTCGAAGACATGGTCGCCTCCGCCCAACGAAACGCGCTGGGACAGCTTGCCGTCCTTACCGACGACGCGGCTGACGCGCTCGAGCTCAGTGCCAAACCGCTGACTGGACGCGATTACCTCGTTGAGGTTATCTGCGATTTTGCCCGGCACACCGGTCCAGTGCACCGGCATGCGCGCGGTCAGGTCACCGGCGCGCACATCGCTTAAAACCTGCAGCAGAAGCTCGCCGTCGAGGACGGTTTCGTCAGCGGCGATGATTTCGGGCATACGTGTCCGTTCGGTCGTCCTATGGCCCGTGACAGTGGCGACGAGCCTCAAGGGGACCCGGGTCGCACTAGGTGTTTCGGCGGCGAGCAATCGGCGCCTTAGTTGGTCCCCTGAATTCCGTGATGCGCACTTTGTGACTGTCCCTCAACATGTTTCTCTCTGGATTAGTGGCACCTAACTCAAAGTGCTTGCGCAAATAGTGTCCACATGAACGTTCCTAGGGCTCAGTCTCGCGTGGCGATCGCGGTCTCTGACAAGACGGCCGACTCGCACGACGTCACGAATGGCAACGGCGTGTCCGACGCACCCGACAGCTGGTTGCGGCCGATAACGACCATCGAGGAGCACTCCGCGCGCGATCGCGGGCGTCTGCTGCTCGCAGAGGACGACGCGAGCAATCAGCTCTTCGCGCGTCACCTACTTGAGCTTGATGGTTGGCAGGTGTCAGTCGTCGAGAACGGCCGCGAGGCGGTCGCGGCAGCAGTGACCGGCGCTTACGACGCGATCCTCATGGACTGCCAAATGCCGCAGATGAACGGCTACGAGGCGACGACCGAGATTCGCGGCCACGAAGGTAGCGGGCACCACACACCAATCTTCGCGCTTTCCGCTGACGACTCGAAGAGTGAGCGGGTACGTTGCATGGCCGCCGGCATGGACGACTACGTGGCAAAGCCCGTCACGGCGGCCGGGTTGGAGGCGGCGCTGGAGCGAGCGCTGACTGGCGTTCCCCGTGGGCTGATGCCGGCGGCAAGCTCACGACTACGTGTCTGGTTGGCGCGGGGGCTGGTCGCTCCGGTGCTCGACTGGAGCCGACTTGAGGCGGTCTCGCACGCCGACGCCGCAATGGGCTGCCACCTCGTAGAAGTCTTCGTTACCGGCGCCCGGGAGCGTATTGCCCAGCTCGCCAAGGCCGAAGAGGCCGGCGAGCTAGCGCTCATGCGAAGCCTCGCTCATAGCCTCTGTGGCTCTGCTGCGGCGATCGGCGCGACGCGCATGGAGCAGGCAGGCCGCGCTCTCAGGATGGCCGTAACGAGAGGCCGCAGTGGTGAGATGCGTTCACGCCGCGCCGAACTTGAGGCGGCATTTGCGCTTACCGAGACGGCCCTACTGGAGGCGAACAAGGCGGTGCCTGTTGCCCGAGCTCGTAATCGATCATAAGCACAGGCAATTCGTTTCGCCTCGCCCGCGCCTCGTCATTGCCGACGATGATGCGTTTGTGCGCGCAATGCTGGCCGCCCAGTTGGACCAGATGTTCGAGTGCGTGGGAACAGCAGCCGATGCGCGGACGGCAGTTGCTCTGGTTGTGGCGCAGCGCCCGGACGTCGTAATACTCGACGTCAACATGCCCGGGGGCGGCGCGATGCACGCGACGCGTGAGATTCGCAAGCAATCGCCTGATACCGCCATCGTCGTCCTCTCGATCGACGAGGTGCGGGGGGATATGAGCGAACTGCTGAAGGCTGGGGCGATGAGCTATCTGCGCAAGGGCATCGACGAGCGCACGCTATCCCGCAAGCTTGCGGCTGCGATCGAGGGCCATCGCCGCAACCTGCAGTCCGCAAAGCCGGGAAACAACACGGTTTAGCCGCCAACGTAAGGCAGACTAGAGCCGGACCGGTCCAAGAGTAAGCCGGTGCTGGCCGGCCGAAGGGTGAGCCCGCGATCGCCCTCCTGGGGGCCGGGCTAGGTTGTTGCAGCGTTGGCGCCCGGGTCCAACAGGCCGCGGGCGCACGCGATCGCAACGAGTTGTGCCTGTGAGCGCGCACCGACCTTTCGCATCGCGCTGCGGACGTGCGTCTCGACGGTCGTGGAGGCGATCCCGAGCTCGGCGGCGATTTCATAGGCCCGTCGGCCCAAGGCGACCCATCCCAGAACCTCGAGCTCGCGGGGAGACAGATACTCGCCCGTCTGCAAAGCCAACGTCTTGATCCGTGTCGGCCTCGCGGCGGTGTGAAGGGCCACGTACAGGGCCAGGCTGTGACCGTCGATCTGCGCCCAGTGAGCGGCGTATTGTAACCGCACGCGGTCACCATCGGCGTGCAGCATCGCTCCGTCACCGTTGAAGCTCCCTTGACGCTGAAAGACGCGCCAATGCGTGTCGAGCAACTCCCACTCGGTCGGATCGTAAAACGAGTCGATCCGTAGCCCGAGCATCCGCTCGCGCGTGTAGCCCAAAGCCTCGACCAAGGCATGGTTCAGCGCCACGATCCGCCGGTCCTGATCGAGCAGCATCATCGGGCTTTCCGAAAGTCCAAACACTCTCCAGAACGTCTGGCGCCAACCATCGGCCACGCGGTTTGTGTCGGCCGAGGCAAGCTGCGCGAGCAGCGCATTGCGGTCGATCTGTGCGAGTGCGCGATCGCGCGCGGCCTGCTCACGGTCAGCGGCTGCGCGGACCCGTTCACGTGCTGCGCTGGCACGAGCCAGAGCGGCAGCTCTACGGTCCGCAGCCGCGCCCTCTCGCGCCTTTGCGGCCCGCGGCGGCATTTGGGCATCGGTTCGCTGAAGGGCGACATTCAGCGAGACAGGGTGTCGCGCCTTCCAGCGGCGGTCACCCAGGTCGGCGGCGACATCGCGCGCCACCGCAGCAAGGTCACGGGTGTGCGCGGCAGCGTCGCGAGCGTCCGCCGCCGCGACGCGGCGCGTGGCGCCGGGATCTCGCGGCTCGTCCGTGACTTGCCGGCGAGTTGAAGTGGGCGAGGCGGCTGGTCGGCGTCTCAGCTTGCCGGGGCGATCGGTTGTGCTGCGACCGTTTGCGTGGCGGTCGGCCACGACAGCCCTCCTGGGTTTGGCATGCTTCAAATAGGCCCGGGGCCGAGCCGATGCACCTTCGGAGATTAGCAACAAACGGTACTTTGCGTACCGGTCATTCCGGAATAGCGTGTCCAATGATTTGTAGCAAATGGTGCTAAGCTGAGCGTGTCTAGTGGTCCGCACCGGCACTCGCCGAGACGCAGCGGACTGCCCCATCTGGAGGCCCGTGTGGCCCGCGAAAAACACGGCGATCGTCCCGTCGCTCTTGACAATGGGTCGAACCACGGGGAGCAGAAAAGCGCGGTAGAGCTGTCGGGGCTGCTCTCCGCCGATCAGACACGTGCCGATCAGGATCAGACGGTCGCGGACACCGACCAGACCTCGTCTGACACCGATCAAACCGCGGCTGACGACGACCAGGCGGCTGCGAACGATGACCAGGCCGAAAGCGATCGCCTTCTGCAACTCGGCGGTGATCCTGCTGAACACGGCGTCAGCCGCGATGTCCGCATCCGTAGTAGCGCTCGGCGCCATCAAAGCGCGCAGGAGCGTGTTGTCGCAGCCACGGCTCGTGACGCGGACGCCACCGCCCGCGACGTTGACGCAACGGCACGCGATCGGGCCTCGACGCGGTGGGACCAGGAACTCACGCTGAGCGAGGACGGCGGACTACAATCCGAGCCCGCCCTCCAAGCTGTCGCGCTGCGCTTGGGGGCGTCACGCAAGGCTGCAGCCACAGACCGCGCAGTCGCCGCTGAAGGTCGCGCCCGGGCTGCGGCCGATCGCGAAAAGGCCGCGAGCGATCGTGTCGAGGCGGCCCGCAACCGGACATAGGCAGCGCAAGTCCGCCCGGAAACTCGCACGCCAGCTCGTGTCGCCCAGATAGCCCGCGATCGGCGGCTCAGGGCCCGAGGGGAACGCGGCACCGGACGTGACTGGCATCTGCGACCGTCAGCGGTTGCCCGGCCGCTCGGCGGGCGCTCGCGCCTAGACTCGTCGCAAGCGTCGTTTCTCACAGCCATCTGACGGCGCGGCGAGGCGGCAACTCGCCTACCAGCGGCCGCGGCTGGCAGGATACGGCGAGCTGTGCCGGAACGCCGCCGGCGGCATTCCGCCGCGGCGCTGGGCCGTCCTCGCGAGCGCCGGACCCCGCGAGACGTTCGCGTCAAACGCTCGGGGCGTTGAAGGTAGCCGTGGCCGGCGGTGACGGTGACGCCGTGATGCTTGCCGCGGGGCGCACGCTAACGACGCCCCGCATCACGTAGGCGAAGGTGCCGTCGCAGCGATCCTCTGTGAGCCATTCGGTGCCGCGGACCGTCGCGACGCTGTTGTGGCCGCCCGGGCGTAAGCCACCGCCTAGTTGAGCTGCTCGACACCCCACCGCCCCGGCTAGCGCGGCGCCGTGCCGGCCCCGGCCGCTAGTGCCTGTTTCCAGGTGTAGGCGAGCCTCGGCGTCTTGCCCGTGACCGATGTGAAGATCGCGGTCCAGTTTCCTTGCGGGCCGCCGGCGCCGTTCGGCTGCAGCGATGCGGCGCCCATCACGGGTACCGCGTGACGCGCCGAAACGGTCGAGACGGTTGTGCCCCACGGTCCGGAGATGAACCGTGTCCGCGTCGGGTAGCGTCCAAGGATGTTGTCGCGGTGCCCCCAGCAGCCTGCTTTCTTGGGTGTCTTGCAGTCGTAGTTCGGGCCGCCGTAGCCGTCGTTGTACATCCAGATATAGTCGGCGTCGAGCGGGCTGATGCTGCTCCCGGCGGCGATCGAAGCCCCCGGGTTGCCGGATCCCGCGCAGCTGACGTGCTCCACGAGGGTCGACTGGCACTCGTAGGCGAACACGCTCCCGGGCCCGACGGTGAAGCGAGCCGGAAAGGCTGGGTCCGCGAACGCCCCGGGGGCCTGCCCGCTCACCTGGGCGCCGCGCTGGGCGACCGCGTCGAGCGATGCGACGATCCCTGCGAATGGTGGCAAGCCGCGGGCCACCCGCTCGAGGTCGATGACGACCAGCAGCTGCTCGGCGCCAATGAGCGAGTTGAAATCGGCCGGCAGGTACATCAAGCCGACGCCTTCCTTGGCGCGCGCGTAGTCGATCGCATCTAGCTCCTCCTGCTCGCAGTCCGTCGAGGTGAAGGCCGACGCGAGGGTGGAGGTGTAGCAGGGCGGTCCCTCGGTGCAGACGCCGGACAAAGTACAGTCGTTGTAGTTCGGGACCGGCGCGAGGTTGGCGGACGGGTTCCGGGGCGGCACAATGCCGCGCAGCTGCGCGGTGTGTGCCGGCAGCGACGCAACCGCCGGCAGCGACGCGAGTACCAGTCCTAACGCGGCGAGCGAGATGCCGCCGGCAACCCAGCGCATTGCGGAACCTCGAGCATGTGAGCGCATTACGCGTCCGTTGCCTTCACGGCGCTTGGCCGAAGGCACGGGCGCCTTAGCCGGTGAATGTTGGGGTGGTTGAGGCGGACTTGACGCGGATGAAAGTTTCCGTTGTCGCGTTTGCGCAGCTCGAGTGGTCCATCGTTACTGTGATCCTGAGCCTGTGGACTCCGTAGCTGAGTGACCGGGTGTTGATGGCGATCGAGAAGCGATTATTCGAGGGCTTGGTCAACGTCTCGAGTTTGCGACCGTCGAGGTAGAACGTCACGCTCTTGACGCCGGGTGCTGGCACGTACGCGGACAGTGACTTCGTCACGGTCTCCGGGACACGCAGGGCTACCGGCGACCTGACGCAGGCCGTCTCCGCGATCGTCGAGCGCTCGGTCGGGTTGTTGCACGAGCCCGACAGGCTCTGGTTGTTCTTGTCGCCGCTGTAGTTCGCGATCCATTGGTAGGTGCCGGGGCTCGCTGGCGTGACCGCGGGCGAGACGTAGCGGCCGTCGCCCGTGACGATCACGCTGACCTTATGCAGCAAACTCGAGCAAGTTGTGTCGCTCGCCGAGTAGAGCGAGAACGTGATCTTTCCGGTCGGCGAGGATCCGCCGCTCAGCACCGCCGTATCGCGGATCGTTCCGGCGGCCGTTGCGGCCGCCGATCCGTTGGTCGACAGCGCCAATATTCCGGGGGCGGTGGCGGTCGCAACGGGATGTGCCGCTCCGGTCACCTCCGTCACCACCGTGACAGGAGTGGGCGCTGTTGCGGCCGCTGTCGCGGGCGCCGGACAGTTCGCGATCGTGAGGCTCGATGAGCCCGAGTTGGAGTTGCCGTCGCGCGTTTCGGCCGAGGTCCACGACGACGACGCCGTGACGGCGCCATTGCTGCTCGGGATCGAGACCGTCAGCGTCGACGTGCTCCCGGGGAATGACGTCGTGCCTTGGATCACGAGAGGGGCGCCGCTGGCGGGTGTGAACACGATCTCCCACGCTGGCGTGTTCAGTCCCCCGTTGCCGTTCCCGGACGCGCTGAAGATTGCCCAATTAAAGGTCACTGACCCGCAGGTCGCGGTCGCGTTGACCGTGTGCGCTGCTGCGCTTGCGGCGAAGATCGCGAGCATCGCGATAGTGAGCGAGATGATGTGCCGCGAGCGGCGGACGATCGCACGGCGCATACCGACACTGGTTGGCGTCGGGGTAGCTCTCTCGGTGGTCATCCTGGCACTCCTCCTGGTCGGCAGAAATTCGGAATCTGCGACGCCACGGCGGAAAGTCCGCACGAGACGATTAGCGACGAGGAGTTGTGCCGCAAGGGCCGCCAGCTTCGGCGAGCGCCGGATGGATTCCCGACGCGAGCATCAGATGCCCGCGGACATTTGGGCCGCGCGCACCACCGGCTGAATTCGTTACAGCCGGACCAAGCTCACCCACCCATGTCTAGGGCAAGGTGCGACCCCCTATTTACCACCGCAACCGCCGACAGTAAAGCAACACGGACGAATGTACGGGTGGCAAGCGCTTGACGGACGGAGTACCGTGGACAACGGAAGAAGGGTTTTGGCGCTCGGCCAATTGAGGCGGACGGCACACGCGGCTTCCAGAGAATCGACACGGGCGAGGGTCCGCCGTCTGGGTTCGCAGCATTTGGTGGTAGATGGTGAATGAGAACGAGATCCCGCCGCTTCGCATACTGATCGCGAATGAGCGGCGCGACCGGCTCAAGCTGCTTGCCGAGGTCGTCAGCGGTCTCGGGCACGAGGTGGTCGCGGTCGAGACCGACGTCAGGGACGTCGGTGCGGCGACGACGCGACAGCACCCCGATGTCGCACTGGTCGGGCTGGGTGCGTCGTCACAACACGCGCTCGAGTTGATCGAGCAGATCGTCCGCGAATCGAGTTGCCCGGTGATTGCGTTGCTGTCGGTCGAGGATCCCACCTTCATTCGCGAGGCTGCCAACCGCGGGGTATTCGCCTACGTCGTCGACACTGTGCCCGAAGAGCTGCAGAGCGCGATCGACATCACGTTGCGGCGCTTCGCCGAGTACCACGACCTGCAGGACGCGTTCAAGCGCCGCGCTGTGATCGAGCAGGCGAAGGGGATCTTGATGGCACGCCACGCCATCAGCGCCGACGATGCCTTCGCGATGCTGCGCGACCACTCCCAACGCAGCGGCGAGAAGCTCACCGACGTGACTGCGGCGATCGTGCACAGTCATTTGCTGCTACGGCCGCCGACCGGCGACCATTGAGTACCGCCCTCAGGTGATGTCGACCGGCGTGCCGATCGCGATCAGGTGCCACAAACGAGTGATCGCGCTGTTTCGCACGCGCACACAGCCGTGGGACGGGTCACCGGGGATCAACTGAGGCTGGTCGGTCCCGTGGATGCCGACGACGCCGCCTCCGGGCCATTCGCTGAGCGCTGGCGCAGCGTAGGCGCTGGTCGCGATGGCGTAAGGCCCGTACATCGGGCTGCCGATCGCACGCAGCTTCTCAAGCACGTAGAAGTGGCCGGCAGGCGTCGGCAGCGCCGGCCTGCCAATACCGATGCGGGCGCTCCAGATCGCTTTGCCGGCTTCGTCGTACAGTGTCGCGCGAAGCTTTGAGCGAGATACCACGAGGCGACCACCGACGACGTGAAGCGGGCCGAGCGCGCTTGCCGGGACCCAGCCCGTGACGCCGTTGGGACGCTGCGGCAGCGAGATCTCGACCCATGTCACGCCGGTCAGCGCGACGCGCGTCTCGCGCAGCGCCATGTAGACCTCGGCCTGGCCATCCTCGGTCAGGAACTGAAGCCGGACAACCGGGGGCGCTTGCCGCGAAGCACTGCGCCGGACGAAGCTCGCCCTATTCGCGTGGGCCCAGCGAGAGATCGTGCGTCCGTTGGAGAGCGAGATCGTCGCGCCGTCGGCAAGAGCGACACCTACGGGTGTGACCTGCGCGGAAGGCGACGCCGACGCGCCGGCGGGACCGGCGGCTGGCCCGAGGGCCAGCGCGCCGATGCCGAGACCGACCGGGAGCAATCGAGCGAAGTGGACGTGAAGGCACCGCATAGCCGCACCGACAGCCTTAGCCGGTGAATGTTGGGGTGGTTGAGGCGGACTTGACGCGGATGAAAGTTTCC
>Ga0302326_10001539_pt1 | contig 58457 bp, 53 predicted proteins | sample Palsa_T0_3_FD_202264 | JGI IMG/M metagenome (GOLD analysis project Ga0302326, IMG submission 202264) | Peat permafrost microbial communities from Stordalen Mire near Abisko, Sweden - Palsa_T0_3 | ecosystem: Environmental > Terrestrial > Soil > Palsa > Peat permafrost | place: Sweden: Abisko...
CATCAGATCGTGGTCACGCTGGCCTCGCTCGACGATACCGCCTCTGAGCGCACGGTCCTCGATCCCGACGCCATTGACGCCACCCATCTCACGGAGATCGACTTTGCAGTGCCCTCGGGGGATGGCCGCTACCTGGCGGCATCGCTATCGAGCGGCGGCAGCGAAAGCGGAGACGTACACGTGTACGATACCACCACCGGCCAGCCGCTCCCGGACGTGATCGCGCGCGTGAACTATGCTACGGCGGGCGGCGGCCTGGTGTGGAATACGGATAGCTCCGGTTTCTATTACACCCGTTATCCGCGCGACGGTGAACGGGCGGCGGCCGATATGCATTTCTATCAGCAGGTTTATTTTCACAAGCTGGGCGGCAAGCCCGAGGACGACACATACGAAATCGGAAAGGACTTTCCCCGCATCGCGGAAATCTCATTCGCCGCTTCGAGCGACGGCCGATATGTGGGAGTCAGCGTGGCCTTCGGCGATGGCGGCGATCATGAATACTGGCTGTTAGCGCCTGGCCGCCCGTGGCGCCAACTTGCCAGCGCGGGCGATGAAGTCAAGCAGATCGCGTTCGGCTATAAGAAGGATATCTATCTCGTGTCGAAGCATGGCGCAGCGCGCGGCAAGCTATTGCAGATGGATGTGGCTGAAACCATCGACCAGGCCACTGTCCTGGTGCCGGAATCCACGGTGGTGATTCAATCCGTCGCGCCCACCAGGGATGGACCACTGGTCAACGAACTGGCGGGCGGCCCGTCGGCAGTGGAGTTCCTGCCGGGCGACGGAAATCCGTCGAGCGTGCATGTTCCGCCTGTTTCCACCGTGGATTGCGGCAATCTGGATGGCGTCGGAGGGATCTGTTACGTGAGCAGTTATCTCGAACCCGGCGGCTATTTCCGCTTCGACCCGAAATCGCGCAAGCTCACGCCAACGGCCCTGCGCACACCGCCGCCCGTTCCTTTGGACGGCTTTGTAGTGACACGCCGTTTCGCGGTCGAGAAAGATGGCACTAAGGTTCCGCTAAATATCATTCATCGCAAGGGACTGGCGCTCAATGGCAGCCATCCTACGCTGCTCACCGGCTATGGCGGATACGACATCAGCTTGACCCCCAACTATCCCGCGCCGTTCGTTCCACTGCTGGAGCGCGGTGTAGTATTCGTGGAGGCCAATCTGCGGGGCGGCGGCGAGTACGGCGAAGATTGGCACAACCAGGGTAAGCTTACCAAGAAGCAAAACGTCTTTGACGACTTCACGGCCTGCGCCAAATACCTGATCGCGCACAAGTATACCCAGCCATCCAAGCTGGCAATTATCGGTGGCAGTAACGGCGGCCTGCTGATGGGCGCGGCGTTCACCCAACACCCCGAGATGTTCCACGCAGCGGTTTCGATGGTAGGCATCTACGATATGCTGCGTGTGGAACTTTCGCCCAATGGCGCGTTCAACGTCACTGAGTTTGGAACCGTCAAGGAGGCCGATCAGTTCAAGGCGCTGTATGCTTATTCGCCATACCATCATGTAAAGGACGGCACCCAATATCCGGCGATCTTGCTGACCACCGGCGATAATGACGCGCGCGTCGACCCCATGCAGTCGCGGAAAATGGCAGCGCGGCTGCAGGCCAGCGGAACCAGGCAACCCGTGCTGTTGCGAACCAGCAGCACCGCGGGACATGGGATCGGGTCGTCGATTGACGACAACGTGGCATTGTGGACGGACATCGACGCGTTCTTATTGAAGGAACTGGGTGGGCCGGATGGGGCAGGCGCGCAGCCGCAAGCCCCCGGGGCGACCAAGTGATCGAGCCTCTTGCCGGTATACGGAATTAGAAAAGTATCTTCAAAGCTAACTGCGTGTTGCGGGGAGCACCAGGGCCGATGCCCGGCGCGCCAAACGCTACATCGTAAGTCGAGCCTACCTGTCCTAAATTGCTGCCGCAAACGCAGTTGGCCGGCCCGGAATAGTTCACAAAATTGAAGATATTGTAGATTTCAGCCCGAAACTGAACGGTAACGTGTTCGGTGATCGCGAAGTTCTTAAACACCGAGAAGTCGATCTGGTGCGTGGGAGGGCCATAAAACTGGTTACGCTTCTCATTCCCGTAGGTGCCTGGCGTGGGGTCCGTGAAGGCGGCCGGATTGAACCAGAAGTAGGTGCTGGTGGCTCGATCGGAGGCGGGCACATTCGCGAACGGGTTGCCGACCAACTCTGCCCGGTCGGCGTACTCGCCCGTGCCGCTGGAATCGTCGCCGGACGTTACCGTAAACGGTGAACCGGTGAAGAATGAGAATAACGTATTCAACTGCCAGCCGCCCAAAAGAGCCCGATGCGTAGCCGGCTGAGGGAGCGCATAATTCAGAAACATGGAAAACGAATTGCGAATGTCGAAATCCGAATTGCCGTAGTCGCACCGCAAGCAATAGCTGTTCTGTGGAATGATGTGGCGCGCGTAGGACAGATCGTCCATGGAATGCCCCAGGGTATAGCTGAGCTTGGTGGTAATACCGTGGAAACTGTTGGCCTTGACGGAGGCCAGCAGGCCGTTGTAATGCGCATTGGCGACCGACGACACTTCGTTGATCGCACCGAGGTCCGGAAACTGACTATAATACGGCCGTGAGCTTTCCATCTCCGGCGCACCGATCGGAATCTGATTGATATCCAGCATGTCCGGCAAATGGCGGCTCAAGCTGCCCGCATAGCCTACCTCAACCACCGCATCCCTGACAACTTGATACTGAACGTTGAGGTTCGTATTCATGCTATAACCGGTGACGAATTGCTGGCTGACGGAGAAGCCGCCGTAAGGGCCTGTCGATGAGCTGCCAGCAAAGATAGGAACGCCCAACGCCAGTGTAATCGGCGACGGATTCACCACCGTTTCAACCGGCGCCGGCCCGCCGATGTTCCCGTTGATACCCGTCCCGGCGCCATTGGACGCGCCGCTGTCTCCGAAGTAGGCGACGTTGGGTACCTGATAGAACATGCCCCAGCCTCCGCGGATCACCAGCTTGCCGCCGGCCTTCGGTTGGTACGCAAATCCGAAGCGCGGCGCGAAATCGTGCAGATCGCGGGGCCACAGAGTGCTCAGACCGTGTGTGCCGACATAGGTGATGCCGCCGTCGGCGGGAATGAAAGTCGAAATGAGGTCTTTCGGATTCATGATGGGGCTCTGATACACCCAGTTCAATCCATAGTTCAGCGTCAGTTTCGGAGTGATTTTCCACGAGTCCTCGCCAAAAACGGAGAATCCGTCGAGGTTGTAAATGCGCTGCTGGCTGCCGTAGGCGATCCTGGCGTTACCGGCGGCGATGCGGCCCGAAAGGAAATCCGCCAGCGCGTCGAGTGATCCGGCGATGGGAGAGTTGCCTACGCCCCAGGTGTCGGTCGGATTCGCAGCCGCGAGCGGCCCCTGTGTCCCATCGAACGTAAACGTACCGGGCGCATCCGAATCGTAAAACACATCCAGACGCGAATAGCGGTAATCGCCCCCAAAACGGAACTGGTGGGAGCCCACCGTGTAGGTGAAGGTCTGATCGATGTGGCCGGTGGTGTCGATGCGTCCGAGCGGCGGCGTTAGACCGGTGGAATCGAACCCTGAAATGTTGATGTTCGGAGAGCCAAAATCGGTCGGATCCGTTACGCCGTCGTTGAATCCGATCGAGGTCATATTAAACCCGTGGTTGGCGTCGTCGAACACCTGTTTGAAATAGTTCACACCCACCAGCGTCTGTGCGACCAAGCGGGGCGAAATCACGGCGTTGTACACCAGCGAGAAGTTGTGCATGCGGCTGGGACAGATCTGGAAGTAATCGGGCAGCGCGGAGCCGACGTATTCCGTCTGATTTCCCGTGCCTCCGAAGTAGCGGATGGCGATGTTGTTCCGCGCATTAAAGTAATGATCCAGCTTGATTACACCGTTGTAACTGTTGGAAAGGTTGATACCGGCGCCGGCGTAGTTGTACTCGTTGGCCGGCCCGGTCAGGCTGTTGGCCGGCCAGAGGTAGTTGATCACGGCCGGCATGAGCGGATTCACCGCGACGCCATCCTTGGCCATTACCGCTTCGGCTGCCGAAACCCATGCGGCCGAAGGAGTGGTTCCTGGCGCAGTCAAAGCCTGCTTGTAATTTTGCTGCTCATAGTTTATGAAGAAGAAGGTATTGTTCTTCACGATAGGGCCGCCGAGTGAGAAACCCTCCTGGTTGTTGCGAAGTTCCGACGTGGGCGAACCAGGCGGCGTGAACCAGTCGCTCGAAGCCAGCGCCTCGTTCCGGTTGAAGTAGTATACCGAGCCGTGGAAGCTGTTGGTTCCGGACTTGACCACCACATTCAGCACGCCCCCCGAGTTGCGGTTCTCTTCGGCGCTGCTGCTGCTCTGCAGGGAAAATTCAGCGATCGCGTCAAGCGGAAGCAAGGTGCCGGCAATGCCCGATACGCCGCTCTGATTGACGGCGTTTATGTTGTGCCAAAGGTCGTTGTTGTCGGCTCCGTCGATCTTCCAGTCGATCCCGTTGAACCGGGACCCGTCCATGGACCCGTTGGCGTTGGCGCCGGGGTTGAACTTCAGCAACTGTGAGAAATCGCGGCCATTCAATGGAATGTCCAGGATCTCCTTCGTATCGATTTCACTGGTTTCCGACGACGAAGCCGTCTCGATCGCCACGGTAGAGGCCTCCACCTGGACCGTCGTCGCTTGTTTGGCCACGTCCAATTTCAGTCCGACGGTGGCAATCCTGCCGGCATCCACCACGATGCCGGACACGATAACCGTGTCAAAACCCGGCTGGGTGACGGTAATGTCATACTTACCGAGCGGGAGGTCCTGAAAAACGAACTCGCCAGTTGAAGAACTAATGCCTTCACGCGTCAAGCCTGTGTCCGGACTGACCAGCTTGATAGGTGCGCCGGCCACGGCTGCCCCGGTGCTATCGGATACGGTACCCGCAATGCCGCCGCGGAAGGTCTGCGCGATCAGCGATGTCGACGCGAGCAATGCCACGAATGATGCAACGGCGATAGTTCTGCGAATCATGAGCGACTCCTTGTTGTTGTGTGTGTTGCGCTGCTTAAACGAGCCTCGGCAGCGGGAAATGCTACCAACCTAAGCAATCGAGCGGCAATCGTTCTGCGGATCATAAGCAAAAATCTTTTGTTCTTCCTTATGTTCGTGACGCGGCCCTTGAAGCATCCAAAAGCTCGCGAACGACGCAACGCAGACTTGCTGTCGGAGCGATCATGGCTCAAACGCAACCAGAGGGAGGTTCGAGGCCACAGGGCTATTTAAGAGACCTTTGGACCTCTTTTAGCCGGAATTTCCATCCTCGCCTCTAGATTTCAAATAGTATACATCGAAGCGCTTGATCATCCTCGTTGATTAACAATTTTTAATTGAAGTGTCAGCCCGACATTCTGCACGGCCCAAGTTGTCGATCCGGGCATCAGCTGTTCGACTTACCGTTGGAGGCGAATAACTGAATGAAATACTTGTTGTTGACGTATCTGGACCAGAAGGCCTGGCTCAGCCTGAGCGAGGCCGAGCGCCAGCAAATGATGGGGGAAGTCGCACCCCACGTGCAACAGCTCATCGCGAGCGGAAAGTTTTTGGGCGGCGCTCCGCTGCACCTGGCATCCGAGGCATCCACTGTCTGCCTGCGCGATGGCAAGCCGCTGGTGACGGACGGTCCGTTTGCGGAGACGCGCGAGCAGGTGGGCGGCTACACCTTGATCGACGCCAAGGATCGAGCTGAGGCGATCGCCATCGCCAATACCTTCCTGGGGAGCAGGAGTCCGGCGACCATCGAAATCCGGGCGGTCGACGAATCTTCACCGGTACGTGTCGATTTTGTAGCTTCCCGTTCGACATAATGTCAGATCCGAGGCACGAAATGCCGAGGCTCCAGAGGGACAAACTAATGACCGAAGACGACATGAACCATCTGCCCCTGAATGAATCCGTAATCAACTTCTCGCGCGATCTGAAATTCGCGGTCCGCTCGCTCGCACGCACCAAGGGGCTTGCCCTTACCGTGGTGATCACGCTGGCGCTCGGCATCGGCGCCAACTCAGCCATCTTCAGCGTGGTACGCGGAGTGCTGCTACGCCCGCTCGCCAACCGCGACGAGAACCGGCTGATCTACATCCGCCAGAGCGCGCGGGGCATCGGCGCCGATGAAGTGGCCTTTTCCGTCCCGGAAATCCGGGATCTGCGCGAGGGCGTGAAATCGCTGAGCGCTATCGGCGATTTCTCCACTATCGGTTTCACTATGGTCGGCCTCGGCCAGCCCCGCGAGGTCCAGGCGGGCGTCGTGGGCGGATCGTATTTCGACGTTATGGGACTGCACCCTGTGCTCGGCCGGCTGCTCGACATGCGGGACGATGGACCCAGTGCCGCCGGCGCGGCCGTGCTCGCTTACCGCTTCTGGACGGTAGGCCTCAAGAGCGATCCCACCGTGATTGGTAAGACCGTCAGGCTGGGGACGCGCTCGGCGACCATCGTGGGCGTGCTGCAGCCATCCGTCCCTTATCCGGCGGAGACCGAACTGTTCGCCAATGTGGTCACCAGTCCGCATCACCTCTCGGCCACCATGGTCACTGGACGCGTCCACCGCATGACGGAACTGTTCGCACGGCTGGCTCCCGGCGCAACGCTGGAGTCGGCGCGCGCCGAACTGCGCGCGGTCCACGGGGCCATGCTGAAAGAACATCCCGAAGCCTATCCCGTAAAAGCGGATTTCCGGATTGACGCTGTGCTGCTGCGGGACCAGATTACCTCGCGCGCCAAAACCGTGCTGCTGGTGCTGCTTGCGGCGGCGGGCCTGGTTTTTGTGATTGCGTGCTCCAACGTGGCTAACTTGATTCTGGCGCGCACCGTTCGGCGCGAAGGCGAACTGGCGGTCCGCGCAGCCCTTGGCGCAAGCTCTGGCGCGCTGCGCCGGACATTGCTGGCGGAAACTCTCCTGCTGGGCGGGGCGGGCGCCGCGGTCGGTGTTCTTAGCGCCCGGCCAATGGCCGCCATTCTAGCGCGCTACGCCTCCCGCTTTTCGGTCCGCGCGCTCGATCTGACGGTGGATTCCAGCATGCTATGGGTGGGCGCGGCGTTGGCGGTGGTGGCCGCGCTGCTGCTGGCTTTTGTCCCCAGGCTGCCTTCCGCCGGCACGCCGGGCGGATTAGGTTCGGCAAGCGGCGGCGTGCGCATTACGGGCAGCACCAACCGCCGGTTGCGGGTTTTCGCCATCACTCAGATCGCCGCTTGCTTTGTGCTGTTGGCCGGCGCCGGCATGTTGCTGAAGACGCTGTTAGCTCTCGAAGGCGTGCAAACCGGCTTCGACACCCGCCATGTACTGGCGTTGAACGTACCGGCCAACGCCTACGGAAAGACGCCGGATCAAATCGTGGGCTTCTACAAGGAGGCCATACGGCGCATCACGGAGCTGCCAGGCGTGGATCGCGTGGCGATGGGCGTGGTGGTTCCGTGGCGGGATGCAGGCACCTTCGGTCCGGGATTCGAGTTTACGGCGGAAGGCCGCGTGCGCGCACCGGGGGAAGAAGATCCGCGCGGACGGCTGCGGACCATTTCGCCGGGGTTCTTTGCGGCGCTCGGCGTTCCGATTATCGCCGGCCGCGATTTCAACGAAGCCGATCGGCGGGATAGCGAGCCGGTGGTCATCGTCAGCCAGAGCCTGGCGCAGCGCATGTTCCCGAATCAGGACGCGGTCAACCACCACTTTATGTGGACCGATCCGGTAATGAAGTTCGCCGACATCAGTACGGGGCCCCGCCGCATCGTGGGGGTGGTGGCCGATGTCGACGACGAGAACGTGGTGCCCGGACCGGCGCTGACCGTGTATCACCCCTTTGAGCAGGTGGGGATTTGGGGCGGGCGGCTCTTCGTACACGCGCACGGGGATCTCTACGCGCTGGTGACGCCGGTGACGCGCATTATCCGGCAGATGTCCCCGGAGACGCCCGTGGAGCGCGCCGCGACGCTCGAAGACATTCGCACCGAGGTGCTCACACCCGACCGGCTGAACACGCTGGTGTTCGGAGGCTTCGCGGCAGTGGCGCTGGCCATTGCGGTGGTGGGGGTGGCGGGCGTGTTGGCGTTCTCGGTAAGCCAGCGGACGCGCGAGTTCGGCATCCGGCTGGCGATCGGGGCGCAGCCGCGGCATCTGGTGACGGGCGTGATTGCGCAAGGCGCCCTGATAGCAGCCGCGGGTGTCGGCGCTGGCGCGGCTTGCGGGTACGCGCTGGCGCAGCTTGCGGGAAGCTACTTCGAGGCCGTCCGCACGCCCGGCGCGATGGTGGTGCTGGGTTCGGCGATGGTGCTGCTGGGCGCGGCAGTGGTTGCGTCGCTACTGCCGGCGTTGCGTGCCGCGCGAGTCGATGTCATGCAGGCCTTGCGCTCGGACTGAAGTCCGCTCCGTCCCAGTGATGGTCTGTAGGAAAGGAGGGCCGAGGTGATGAGCCCCGGCCCCAGTTACTAAGTGACGACAGCTCAACTAACTCGAGCAGTTTACGTTTTGCCGCTCGCGTCAGCTTTGCCCTTTGCGTGAACTTCCCTTGCCTCGGTGGGTGCGCCGGCCTGCAACAGATAGAAGCAGCCGTTTAATCCACCGAAGGTGCTCTGAATGCCAGTGACCGACTTGCTGGCAAGGTTGCCGGAATAAGTTGTGTTGATGTTGTTGAACTTAAAAGTCAACATACCGGCGGCTTGAACCCAGACACCGCTGTAGCCTTGCCCATTGGTCCACGTGCCATTCGCATCGATTGTCATTGAGGTCGTGCTGTAGCTTCCGGTGCAGCCCCAATCGTAGTTTAACGTCCAATTTCCAGTGACCGACATATTCGGTACCTCCTGGGAAAGAGTGACAGCCAGAGCGCAATCGTTTCATCGCCGCTGGCGTTTTCATAGTAGGATGCATGTCGCGGGCGCACCTTTGCGCGATCTCCGGAGCAGTAGTCCCAGGCTCAGCAATCCCGATCCCAATAAGGCCATACTTACCGGTTCCGGAGTTCCAGACCCGGGTTCGAAGCTCTGGGTGAACTCGCCCAACTGTCCGTTGGCGCCTGTCGATACGTCCGTGAAAACATAGATGGGAGAAGATTGAGTGAACGGCGCGGAGAATACCGGCTGGCCGGGCGCGCCAGAGGCGACTGTAATCTGCCCCAGAGGCTGGACGCCGATTGTGCCGGTAGGGTCGGTGCACAAGAACGCCAGCGCGCCGGAAGTCGAAATGGGGTTGAGGCAGGCGCGCTCCGTGATACTTGCATTGTCGCCGCCCAGCGACAAAGCCATATCGCTGATGCCGCCGGTCGCTTCGAACAGGAACTGCTCGTCCTGGTTCGCCTGCAGATTGGGATTGAAACTGAGGTACGTGTCGCCCGTCAGGGAATCGTAAGCAACTCCGGCAAGAATGTCGACGAGACCGGGAGCGCCACCGGTCGCGTTAGTGACATCGAAACTGGAAAATATCAGACTGCCGCAGGCGATCACGGTGGTACTTACTACCGGATCGCCGGCCGCCGAGTTCGCTCCGCCGATCGTGCACGGTAAGAGCGATGCGTTCGCCGCGTTCAGCCAAAACGCCGACGAAGCCAGCAACATCATGAAGTGCTCCATCGTCATCAAGGTTTTCATCGCGTTTCCTTCCAATCGCTCTCTAAGAACTTACTGTTCGCGCCGCTCGCAATTCTTCTCGCGGTATTAGCAATACTTAATGTTCAATTTCCACTGCCAGTTGCCCGGCAGCTCGCCGCCCCCGTCCGCGAGATGCCGCGAAGAGCATAGAATGGCATAAAATGGAAGGTATGGATGCACCCTTTGCGAGCGGTCCCGTCGAACTGTTCGGGCGCCTGGATAACGAATTCGTAGCCGGCGCCGCGGCCGCCGCGTCCGAAGGCCTGGTAATGACCACCTTGGACAAAGCCGTAAACTGGGCGCGCAAGAACTCCATCTGGCCCATGTCGTTCGGCTTGGCGTGCTGCGCGATCGAGATGATGTCTATGAGCGCATCGCGATTCGACATCGCGCGTTTCGGCGCCGAAGTGTTTCGCGGGTCGCCGCGCCAATCCGACCTGATTATCATCGCGGGCCGCGTCTCGAACAAGATGGCGCCCGTGATCCGGCACCTGTACCAGCAGATGCCGGAACCCAAGTGGGCCATTTCCATGGGCGCGTGCGCCACCTCCACGGGTGTCTTCAACAATTACGCGTTGATCCCGGTGAACCAGGTGATTCCGATCGACGTGTACGTGCCGGGGTGCCCGCCGCGTCCGGAGCAACTGATTCAGGCGCTGATGATGCTGCAGAACAAGATTCAGAACGAAAGCGGCACGGTCAGGCAGATTTTGAATCTGGCATAGCTGGCGGCGCGGGTTTTAGCCCGCGATCTTGCATGCGTGGCAGATCCATCCAGGCTTGAATGCGCGGCAGAGCTTGCCGGGCAGCCTCTTCGCCGGCTTTGACCAATTGGAGTGCGCTTTCGAACGCATCCCATTCCATGCCGCGCACATCCGGCTCGATCACCAGGTCGGAATGCTGCCGCCATGTAATTTCGGTGCGACTGTGCAGGATCTGGAAGCATCGATTAATGACATGGAACATGTTCGTGGGCATGGCCGCGGCGCCTTGCATGGGCAGGTGCAGCGAGATCACGTGTGTGGCGCCCAGCATGCGCGCCAGCAGCGCGGGAACTTCCATGGCGATGGCGCCGTCCACCAGCAAATGGTCGCCGCAGCGCACCGGATGGAACAGGCCGGGATACGAACAGCTTGCGCGAATGGGCAGCACCACATCGCCGCGGTCGCGGAAAATGATGGCTTGGCCGGTAACCACATCGGTGGCCACCACCCCCAGCGGGATGCGCATTTGTTCGAAGCTGTAGCACTTGAGCAATTTGCGCAGAAAACGCTCCATGCGGTCGCTGCCCGCGATGCCCATGCGACCGATGGTCCAGCGCGCCACGTCGGTGAAGCGCATGGCACTGCCGGCTGCGGCGATTTCGCCAGGTGTTGCGCCGCTGGCGTAGGCGGCCGCCACGATAGCCCCGGCGCTGACGCCGGCGATGCAATGCACCGGAATGTTGTTTTGCTCCAGGACGCCGAGCACGCCGATGTGCGCCAGCCCGCGCGCGAATCCTCCACCCAGCGCCAATCCGAGGCGCATGGGAGCTGGGACCGCAGCCACGATGGGATCGGCTGTCGGGCGCGGCCGGCGGCCGAAGGCGGACTTCCAATTGCCCCACTCGATCTTCAACCGCGTCTCCTTATCGCCGCTTCCGATGGACTACCATTATCTTGGATGCGCACTCACTCCGCCAGGTCCCTCGCGCTGCTTCTTTGCCTGTTCTTGCTCGCGCCGGCATTTGCGCAGGCGCCCTTTTCCGGCACGCCCGCCATCGAGCAATCGCTCAAGAAGCTGACGGTGCTGGGCAGCGTGTTGATGATCGCCGCACACCCCGATGACGAGAATACCGCGATTCTGGCATACTACGCGCGCGGGCGTCACATGCGTACCGGGTATCTGTCGCTGACGCGCGGCGAAGGCGGGCAGAACCTGATTGGTTCCGAGCAGGGCGATTTGCTGGGTCTGATTCGCTCGCACGAATTGCTGGAGGCCCGGCGCATCGACGGCGCGGAACAGTTTTTCACCCGCGCGATCGACTTCGGATTTTCAAAAACGCCGGAGGAAACTTTCGCCAAATGGGGCCGCGAGCGCATCCTGTCCGACGTGGTTTGGGTGATTCGCCGGTTCCGCCCGGATCTGGTGATTCTGCGTTTTTCCGGGACGCCGAAGGATGGGCACGGGCAGCACCAGGTATCGGCCATCCTGGGCAAAGAGGCGTTTTTCGCAGCAGGCGATCCGACCCGGTTTCCGGAGCAACTGAAATTCGTGGAACCGTGGAAGGCGCGGCGGCTGCTGTTCAATTCATTCAGCTTCACGAGGGAGATGGAAAAGGAAGCGGCTGCCACTCCGGGGCGCATCGAAGTGGATACGGGCGCGTATAATCCGGTGCTGGGTGTTTCGTACAGCCAGATCGCGGGGATGAGCCGCAGCATGCATCGCAGCCAGGGTATGGGGGCGTCGCAGCGGCCCGGGCCGTCGCGGAATTTCCTGGTGCCGGTGGCGGGCGAGGCGCTGCCAAAAGACGCGAAAGACGCTTTCGACGGCATCGACGCTACCTGGGAGCGCGTGCCCGGCGGCGCGGAGATCGGGCGCATCCTGGGCGAGGCGGTGCGCACATTCGAGCTCGATCATCCCGAGCGCACCATTCCGCTGCTGTTGAAGGCGCACGCGCCGATCGCCGCAATACACGACCCATGGGCCACCGAGAAGCTGGTGGAGCTGCACGAGGCGGTCGCGCTATGCGCGGGATTGTGGCTAGACGCGAATGCCGACAATTACGCCGTGGTGCCGGGCGCAACGGTGGACATCGGCTACACGGCGCTGAATCGCTCGGCGCTGCCGATGGCCCTCGACAACCTGACCCTGGAGGGCATGGGCGGCGAATCGGTCACGGATGCTCATCATGCTGCGCTGGGATCGAATCAGCCGGTGAATGCGCAGCTCAAGTACACTGTTCCCGCCAATCAGCCCTATTCGCAGCCGTTCTGGTTGCGGGAGCCCAAGCAAGGCGACACCTACACCATCTCCGACCAGCGCATGGTAGGCCTGCCCGACGATCCGCCGCTGTTGAATTTGCGGTTCGGAATCGAGGCCGGCGGCGTGGCGTTCGATCTGGTGCGGCCAGTGCGGCACCGCTACGTCGATCGCGTGGATGGCGAGCAGACCCGCGCCGTAATCGTTGTGCCGCCTGTGGCGCTGAACCTGCCGCAGGACGTTGTGCTGTTTCCGAACAGCGATGCGCGTAAGGTGGAGATGGAGGTGCGCGCGGACGTGCCCAAGGCGGCAGGCCTGGTGCGGGTGGCGCTAGACGCCGGGTGGACCGCGGCGCCGGTGTCGCGCACGTTCGAGCAGGCGCAAGACGGCCAGCAGCAGCCGCTGGCTTTCGAGGTGAAGCCCGATCGTGGCCCGGATCCGCCAGCGTGGCTGCGCGGAGTGGCGCGCGTGGGCGACTTGGATATCGGTGTCGGCATGCTGGTGATCTCGCATCCGCCGTTGCCGCCGTTGACGGTGTTCCCGCCGGCGGTGGTGAAACTTGTGCGGGCCGATGTGCGGGTGACGGCACACAAGGTCGGCTACGTGATGGGCGCGGGGGACGAGATGCCCGACGCGATTCGCCAGCTCGGCTGCGAAGTGACGCTGCTGTCGGCTTCCGATCTGGAGCAGCGCAACCTCTCGGAATTCGATGCGATCGTGACCGGCGTGCGCGCCTACAACACCCGCCCGGATCTGCGGGTGAATCTGCCGCGGCTGCTGGACTATGTGCGCAACGGTGGAAAGTTGATCGACCAGTACAACGTGACGGACGGCAACCTGGTGCCGATGGGACCATATCCGTTCAAGGTGGGGCACGAGCGCGTGACCGTGGAGGAAGCTCCGGTGACGTTTACCAATTTGAGCAATCGGCTGCTGAGTACGCCTAACGAGATTACGCAGAAAGATTTCGAAGGATGGATTCAGGAACGCGGCCTGTACTTCGCTACCGAGTGGGACCCGCGGTACGAGACGGTGCTCGAATCGCACGATCCGGGCGAGAAGCCGCTGGCCGGCGGAATGCTTTACGCGCACTACGGAAAGGGTATTTACATCTTCAGCGGGTACGCGTGGTTTCGGGAGTTGCCGGCGGGGGTGCCGGGGGCGTACCGCTTGTTTGCCAATATCTTGAGTGCAAAATAGCACAGGCCATCTTTAATAATGTCTAATCTACAAACACCGATCGGACCGGAACTGGCGGCTTATATCCGTAGCGTGTCTCTGCGCGAGCCGGATCTGTTGCGGCGGTTGCGCGAGGAGACTGCTCCCCGCGCCGATGCCAGTATGCAGTTGTCGCCCGAACAAGGCCAGTTTCTAGGGATGCTGGTGCGCATGACCGGCGCCACGCAGGCGCTGGAAGTGGGCGTCTTCACGGGGCTCAGCTCGCTGCATGTGGCGCTGGCAATGCCGGCTGAGGGACGCCTGGTTGCCTGCGATGTGAATGCGGAAACCACGGCTGTCGCGCGGCGTTATTGGAGTGAAGCGGGCGTGGCGGATAAGATCGATTTGCGGATTGCGCCGGCCCTCGAAACTCTGGACGCGCTGCTACACGACGGCGCGGAGGAAAGTTTCGATTTCGCGTTCGTAGATGCGGACAAAGAAAACTACCAGCACTACTATGAACGGGTCTTGAAGTTGCTGCGGCCCGGCGGTCTGGCGGCCTTCGACAACGTGCTGTGGCATGGCACGGTTATCGACGACGCCGTGCAAGATAAGGACACCCGCGCCATCCGTGAGTTCAACGCGAGGCTGCACGTTGACGATCGCGTCTGGCTCAGCCTGGTGGCCATCGGCGATGGTTTGACGTTGGCATTGAAGCGGTAGCCGGGGTGTTATTCAGGAAAGTGGCTCTGAAGGATGGCCGAGATCTGAATGCGCAAAGCCGGAACATCCTCAGTCGCAGCGATCCAGAGGATTTTCCAATCCAAGTCGAAGTAGGCGTGAACAATTCGATTCCGAACGCTCACGAGCTGGCGCCATGGCACTTCGGGATGATTGTCTCGCACCTCGGGCGAAAGCCGATTAACGGCTTCACCGATAACAGTCAAATGATGTAACACTGCGGCTTGTAAGACCTGATCGGCGATGAACGAATTCTCAGAGGTAGCGGCGATAATCGACTCGATCTTTCCGGCTGCCTCCAGGACATCCTCAAGGAATGAAGAATCACGCCGGATAGACACGCTGGGCTTCTCCCAAAACTACGGGGCGTACCCGCGGCTTCAGACCGGTTTTGGTCACCAGGTCCACTCTGCGGCCGACCAAGCCCTCAAGTTCTTCGCTCAGGGAAGCAAATTTGATCAGGCCAATCCGTGCCCCCGGCTCAAAGTCGACCAGGATGTCTACATCGCTGTCGGGCCGTATATCCCCACGCGCGGCAGATCCGAAGACAGCAAGCTCCCTAATGCCATAGCGTTCGCAGATTTCCGAGATACGATCAGTCGGCAGTTCGATACCTGAACTCAAGGTCATATGGCGCTCCCACCCTTGCTAGTCTGCTCGGTCGTATGGCTCGCGATCTTTTTTCGTCTCGTTGCGAATTTCCACTATGGTTTGTCAATCCATTAGCAGCTCCCGAAAAAACTAAACCAGGATGCGATCCATAAGCAAGCCCCCACGTAATCGTCGAAATCCGCTCCGGCCAAAACCGCGTCTTCGTCGTCACTCTGGCAGAGCCGCTGACACAGAGTTATCGCTTCAATTCTACCAGCGCTTTGTCGCGATCTGTGCGGACGCTGCAACGTTGGCCGTGCTCGCTTTGGTGACGAAATCGACTTGGGGCAGATCCCCGCTCAGTTCTTTGAGGGCAGCCCCTTGGAATGCGGCGCGCTGTCCCGTACCGCGCCGGTGGCCAGATCCTGGTCGAGAGTGCCGTTCGTGGCGCAGTCGCGGCATTGTGCCGAACGCGCTACTGGTGTAAACCGTGCAGGTATTGCATCAACGCGGCCCGCTCGCTTGCGTCCAGTTTGCCGTCCCCATTCTTATCGAAGGTTTGGAACACTCGCTTGAACATCTCCAGTTCAGCCTTGGGCATGCCCTGCGGTAAGTCGTCGATGCCGTTGCCTTGGGCCAAGAACGATTCCATATACGCGGTCCGCATCTCGCGCCGGAACACAGGCACGTCCGCCGGAGACGGCAGCACCACACCCAGGAACAGGACGGCCATCTCGTTCTTAGTCTCTTCGCCCCAGGTCACAGCGACCGGCGGATGCGACGGGTTGTGTGGATTGTTCTCGGAATTGTCGTAGACGTATTCAAGCTCGATGCGCGTCCCTTGCGGCAGGTGCACCGGCTCCTTGTAACGGTATTGCCCCTGCCAGTTGAAATCCCAATCCTCGATCCGGATCAGATGCTGGATGCTTCCATCCGGCAGGACTGCGTTCACCTGCATGTCTTTGCCCAGATAGTGCGCGTGCGGCGTGATGCTGAACACATCCACGTCCCGCGGCACGGTCACGTAAGTCTTCACCACGTAGTGCGCATCTCCGGCGGGGATCGCGATGCGACGGTCGGAAAGAATAATGCCCGCGCGCCCTTTGGTAGGCGGTCCCGAGAACTTCAAGCCCAGCGAGGATTGATCCTCCTCAGGCTTGCCGGAGGGGTGATAGTGGATCTGCACGACGATGTCGGTGCCCTTGCGGATAGGTTGCGAAAGGCTGGGCGAATCGGGCGGCGGGGTGGCGCCCGGCGCCCAACCGCCGAGCAGGCCCGCGGGCGGGAACTTCGGGCCGCCGAAGCAGGTGTAGCTGCCATCCGGCGAATCGGCCGCCAGCTTGCGCGCGGTACCCGTGACATCCGCATACACGAGTGCGTGATGCACTACCCGCCGGTTGCCGGGACGAAACTCCATGCTGCTCAAGTACATTTCCTGGTCGGTATCGAGTGGCAGGACGAAGCAGCGGTATTCATCCGGGCCATCGGCGGCCACTTCGAACTTGTGCGCAATGGTCAGAACTTTGTCGGGCTGGCCCCCTGCCCAGCCGCTCGGAAACGCCGGCGCCGCGGGCTTGTCTTTGGGGTCGCCTTCGGGCGCCCCCGCCTTGGCCCAGTCGCGAATCAGCGCGATTTGTGGCTCGGAAAGCCGCCGTTCGTTGGCGAAGGAGCCAAAGCCAGGTTCGGCCTTCCATGGCGGCATCACGCGCTTCTGCGTCACCGTCGCCAGCAGGCCGGCTTTCTTGGCGGCCTCCGCGTAGGTCAGCAGGGAGAATGGCGCAACTTCGCCGGGGCGATGACAGGTCGCGCAGTTCTGGTACAGAATCGGCGCAATGTCTTTGTTGAATGTGGGCGTAGCGGCGTGGGCTGCGACTGCTGCCACAACGATTGCGAATAATTTCATGCCGTACCTCGCTCTTTTAATGTCCATTTGTGATGGCGCAGCCCAGCGCCCGTGTCCGGGGATGCGGGACCGGCCGCCCGCCCAGTACGGCGTCGAGCGCGTCGCGCAGATCGAACTCGGTGGCCTCGACGCGCGTCTTGCCGAAATCCTCCACCTTGTTATCGATGCGTCCCAGGTATAGCACCGCGCCCTCAGCAGAGAGCACTACGGCCTCCGGCGTAACCGTGGCGCCGGTGTGGCCGGCCAGCACCTGCCGCGGATCGAGCAGCGCGGGGAAAAGGTACCCGAACTCGTGCGCGTGCCGCCGCACTTCTTCGTCGGGAATCGTGGTATCGCCCTGCACGGCGTAAAAGCGCACGCCACGCGGAGCATACGTCCGTTCGATGCGATTCATCTCCGGCGCGTAGCCGTTGCTCAAGGGGCAGTCCGTGGTGACGAAGAAGAGCACGACCGCGCGCGCCTGGGCCCATTCGTTCGGGCTGTGCGCGACGCCTTCCGTGTCGCGCAGCGCAAACTGGAGGGCGGGATGCGCCAGGGCCGCCATCGCCAGGACGATTGGCAACGCCGCGATTTTGGCCGCTGAGTGCATATATTGATGATGCAACAAAACAGTCGGCGGATGTTTATGCCGCATTATGCCGCATGGATTCGTTTGGTCAATGTTACGAAGAGGCGGTCGCAGGACGGGCAACGACGCCTCACTATGGCTGGGTTGATCTCTTCCAACAAATCGGCCGCGTGATCGATCTTGTGATACCCTCCTTTCTGCGTCTTCGCCGTCGCGTGTTTTAAGGCCTTGTAGATCCGATCTCTTTCGGTACTTTCGAGGTTCCGGGCGGGGGGAAAAGCGCCCCTCAGGAACTGCTTGTCGTAATACCTCGCCATCGCATCGGGATCGGCAACAATCCAAGTCTCCATCACCTGGATCATGAGATGAATCGAGTCTTCACGGACCCCTTTTAATGTCCACCCGTCACGCTGGTTCAGATGAGCCCGAGGCGATTGGCCTACTGGCGCCTCTGCGTCAACCAGAAGCACGTTGAAGGTTTCCGGCGAGGTCTTGATCGCGCTCAGGAAGGCGTCGCGCGCACCGTCGCGACCTCCGCAGGCGACGACCTTCCATTGGAGTCTCTTCCGGTTAGCCGCGGCCCTCAAGGAAACAAGAAACCCAGACATGCCTTGACGGAGCCGGTCCCTGCCCGCCCTGGAATCGCCGCCGCCTTCGATATATACGGCAACCCCGTTCACGGGTTGCCACCCAGTTCGCCGGCCCGCCAAATCTCGCCGAGTTGGTACTTGTCCATCCAGAACCGAAGCTTGTCGCTCTCTAGCCTGCGAAACCGCGATGCGCCGGCTAGGTTATCGCAAACTACCACGGACTCGGCGTGCTTGCTAAGGGCTGAAACCAGAACGTCAGAATGGGTAGTTACTACGATTTGCGTCTTTTCCGCGGCTTCCACGAGCAACTTGGCTATCAGCGTCATCGCGTCAGAGTGCAGCCCCAATTCCGGCTCCTCAAGACAGATCAGCGGCGCGGCACTGGGCCTTAGCAGGATGGCCAATAATGCAATGAAGCGGATCGTTCCGTCGGACAGTCGCGTGGCCGGTACGGGAGTCCGCAGCCCGTCTTCATGCAAGAAGATCTGGATGGTTTCTCCTTGCGTTAGTGTGGTCAGACGTTTAAAACGCGGCAGAAAGCGGCTTAGCGCGGCATTCATACGAGGCCACGCGTCGCTGTGCTCGACTGCGTTCACCATGAGCCCCAGATTCCGGGCATCCGGCAAAACAACGTCGTTCGGAAGATCTGCGGGCTGGGGCTGCCTCAAGGGCACAGACCGGCCAAAGCTCCATTCTCGGAAGGTTAGAATGCGCGCGAACGAGCGTCCTAATGCGGACACTTCCGGATACAGGTCGGGATCTCTCCTCTGTAGCAGCACGGACTGCTGCAGGTCGGGGGTAAATAGTATTCGTTCCGACTTTCCGCCAATTCTACGGACCATGGTCGCGCGGCGGCCCACATCGAAGCGATAGTAGCGGGCGTCATCGTCTTCCACCACTTCATGCCGCACTTCGAGGGTCCGAGCGGTTGAAACGAATCCGAGGCCGTATCGCAGATCCCCTACACCCCGTACTTTGAGGTCGGCGTCGATGCTCGCGCCAACCCTTTTGCCCTCGCCCTTCCAAAGCCACTCGCCAATCCCGCCGCCCTCGCGAATCACCTCGGGAAGATCCGTTGGCAGGGCCTTCAACAATTCGAATATTTCGATCAAGTTCGACTTGCCGGACCCGTTCGGGCCAATCAACACATTCAAAGGAGTCAGCGGCAGCGGCTCGCTATCGGGCGCAAACGAAAGCACACCGCGCGCATGAATTGTCTTTACAAATGGCTGCATGAAAGGCCGCTTCTTGAGATTACAACACGTCCGCAAATCCGCGCTTCATATGCCGGAAAAACAGCCCGCCCGCCAAAAAGGTCGCCACCGCGAATGCCGCCATAATCCCCAGTTCATCCAGCCTCGGCCACCGCCCGGACAGCAGCAACTCGCGATACGCCCGCACCAGGTATGCCAATGGATTGCCCGCCAAAAGAAAACGCAACCGCGCCGGAAACTGCCGTTCGGTGATGAATATCGGCGTGAGCCAAAACCAGAACGTCAGGATCACCGTCAACACCTGCGCCGTATCCCGCAGGTACACTTGCAGGCTCGCCAGGATCCATCCGAAGCCCACCGCGAACATCCCCAGCAGCAGCATATACACCGGCAGCAGCATCAGCCCTGGACTGATCTGATTCAGCCAGATGCCCACCGCCGCCACCGCCAGTGCCAGCGCAATCAGGTGGCTCACCAGCGAGGAGAGAAAGATCGAAACCGGCACCATTTCGGCGGGAAATACGGTCTTGGTGATCAGGCTGGCCTGCTCCACCAGGCTCGACGCGGACCGCTGCACGGTTTCGCTGAAAAGCAGCCACGGCAGCATGCCTGCGAAAAGAAACAACGGGTAACTATCGGTCACTTCGCCGGCCGGCATCTTCTGCTTCAGGCAGATGCTGAACACGAACGTCCAGCTGGCTAGCAGTACCAGCGGTTGAATGACCCCCCATATCCAGCCGACCGCCGAGCCCACGAAACGCTGCTGAAAATCCCGCCGCACGAGTTGGAACAGCAAGCTGCGCCGCTCCACCAGATTTCGCAGAAAAAACGCTCCCGGAAGTCGAAAAAATCTGTCCAAATGGCAACACTATCAATTTTTTCAATAACTTGCAAGCCAAACTTTCTCTTGACAGGGATGTATAGGTCCTGTTACAGTCACCTTTCGCCAATCGTAATAGCCCTACCCGACCGGCAAGGTTCGGCTGAGAAGACTATGCAGCAGAACTATTTCATTCTGGTGTTGGCCCATTCCCTCCGAGGCAAGCTGCGGCGCGTTCGGGTGCCGTTGACAGTGGTCTACGCCGTGATGGCTTTGGCCCTGCTCGGATCCATTTCGATATTCGGCTTCATCTCCAGTTACGCGCGCATGGCCTGGAAGGTTGCCAACTATAACGCGCTGCGCACGGAAGTGGATGCCCTGCGCGTCCGCTATCAGCGGCTGCAGAAGATTTCGAACCAGACCAACCAGCAGATGGCCAGCCTGGAGATGTTCGCGAACGAAGTTTCGATCGCCTACGGCATCAAGCAGAAGTTGGAGGGCCCCGCCGGAATTGCGGCGGAAGGCCGCCTGCTGCCGACTTACACCGATTCAGTGGCCGCCTACCGTGTCTTGCGCAGCTACCATGGCGCCGAGAACACCTTCGCCCGCCGCTGGCACACCAACTTGCAGCCCAGCATCTGGCCGGTGGAGGGTCGCCTGATGGGCGGCTTTGGCGAGCGTACCGACCCGTTCTCCGGTGAAGGCGCCATGCACACCGGTGTGGACATTTCCGCGCCCACCGGCACACCTGTGCGTGCCACTGCCGACGGCATCGTAACTTTCGCCGCATGGTTCAGCGGTTACGGCCAACTGGTTATTGTGGATCATGGGGGGGGATACGAGACCTATTACGCGCACCTGTCCCGCTTTGCCGTGGTCGATGGCCAGGAAGTGCGGCGCGGCGACCAGGTGGGCGCGGTGGGTAGCACCGGACGGGTTACGGCTCCGCATCTGCATTATGAAGTCCGAATCGGCGGCGCTCCCGTGAATCCCCATACCTACCTCGCGCGAGCTAGTTTCGCGCAGGCAGTTAAGAAGGATTTTCCGTTCTGACGCCTTCGCGGCGTGTTGAGATGCCCATGCGGTCCCTCTACTTTCGCCTCGCTGCGGCGGCTATCGGCGCCATCTTGTTGACCTCCGCCTATCACCGCCTGACTTCATCCTCCCTGATGGCAGAGTCCGCCAATCGTTTTCTGGCTTCTCTGACACCTGAACAACGCGCCAAGGCCACCTTCGCTTTTGAAGAAGATGAGCGCCAAAACTGGCACTTCGTTCCCATAGAGCGAAAAGGTTTGGCGCTGCGCGAAATGACGACCGCGCAGAAGCATCTGGCCACGGCCCTCCTTAGTGCGGGGCTCAGCCAGCAAGGCTTCCTGAAGGCCGAATCGGTCATGAGCCTGGAAGACGTGCTGCGCATCATCGAGCACGGAACCGGTCCCGAGCGCGATCCAGAGAAATACTTCGTCTCCATATTCGGCACGCCCTCCGCGGACGGAACCTGGGGCTATCGCGTGGAAGGCCATCACCTCAGCCAAAACTACACCGTGGTGGGTGGCCACGTGGCGGGCGCGCCCAGCTTCTTCGGCGCCAATCCCGCGGAGGTTCGGGAAGGCCCCCGCAAGGGACTGCGCGTGCTGGCCGCCGAGGAAGATCTCGGCCGCGCCGTAATCCAGTCGCTCGATCCAGAGCAGCGCACGGCAGCCATCGTCGACAAAGAAGCATACAAAGACATCCTGAGCTTCGACAGCCGCCAAGCTGCACTGAAGGGCCAGCCCTCCGGATTGCAGGCATCCAAGATGAATGCGAAACAGTTCGAAGCGCTGATGGCGCTGCTCGAAGAGTATGCCCGCAACATGCCCGACCAGATTGCCGAAGCCCGCGAAGAGCAAATCAAGAAAGCTGGCAAGGATATCTACTTCGCCTGGGCGGGGGGCATCGGGAAGGGCGATCCGCACTACTATCGCGTGCAGACCGCTTCTTTCCTGATCGAGTACGACGACACGCAGAACAACGCCAACCACATCCATTCGGTGTGGCGCGACTTCAACGGCGACTTTGGCGTCGATCTGCTGAAGTTGCATTACGAAACCAGCCACCGGTAGACGTGGCGCATGCACTCGTGCGTGCCGCGTGCCCAAGCGTGCAACACGCGTGCCCACTTATGGGGACGCCACCGGGCTGCTACCATTCTCTTATGGGCCGCTGGACGCGCCGCACTTTTCTGGTTTCCGGCCTGGCGCCCTGGGCATACGCCGAGCAGAAAGGCGCCGTCGTCCCGGCCGCCTGGCATCGCTACGCCGACCCGGCCACCGAATTTGAAGTGCTGCGGCTCACAGATCCCGCGCACTCCTGCTGGCTCCCCGCTTACTACAACCGGACGCTCGCACACCGCGGCGGATTCATGCTCTACTCGAGCGACGATGCGGGCGCCCCACAAGCCTATCGCATGGATCTGCATAGCGGCGAATCGCGCCGCTTGACGGAAGCCGCGAGCCTGGACGTTTCCTCCATTGCCATGCTCGCGGACGAGCGCAGCCTGTGCTACTTCGACGGCACCGCGCTGCATCAGGTGACGTTGGGCAACCTGCGCGCGCGCCAGGTTTATGAGGTGGCCGAAGGCTGGGAGCGTTGCCCCGGTGCGAGCGCAGGCGACGATGGAACTGTGCTGTTCGGCGAGAGCCGCGCCGGCGCATCCAGGCTGCAGGTCGTTGGACTGCAGAAGGGCGCGGCCCGCACCGTCACCGAGGCTCCCTGGATTCTATCGCACCCGCAGGCGCGGCCCAAGCGCGCCCAGATCCTCTATCGGCAGGCCGACCAGGCGCTCTGGCTGGTCAACTCCGATGGCGCCCAGAACCGCAGATTGCCGCTGGCCGACGGGCGCATCGGCCCCGCGCGCTGGTCGCCGGACGGCCGTACCGTTCTGTATCTGATTTTCCCGGACGACGCCACGCAATTGCACGCCATCCGCGAATGCTCGCCGGACCAGAACTCCGACAAGCTGGTAGCGCGCACCAGCCAATTCGCGCACTTCGGATGCAACACCAATACGTCGGTTTTCGTGGGCGCCAGCCAAAACCGCGGCGCGCCCTACATTCTGATCCTGCTGCGGCTGACCCGCCGCGAGCTCTCGCTGTGCGAGCACCGCGCCAGCAATCCAGCCATGGTCGCGCCGATCTTTTCCGCCGACAGCCAGCATATCTTCTTCGAGAGCGATCGGGATGGCAAGCCCGCCATCTACCGCATTCACGTCGAGAAACTGGTGGAAGAGACAGAGCCGGAAACGGAATAGGTGGGTTCAAAACACCCGCGGCAGTAGCGCCCCCGGAGCACTCCCCAACGCCCCCGACCAACGCCCCATATCCATCCGCAGCCGCCGGCCGTCGCTGCGCACCGTCACCAGCCCATCCAAGTCGGTGCGCAGCACGCACGCCTGCCTCTCCGCATAGCGCTCCAGCACCTCGGCATGCGGGTGCCCGTAGGAGTTCTCAAAACCCGCGGACATCACCGCGAAGGCCGGCTGCAGCAGATCCAGAAACGCGGCCGTGCTGGAGGTCTTGCTGCCGTGGTGCGGCACCTTCAGCACGTCCGTCTTGTGCAGCAAACCCTCGGCCACCAGCTCCGCTTCGACTTGCCGCTCGATATCGCCGCTCAACAGGAACGAATGGCGCCCGAGGGTCACGCGAAAGGCCAGCGAATCGTTGTTGTGCGGCGCCTCTTTGGCCACATAGTCGACCGATGGCGCCAGCACCTCCAACTCCGCGCCGCCGTAGCTGAAGTGCTGGCCGCGATGCAGAGGCACGATACGCACGCCCTCGCTGCGCGCGCGATCCCGCAAAGCGTCCCACGCGGGATTATCCGAATTCGCGCCGGTCCATAGCTCCCTGGCATGGAAGTTTTCGAGCAGCGCAGGCAGTCCGCCGATGTGATCGGCGTGCGCGTGCGTACACACCATCACGTCGATGCGGCCAATGGATCGGTCCCACAGGTATGGCGATACCACGTCTTCGCCGATATCCATCTGCGCGGGCGCGCGCTTTCCGAACGTGGGGATGCCGCCGCCATCCACCAGCATCAACTTGCCGTCCGGGAAGGCCATCAGGATGCTATCGCCCTGGCCCACATCCACCACGCTCATTTCCAGCGTGTTGCGCACGATTTCGGGCGCGAACGGATGCCAAAGCAGCAGCGCCAGCAATACCGCCAGCGCACCGGCCGCGGCTGTGAACCACACCCTGCCTGCGCGCCCGGCCACCACAGCCAGAGTGAGCCCGGCGCCAATGGCGACTCCCAGCCACAACGGCGGAGTCGGAATGCGCCAGTTCGGTTCCAGGTGCATGTGCCAGGCGACCACCGCGTGCGACGCCGCCAGCAGCCATCCCGCCGCCTTCGCCACCCACGCCCAGCCCGTGAATATGGCGATGAAGCCCACCGGAATCACGGCGCACATCAACGGCACCACGATGGTGTTGGCGGACACGCCCGAGAATCCGATGCGATGAAAGTACACCACCATCGGCAGCGCCAGCCCCAGTTGCACAATGGCCGACACCACCGCCAACTGAAACGCGTAGAGCATCACCCGCGCCGGAATGCCGATGGCCAGGCAACTGGCGCGCTCCGGCAGCCTGGTCCAGAGCCGCAAGGTTTCCGCGAGCAGCCGCATCTCCACGCGAAACTGCGCGGCCGCCGGCGCCAGGTGCAGATCGCGGCCGGTGTCCGGCAGATCCGCCAGCGCCCGTGCGCGCGAATACGAAGTGCGCTCCAACACAGGCGTGGCGAACGCGCCGATGAAACCCACCGCCAGGAACGTGAGCTGAAAGCTGGCCTCGAACATCTGTTCCGGGTCGAGCACCAGGAAGCCGATGGCCACCGCGGCCAGGATGTTCAGGATACGCCGCTGCCGCGCGAAGTAGGTGGCCACCGCAAACAACGTGAATCCGGCGGCGCAACGCACGCACGGCGATCCCCATCCGGTCACCAGCGCATATAGCCACAGCAGCGCGGAGGTGACGAACAGGGCCGCCTCGCGCCGCACGAAGCAGAGGCGCAGCACGAGCATGAGGAAGGCGGCCAGCACCACCGTGTGCGTGCCCGAAATCACCAGCGCGTGGTAGGTGCCCGTGTTGCGGAACTGTTCCGTCCAAACGCGCTGCACCTGGTAGGTCTCGCCGATCATGACGGCTTGCATCATGCCGGTCTCGTATGGTTTGCCCTGGTAGAGTTGAGCGAGGCGCTCGAGCGCCATCACGCGCAGTCCCGCGATGGCAGCCTGAAAGCGCGATCCGCACCGGCCGGGCAGCAAGGTGACCTCGGCGCCGGCGCTCATGGCGGCGGTCCAATAGATCTCGCGGCGCGCCAGAAAGCGGGCGTAGTCGAACGCGCCGGGATTGCCGAAATTACGCGCCCGGCGGACGCGCGCCTCGAACTCCACGCGCTGGCCGTAATCGAGCGCGGGTGGCGGCTGGCCTTCGTGCGCATACGCGGTGACCTGCACGCGCGCCCCCGGATCTAACTCCACGACGAAGCGTTCGCGGTCGCCGGATAGCGCGGGCGGCTGGACCACGCATCCGCTCAGGATCACGGGCTCGCGGCCTTCGGCATCCAACTCCGGCCAAGGGCCTGGGCGATGCGCCAGGTCCACCAGCGCGCCTGCAAACACGAATCCCAGCAGGCAGCACGCCCCAGCCAGCACGCGCGCCCGCCGCCACAGCGCGATGGCGCCCAGCGTTGCGAATGCCGCCATGACGATGAATAGCTCGCGAGTCTCGAACGAGACGAATCGCGAAGCCAGAATGCCCGTGGCGATGGCCGCGAGCGGCGGGATAAGCGGGTCTTGCATCAGCCAGCAGGTTAGTGGGCTGGCTGGGTAGGATTTCTCAGCTTCTTACTGTGCTGGATTGAGGGATCGCAATTCTTCCAGTGCCTGGAACCAGTCCTCTTCCGGCGAACCGCAGGGACAGCCTCTGGCTCGCCAGAGTTGATGAGCGCGGGCCGCGATGTCATCGTGCTTGAATGCGGGCGTTTGAGAATGCCGATGAGGCGCGTCAGCGTGCTCCAGGGCTTGACGCGATTGCTCGTGTCCAGTCAGGTGATCCTGCTTCCCCTGCTGCTCGCCAACACGATAGGCGTGCGCGCCGGCGTCGTGCAACTCGGCGGCTCGTTGATGGTTCTCGTAATGCGATCCGTTGTTGTAGCGTGCCGACATATTCAGATCTTCACTATCTGCCCCGATTTGGTGTGCGCTTCCTTGGCAAGTTTGTATGCCTGATCCGAGTAGTCCAGCGCTCGGTCGGCATGCCAGATTGCCGTTGTCAAATCCCCTTTTTCATTATGTTCTGCCGCGGTACGATGGGCGTGCGCCGCAAGTTCGTGCTGCTCGGCGGCTTTCCTGTGTGCGTCGTGCATATTGTCTCCTCCTGTGCAAGCGTAGTTTAACATGTGCACGAATGGGTCCAACCTCGCCTCGACGCACCGGGCGGCGCGCGCCGCTTTCGCCCCCGGCTTCCGGCCCTGACCATGCGCGGTCAAGTGACATTATGCGGTCGAACCGCTCATTTGTTCTGCGCCGATGCCTCGGTCAGGTCCAGCCGCGGCTTCCACGCATCGTGCTCCGCGACCGGTCCATCGTTGGTGAAGTTCAGCAACTGGTCGTCGCCGGCGCTATACGCGGGCCAATGCGGACGCCCTTCGCCATCCGGATTGCCCCTCTTAGCGAACGCCACCCAGTAGGCCAAGGCTGCCTTGGCAGTGGCCTCGTCCGCCGCGTCGAGGTCCTTGGCGTAGCGTGCGGCGACAGTATCGAAGACAAACGGAATCTCGGTCGCGTGCGGCGCGCCCTTCCACTGCTTGCGCAGGGACTCGGCCACGTAGGAGAAACGATACTCGTAAGCGGGCTCGCCGGTGGCGGCGACGGTGCGCACCACGAATCTGGCCGGCTCGATCATCATCCGGTCGGCTGCCACCAGCATGCCGATCTTGCGGAACTCGCCCGAATGCTCCGGGTCGTAGGCGGCCTCGGCCTTTTCCTTATTCGCGCCGAAGGGAGCGAACAGCTCGTCCATGCTCTTGGCGAAGGAGAATCCGATGTCGCTGCTGTTGGCGCCGGCGATCACGGGAATTTTCATGGCGTGTCCGGCGAGGAGTGCCTGCTCGGGCGTTTCGACAACGATCTTGCCGTCGATCATCGGACCGGCATATGTGGGCGTCATCATGCTCGCCATGTTCAGCCGGTCGACCACCCGCTCGGCCGGTAACTCGCGCAACGCGGCCAGCGCCGCGGCATCATCGCCCTTTATGCCGGCCTTCTCGGCAAACGCGATGCCCACCGCTTCGCCGGACGGCAGGTTCGGACCGGACTCGCGCACGCGGCGCATCGGTCCGATGCCGGTACGTCCGCCGCCGGACTCGATGATAGCCTTGTGGAACAGCCCGCGCGCCAGAGGCGTGGTCATCATGGTCAGCACTGAGCCGCCGCCCGCGGATTCGCCGAACAGCGTGACATTGCCGGTGTCGCCGCCGAACTTCGCGATGTTCTTCCGCACCCACTTCAAAGCCGCGATCTGATCGAGGAAAGCATAGTTGCCCAATAGAGCGTTGGGGTCTTCCTTAGTCAGCGCCGGAAACGCGAAGAATCCGAAGCGCCCCACGCGATAGTTGAAGCTCACGAAAACGACGCCGCTTTCGGCGAAATGCGTTCCGTCGTAGACCGCGGGCGAACTTCCGCCGTTGACGAAGCCACCGCCATAAATCCACACCATGACCGGCAACTTCCCGGACCGCCGCTCGGCTGGCGTCCACACGTTCAGATACAGGCAGTCCTCGGCGGGCTTGGTGCCCAGCGGCGCTGCATCGCTTGGAAACGGAAGCTGCATGCAATCGGATGCGTAGCCGGCTGCGGATCGCACGCCCTTCCACGGCGCGACAGGCTGCGGCGCGCGCCAGCGATTCTGGCCGGTGGGAGAGGCGGCGTAAGGAATGCCCTTGAACGCAACGATGCCGCCCGCGATGGCCCCTTTCAGCGCGCCGCTTTCGACGCGCACTTCGTCGACCGTTGCCGCGGCCGCATGGCCCACGATGCCGCAAGCGGCCGCCGCAAATAAAACAATACCGTGAATTCGAGTCATGTTTGTGTCTTAATCCAACTGAACGGAGCCGCGTAGCGCCAAGTCGCGCGACGAAGCGCCGGCTTGAATGATATACTCACCCGGAACCAGTTCCCAGGCGTCCTTATCCGCGTTGAAGATCGAGAGATAGAACGGATCAAGACGCAGCGTCACGGACTTCGATTCGCCGGGCTCGAGCCGCACTTTCTCCCACGCCACCAGACGATTGAACTGCTCGCCCGAAGCCTGCGGAAGCGTGGCGTAGACTTCGGCGATTTCCGCGCCCGCCCGGGCGCCGGTGTTCGTCACATCGAACCCCACACTGTCTTTGGATGTCTTCAGGTTCGAATACTTGTAAGTGGTATAGGAAAGGCCAAAGCCGAACGGAAACAGTGGGGTCTTATGCTTGGCGTCGTACCACTTATAGCCGACCATCAACCCTTCGTCGTAAGACACCTCAAACCTTGTGGTGTTGTCTTTAAAACCCGGAAATGGCTCGACCACGTCCGCAATACTCGCCGGAGGCGGTTGCCGCGTGAGTTGCGGGTGCGGCAGATCGGCTTCCGATTTGGCGAAAGTCAGCGGCAGCTTGGCGGAAGGATTCACTAGGCCGAACAGGATGTTGGCGATCGCCGCCCCCCCGCGAATGCCCGGATACCACGCTTCCATCGCCGCGCTCACCTGGCCGATCCACGGCATGGTCACCGCGCCGCCCGTTTCGAGCACCACAATGGTGTGCGGATTGGCGGCGGCCACCGCGCTTACCAACGCGTCTTGATTGCCTGGCAGTGAGAGGCTGGCGTGGTCGCTGCCTTCGCTCGACGGCTGGTTGACGAACACGATGGCCACGTCGGACGCCTTTGCCAGGCGCGCCGCGGCGGCAGGATCGGTTCCCGCATCGTACTGCACGTCCGCATGCGGCGCCTTGTCGCGAATCGCCTGCAGCGGTGACGAACGGTGCCATACGACGCGGTCGAAGAACGATGTGTCGGCAGGCTGCGGTACAGCATTGCCTCCCATCGGATCCACCTGCGCCGACCCTCCGCCGGACAGCACGCCCACGTCCGCATGCGATCCGATGATCGCAATAGTCTTCATCCGCGGCGCCAGGGGCAACTGGCCGTCCGTATTCTTCAGCAGGACGACGGACCCCTCCGCCACCCGCTGCGCCACTTCGAGACCGTGGGTGACGTCCGGAACCTGGCGTTCCGCCGTACGGTCGAACAGGCCCACGGCAAACTCGCTGCGCAGAATGCGGTGCACCATGTTGTCCAGGCGCGCCATGGGCACCTCGCCGCTCTCCACCGCTTTCTTGAGCGCATCCGCCAGGTAGGTGGAAGTCGGCATCTCCATATCCAGGCCCGCCAGGGCGGCCTTGGCGGTCGAATGCGTGCCGCCCCAATCCGACACTACAAACCCCTGGAAGCCAAAGTCTTTTTTCAAAACATCGGTAAGCAGATAGCTGTTCTCGCAAGCGTAGTCGCCGTTCACCAGGTTGTAGGAGCACATCACGGCGCCGGCGCTGGACTCCTTCACGCCGATTTCGAACGCCAGTAAATCGCTCTCGCGGATGGCGCGCTTATCGGCCTTCACGTTCACGTAGGAGCGGCCGCCTTCCTGGTCGTTGAGCGCGTAGTGCTTGATATCGCCGACGATTCCCTGCCCCTGCATCGCCTTCATTTCAGCGCCTACGAGTTTACCGGCGAGGATGGGATCTTCCCCCTTGTATTCGAAGATGCGGCCATTGCGCGGCTCGCGCGCCAGGTTGACGCCGCCTCCCAGCGTCATGTTGTAGCCCTGGTCGCGCAGTTCTTCGCCGATGAGCGCGCCGTATTCGCGCGCTACGTCCAGGTCCCAGCTTGCGGCCTCGGCCACGCACGAGGGCAGCGCCGTCGAATAACGGCCGAAGGCGGCGCTGTGCGTCACCCCCACCGCGGCATCCGCCATTTGCAGGTCGGGGATGCCAAAACGCGGAATGCCCGGAATGTAGCCGGCGTTGCCCAGCGATTTCGAAGGCGCCGCGTCGGGACCGCCGAAGAGCATCTGCCATCCATTGCCATGCAGCAGCGAGATTTTTTCGTCGACGGTCATTTGCGTGACGATCAGGTCGGCGCGCTGATCGGGGGACAGGCTCTTGTTCATCCAGGGGCCGGTAGGTTTGGGGCGCGGCGGACCGAACTGGGCGCCGGCGGAAGCGATGAGCGCGGTACAGAGGATAACGGCCGGCGCGGCATGGCGCAGGCGGGAACGCGTGATGGTATGCATCTTGACAGTTAGAATAGTAACAGATCGCATTGTCTGCGGAGTTAACAGGCGTGGACGTGCTTGCGGAATTCGACGAAAAGTGGACATCGCCGGGAGATCCGATCGAGATCGGCGCTAGCGGCGATCTCTTCATACACTTTGTCGTCTGCCGAAAGGCCGGCCTCAGAGAGCATTGCCAGAAACAAGGGCTTTGGATCCATGATTTCTTCCAGTGGCTTACTGATAGCCTTGATCGGACGGGCCCGCCCCCGCGCGAGAGCGACCTTGCTTACCGCCTGTTCGTCCGCCAGCAGCCATGTCTCGACCATGCATTTGGTAGCGTAGAAGTGGAAGGGAAATGTCGGCGTGAAACCCGATTGGCTCAGGCGGTCGTTTAGGTCCGCCTCGCTGATCTGCGGGTCCTTGCCACCAGAGTCGCGGATAACCAACGCTTTGTCTACGCGTTCAAACTCAAATCCTCTCAGCATTCCCACGAACTTCTTACGGAGTGCCGGCACGCCGCCACACGGCCGCGCCACCACGCGTTCTACATCGTGCCGAATTCTTCGGATTATTGCCGGATAGACCGCGGCGTCGCGCTGGCCCTCGACGGCGATTCCGAAAACCATCATTCCTCGCCAAGCGCTCCGGCAAACATCAGATCACCTAGACCCAGTTCTTCGTCTTCGACCAGTTTCCTGAGATGCGGCTTATCATTGGGTCGTATCACTTTCGTCTCGCCCTGTTTCTTCGCGATCCACAGGATCTCCTCGATCTTCATCTCATCGATCACGAGCAGCGAATGCGTAGTTAAAACGATCTGAGAACGCGGAACACCTCGGTCGGCAACTTCCTGCTGGACCTGCCGCAACAGCGCAACCAGTGTCTCGATAAGCTTGGGATGCAAATGGTTCTCGGGCTCCTCAATCAAAAAGAGGGTGCCACCAAGCTCGTCCGGGGATAGGATGAGGGATAAATAGGCGATAAATGCCAATTCGCCGTCGGACATCTGAAAGAGCGGTGTGGGGCGGAGCAATCCTTGCTCATTGGAAGCCAAATAGACTGTCCCCTGCTGCGTCGGCCACGTCAGAAGGTCACGGATTTCCGGAAAGACATCTCGCGCAACCTCCGCGATGCGGGCGAAGGACTGAGGCGATTTAGTTTGAAGCCACATCAGCCAAGCGGAGAGGTTTGAGCCGTGTAGGTCGAGAATATTGCCGGCCGTCATCGGGTTTGCCTGCTTCATCACAGCAGGAACGAACTGATGGAATCGCCAATTTTGGGCGAAGAGCTTCAGGGGATAACCATCCCAGTTCACGGGCGCCATCTCCATGCCCGATCTCTCAGCCTGAACGTTAACGAGTTTGGATTGGTCGACGTTCACTAGCCAGCGCCCATTGTCGTCCCTGACGATGAGCCGGTGGTCCTTGCTACCCTCCCGGAGTGTAAGCGTCTCGTTCTGAATCGTAAAGTATCCCCCGGCGCCGCCCACGATTTCAAGTTCATACGCAAACTCTCGACCGGGGCGGGCGGTCTCCCGGAACTCAATGCTGATCGAAAGCAGCCGGTCCTGACTTCCCTTCCACAAGACCTCGTCTATCCCTTGCCGCTGTGTCAGAGCGTTCCCGGGCCCGAAAGTTGCCGCCTGCGGAAACCAGCATTGATGCAGAAAACGGAACAAGTCGAGGACATTGCTCTTGCCACCCATGTTGGGCCCGACAAGAACATTCAACGGGCCCAGAGTAAAATCAACGTCTCTTAGACTTCTGAAATTCCGCGCGCGCACTCGCGTAATCATAGGGAATACCGAAACTATGATACCCCTTTCCGCCCAGGCTCGAAGGGCCTCGACAGGATGGATTCCAGCATGTCCGGAATCTCGAACACTGCACGATTCGATTGCGCAGCGGCGTTTCGACGCATGCGCGCGTAGGTGGCCGGTTCCAGCAACTCTGCGACGGCGGCGCCGATCCTGCGGAAATTGTGCAGCACCAGCCCGACGTCCTGCTCCCGGACCCACTCGCAGTTGTAGCGCTCCTGCGGCAGGTTCCAGGCGTTCCGCTCCACGATCACCGGCAGTTTCATCGCAATCGCCTCGCTGATGCTGCCCGGCCCCGGCTTGCCGATGAAGAAGTCCGACAGATGCATGTAATAGGGCACCTCGCGCGTGAAGCCTTCCACAAACATCGGAATGCGCGAAGGCATGCCGCGCAGCGTCGCCGCCAGTTTTTGGTTGCGGCCGCAGATCAGGATCAATTGCAGCGGCCGCCCGGCGGCTTCCAGGCTGCGCGCGATTTCGAGCATCACGGCGGAACCTTCGCCGCCGAACAAAACCAGGCCGGTGGGCCATTGCGGGTTCAGTCCCAGGCGCTGCCGCTCGGTGCTGCGATCAGCCGTGACCGGCTCGTAGAAGCGCGGATTCAGGATCATGCCGGAGGCGCGGAAAATGAAGCGCTCCGCATATCCGAGTTCGCGCGCCTGCGCCACCGCGCGGTCCGAGCCGCAGATCAGATACTGCTGCTGGCGCTCGATCCAGAAGTGCGGCGGATAGTCGGCGATGTCCGTCAGGATAGTCGCCAGCGGCGTGCCCGGCAGCGCGGCTTCCAGGCTCAGCTTCATGGCCCGGTTGAAATTCGGGATCAGCGACACCACCATGTCCGGCCGGCCCGTGCGCCAGAAATCGCGTAACAGCCGGACCAGCGAGGGCTGAAACAAACGGATCACAATATGTAGTCCCAGCAGCAACCCGCCGGAGCCCAGTGTCCAACCCTTCTTCAGCAGCAGGTTGTAATAATCCTGCAAGCGAATGCCGGTGATGCGGCGAAAGATATCCAGGTTATCGAGTTGCTCCTGCAGATTGACCATGCGGATCTCCCATGGCCGGCCTTGTTGCGCGATCACTTGCTGCAAAGCCATCGCCGCGCTGCGATGCCCGCCCCCCGCATCGAAATAGATGAAATCGAGCTTTTTCATACCTTTTTCATACCATAGAGCCCTTTCATGCCTTTTTATTTCACCAAGCTTTCAAGTAAATGTCATGCTCTTGTAGGATTATGGGACTATAAATTAAGGTGGGATGGTGTTAGAGTTCATCACAGCGCGGGATTACAGCCTGATGCACCGCGTGCATCGCTGGCCTGCGCCGCGCTGGATTCGCGTGTGGATGATCTGCGCCACGCGCGGCGGCGATGGCTGGCTGTGGTATGCCATGGGCCTGATCGTCCTGCTGTTCGGCGGCCCTACCCGCTTCGCTGCGGTAGGTACGTCGGCCGTCGCGGCGGCGTTGGGAATCGCGGTGTTCCTTTTTCTGAAGAAGCGCACCAACCGCCGGCGCCCTTGCGCCATCGAGCCGCACTGTTGGGCCAAACTGTTGCCCCCGGATCGCTTCTCTTTCCCTTCCGGCCATACTATCACCGCGTTTGCGGTGGCGCTCTCGCTAGGCGCCTTCTATCCGGGCCTGCTGGCCGGATTGCTGTTCTGCGCCGCCAGTATTGCGCTCTCGCGCATCCTTTTGGGGATGCATTTCTTGAGTGACGTGGTGGCGGGCGCGCTGATCGGCTCGGGCTTGGCGTACGGCACCGTCTGGCTGGCGCGGTAAACTTACGTCTGCATCCGCAGGCTATACTAAACATCCAGAGAGTATGCGCAGTGTTCGCAATATTTGCCTGATCTTCAGCTTCGCCGCAACTTTGGCGCTGGCTGCGCCGCCGCCCGCGCCCGCCATGGATCTGCGGTTCGACCGCCTGACCAGCGCTTTGACTCTGCTCAGCGACGGCGATCGCAAGATTGTCGATGAAGCGGTCCAACTGATCCGCGAAGGGGAGCACGTGGGGGCTCTGGCGCGGCTCTCCACTCTCACGCATTCAAATCCCGACAACTCGTCCCTGCGCATTCTCATGGCCTACGCGCAGCTTCAGATCGGCAACCTCACGGGCGCGCTGGATGAGGCCAAAAAGGCCCACGATGCGCCCAATGGAAACAGTTACAGGTGTTACTTTCTGGCCAAAATCGCTTTCCTCACGGGCGATACCGTCACCTGCCGGCGCGAGCTGAATCACGCGAAGAACGCGGGCGACATGCCCGAAGATGTCCGGCAGTTGCAGAACGATCTGAAAAAATCCAAAACCAAGAGCTAAGCCCAATCCTGCTACAATCGCCCTATGTTTAGAGGATTGGAGCACACGGCTATCGCCTCGCCGGACCCGCGCACGCTGGCCGAATGGTATGCCGCGCATCTGGAGTTCGTCATCAATTATGAGTATGCCGGCAACTACTTCGTGCGCGCGGCGAACGGCACCATGCTTGAGATTATCCCCGGCAAAGGTCCGCTGGCCGCGCCGCAGTTCGACGACCCCGGCATCCGCCACCTGGCCATCGCCGTGGACGATTTCGACGCCGCGCACGCGCGCCTCCAGGCCGCCGGCGTGCACTTCCTGGGCGAGCCGGTGAACAAACAAGGAAACCGGCTTTTGTTTTTTGCGGATCACGACGGCAACATCCTGCATCTGATTCAGAGGGAAAGGCCGCTGCCGTAAACTTGTGCTGCGCCGGGTCTTCAAGGCTTTCCATTACCGCGAATTCCGCCTGCTTTGGTTTGGCGCCTGTACCTCGTCGATCGGCACGTGGATGCAGATCGTGGCCCAGAGCTGGCTGGTCTTTTCGATCTCCAAGTCGGCGTTTATGCTGGGCCTGGACGGCTTCCTGGGGCAGATCCCGATCCTGCTGTTTTCGCTGATTGGCGGCGTCATCGCCGACCGCATCGACCGCCGGCGCGTGCTGCTGGGATCGCAATATGTGCAGATGACCTGCGCATTCCTGCTGACCCTGCTGATCGCGTTCAATGTGGTGAAGGTCTGGCACATCCTGAGCCTGTCTTTTGTGGTGGGTTGCGCGCAGGCGTTTGGGGGCCCGGCATACTCGGCGCTGGTGCCGATGCTGGTCGAAAAAGAAGACCTGCCCAACGCCATCGCGCTCAATTCCATCCAGTTCAATTTGGCGCGCGTGATCGGCCCCGTGTTGGGCGGCCTGGCGCTCACCGGGCTGGGCGCGGCCTGGTGCTTCGGGCTCAACGGGCTGTCGTTCGTGGCGGTGATCATCTCGCTGCTCATGCTGACCGTCAAGTTCAAGCCGGCGAAGACCGACGAATCCATATTGACCGGCGTCAAGCAGGGCATCGGGTTCGTGCGCAGGCAAGGCGCCATGGTGGGGCTGATCGCGCTGGCATTTTGCATGACCGCCCTCGCCATACCGACGCTCACCTTCCTGCCCGTCTTCGCCAAGGACGTGTTTCACCGCGGACCCACGGCCTTCACCATCCTGCTCTCCTGCTCAGGCATCGGCTCGGTGGCGGGGGCCTTGATCGTGGCGGCCTTTGGCAACGTGCAGAACAAAGGCCGGATCGCGCTGCTCACGCTGTTGCTGCTGGGCGGCGCCATTGCCGGATTCGCTGTCTCCAAGTCGATTGTGGTAAGCGGAGCGCTCCTCATTCTCTCGGGTGCGGCGATGATGGGCGTGTTCTCGATGGTCAGCTCGCTGGTGCAGCTGATTACCGCCAACGAAATGCGCGGGCGGGTGATGAGCGTCTATAACCTGGCCTTCCGCGGCGGCATGCCGCTGGGCAGCCTGGCGACTGGCTGGCTGGTGCCCATGTACACTGCCCCGCATGTGCTGGCGGTGAATGGTTTCTTGTTGGTGGCGGTAGGGTGCTATTTCCTGCTGGTGCAGCGGCGGGTCGCGGCGCTGTGAGCCCTACGTGGGCCGGATGGGGGCCTTGAGGGGACTCGGCTTGCCGGGCACTGCCGGAACAAAGTAGACCGCGGCCTTCCCCGGAGCGCCGTCGCGCACCACGTAAAGGGGTCCCTGGCCGGTGCCATTCAGCAGGAAAGTGGTCGCGTCGCCGAACAGATCGAGGCGTGTGGGCGTGAAGCTGAGGTCGAGGCTCTGGACCGGCAGCCTCGACGTGATATCGTAAATCGACAGCGTGCGGTTGCCGGCGTTGGCGGCGTAAAGCCGCTGTCCATCGGCGGAAAGCTGCAACCCGGCCGGCGAGCTAATGCCGCTATCGTTCGCGAACAGGACGGCGGCGGGGATCCCAGCATAGCTCTGCACCTGCCAGATCTGTTGCGCCTGGTTATCGGCGAAATACAGGCTCGAGCCCGCCAGATCGATGGCACATGGGCTGGCGGAGTGCGCGATTCGCTGGATGCCCGAAGATGCGCTGGCTAGATAGATGCCGCCGGCCTCGTTCGAAGCGACTCCTACGATCAGGCGCTGCCCGTCGAAGGCCAGCGCCGTCACCTGTCCGGGAAGGCCCGAAAGGTTGATCGGCGCGGCGGCTGCCGGCGATTGCCCGAGACCGGTGAGGATCTGCGCCTGGCCGGTGCGCGAACAGTAGACCACCGCGGCGCTGCCACCGCCGTTGGCACTACTTATGGGGGCCCACGCAAAATGGTCCGCGCCGGCGATGGCGCCAGGAACGTGCAAAGCCAGGGGCGGAGTCGCGCCGCGGAGGCCCGTATAAAGTACCAGCCGTCCCAATTGCTGCACGGCCAGCGCGGCGGAGCCATCCGGCGCAACCGAGGCGGAGTTGAGTCCCGCCGCGACCATGTTGCCAAGGTACGCGGCGCCGGGGATGCCCAGCATGGGCCTGACCGCGCCCGTCTGGGCATCGAAGATAAAGCCGGTTACCGGTCCCGCCACACCGGCCGATGTCTGCGCCCACCCGGAAATCGCGAACGCGCCAAGCGCGATGAAGAGTTTGCAAGTGTGCATATAACTAGAGAGGCCGCCTTCCTCCTAAATTCTCACAACGCCACTCCCGACAGTATAGCGCTATGATGGGAGTCCATGAAGGTGGCCGTTGCAAGCGATCATGCCGGTTTCCCGCTGAAGGCGCGGATAATCGAAGAATTGGGCAAATGGGGGCACGAAACCGTGGATCTGGGCACGGATTCGACCGATCCGGTGGATTATCCGGACTACTCGCGCGCCGTCGCCGAGGCGGTCATCCATGGGCGCGTCGACCGGGCCATCCTGCTGTGCGGCAGCGGCGCAGGCGCCTGCGTGGCCGCCAACAAGTTCAAGGGCGTGCGCGCCGCCACCTGTCACGATCCGTTTTCCGCGCATCAATCCGTGGAAGACGATAATGTAAACGTAATGTGCATGGGCGCGCGCGTGGTCGGTGCGGAGTTGGCCGTGGACCTGGTGCGGCGGTACATGGGGGCGACATTCTCGGGCGCCGAGCGGCACCGGCGCAGATTGGGCAAGATCGCCGAGTTCGAGGAAGAGTTCGGGCGCTAGGCCGGCTTCGGAATGCGAGTTCATCAGAATAGCTTTCGCGTGGCGACGCGAGGCCATTCCGACGTGCTGGATATCACGCCGCAGGTAGCGCGCATTGTGGCCGAAAGCGGCTCCCAGCAGGGCGTTGTGAATGTTGCCGGAGTGGGGTCTACGCTGGGCATCACCACGCTGGAGTTCGAGCCCGGATGCGTCGCCGACCTGCGGCGCGCACTGGAACAGATCGCGCCGGCCGATGGCGACTACGCGCATAACGCGCGTTGGGGCGACGGCAACGGATACGCGCACCTGCGTAGCGCATTGGTGGGCACCGTGCGCAGCTTTCCGGTCACCGAAGGCCGCCTCGGAACGGGCGCCTGGCAGCAGATCGTGCTGTGCGATTTCGACAATCGCGCGCGGGACCGCCAAGTGCTGGTGACGGTGATCGGCGCATGAAGGAACGGCGCGCGGAACCCCGGCTCTGGTGTTCGGACCTGATCAAGGTGCGCGTGGAAGGCGGCGACCCTGCGGACCTGATAGCGAATCTGGAAGATATTTCGCCGTCCGGTGCCTGCGTGCAGTTCGAGCAGGCCGTGCCCGTGGGCGCGGCTCTGGCCCTCAGGCTTGGCCGCCGAAAGCTCCGCGGGCAGGTGAAGTATTGCCTGCAAAATGACATCGGGTACTTCGTGGGGATTCAGTTCGCCGCCGGCCAGAAGTGGTCGCGCGAGATCTATACGCCGAAACACCTGCTGGATCCCGCGCAGGTACTGGCGCGCGGCGCTAAGCCTTAGGACGAGCGCTTCACCGTGGCGTCGGTGCCCCAGGCGCCATCTTCGGTTTGAATCTTCAGGTTCATGGTGTCGCCGGCAACGGTTCCAGTCACCAGCAGAGTGATCGGATTGCCCTGATATTCGGACGCCACCGTGAGCTAGATTTTGTCGCCCTCAAGCGAGCCCTTGGTGATGGGCCGTGGCTTTCCCTCGGAATCCGACATCGTGCCGGTGACGCTGGCGCCGTCCGTCTTCAGATCCAGCACCACATCGGCGCCGGTTCCCTCCATCGGCCCTTTCCATTTGCCGGTAACGTCGGCGGCCATGCCGCTCGCGGCGCTCGAAAGCAGCGCCAGCAACAACAGAACGGAAATCGAAATCGCACGCAACATCACGGTAGCCCTCCTGCGTATCATATCCGTTTGTGGCGTTCGCCGGGATCCTGCCATAGGCGATAGCCGCCGCGGAATGCGTAGGTGTTGTTGCCCAGGCGCGCGCCGGGCGGAAGTTTCTTCAACAGCTTGGCGTCGCCTCCGCCCAGCACCACATAGTCGGCTTCAAGCGCCGCCTTCAGGCGCTTCACGACATCGAACACGTACTGCCGCCACTTCTTCTTGCCTAGCCGCTTCAGGCCGCGCAGGCCGACGTAATCCTCATAGGTGCGGCCATGCTTATAGGGCAGGTGCGCCAGTTCCATCGGCTCCAGGACGCCGTCGACGATCAGCGCCGAGCCGAGACCGGTGCCTAATCCGAGGAATAGCATGCGTCCTCCCTCATAGTGCCCCAAGGCTTGCATCGCGGCGTCGTTGATGATCTTCACGGGACAGCCGAGCGCCTTCTTGAAATCGAAGCCGACCCACCCGGGTCCGAGGTTGTGCGGATCGCCGACCGGCTTATCGTGCAGGACCGGACCGGGGTAGCCGATCGTCGCAACCGAATACTCCCACCCCGAGATCGCCTTGCGGATGTCAGCCACCATTTTCCGCGGGGTCGTCTTGGGCCCGGAGGGAATCTCGATGAACGCTTTGTGGCCCGTGGCCAGCGCTTTGACGTGCGTGCCGCCGACGTCGAGGACCAATATCTTCAGGGGTGGCTTCATCGAGCGGCGCGTGTGCTATTCCACTGTGACGTGCGTGCCCTTCGCTTCGTGCCGCGACAGGTTCCCAATGCGGTCGTCGATCACGCTGCGCACGCCCTTCAGAAATTCCACGCGCGCGTTGCGGAAATGGTCCGCTGTAGCGTCGGACCAGGCCTTCCGGAAGAACGGCTTCACATTCAGACAGTAGAAGCAGCCCGGAGCGTCAACGTTTCTCTTTTCGTCTGGCATAATCAATTCTCCCTCATTTCCACGGTTAACACTTTATTCTCCAACTTTGCGTGCGCCGGCGTCAGGGCCGCCATGGAAGTCGGCAGGCCGATGTGCCGGCGCAGGGTGCCAATCTGGACCACCAACTCGTCGCCCTTCTTGAACAGTCCCACTTCTCCCTTCACCGCGAAGGGCAATTGCAACTGCACCTCGTAATGCCCGTCGCGCTTGGTGAAGACGTAAGGCGCTTCGGTGCGCGTGACGGCGGCGGGGTCTTCGTCATCGGCATAGAGCGCGCGCGCCAGTTCCTGCAGGCGCTCGGCGCCCAGCACCTCGTGCGTGAACAGCGGCACGCGCCGGACCGGCACCGGAGAGAAGTACGCATCGATCTCCGCCAGCACGCGCTGCTGCGACTCGCGCCATTCCGCGAAAAAGGAATCGGTGATGGCCTCGGGCAGCACGCGGTTCACGATGATGCCATCCACGGTGAGGCCGTGCAGCGAAAAGTACACGAAGGCGCGCTGCGTCTCACGCAGCACCATCTTCTCCGGATTGGTCACCAGGCGCACACTGGTAATGCGCGGATCTTCGAGCAGCGTGTCGATGCCTTCCAGCTTGCCGAAGAGATCCTGGATGTTGGCGAAGTAGCTGTCGGTCGGCAGTTCCACCGGCGAAACCCGATTGGCCAGCGGGCGCACGGCTTTCAGCACTGTGCGCTGGAAGGGGAAAATGTGTTTCATGTACCAATCAAGCGTGGTGGGCATGCTGACGAAGCGCATCGATTCGGCAGTGGGCGCGCAGTCCAGCACGATGACGTCGTAGCGCTGCTCGCGCCGGAACTGGTTGACCCACATCATGGCGCTGAGCTCTTCCATGCCGGGCAGGATAGCCAATTCTTCGGCCTCCACATCGCTGATGCCGGTGGTGCGCAGCACGGAAATAACGTAGGCGGAGATCTCGCGCCAATGCCGCTTGATCTCTTTTTGGATATTGACTTCGTGGATGGCCAGCTTGTCGGCGATGGGGTAAGGGTCGCCGGTCTTCTCATGGAACAGGCTGGTTTCGAGATCGAAGGAATCGGCCAGGCTGTGCGCGGGGTCCACGCTCATGACGAGGGTGCGATAGCCGAGGCGCGCCAGTTGCACGCCCGTGGCGGCAGCCAGGCTGGTCTTGCCGACGCCGCCTTTCCCGCTGAACAGCAAAATGCGCATCTCTCTATTCTAGCAACGTGGGGCGGGCGTCCACGCCAGGCGTCCACGCCTGCGGCGGGTCTCTAGCTACTTCGCGGCGCAAATTCGATAGATAAGCCTAGCGTCTTCAATGGGCCCCATCGCGAGTTCATGCAAGAACGTACGAATCCTCAACGCGACTCGCCAGCCCTAGAACATTTCTTCGTAGAAGTGTTTAATTTCTCTTGACCCAGGAACCATATGGTCCAGCTGGCGGAGAAACAACCCCTCTCGCCAGCGAATGTCCTGTCATTATTGGCTTCCGCCACATGTGGACCGCTCGGACTGAGCACCATTGACTCTTGCTTACCCTCCGCGCTGGTGCTGGAACGGGTCGCGTCGGATGTTCGAATCGAAGATCGCTCCGCAAGAATCACCGGGTCTCTCCCACAATCCGGTCGCAGGACGACCTTCCAAGTCCTCCCGCCCGTTAGTCACCGCTCTTTTAACGAGTACGCCAGATCATGTAACATTGTTACTTTCCATTGGCTCCAGAAACCGAATTTTGCGCCCGGAAGTAGCTACAAAACAACAGCCAGTCGCTCCCGTCACAACGGCACTGATTAGGGCACTAGAGAGAACAGTGACTCATCCTGTGTAGTGCCGTAGAGCACGCCGCCGCGGAGGATCAATGGTGTAATGGGGTTCCCTCCCCCGGGGGGAATAAACGCGTGAATGACATGCTCAGTCCAAGGCTCCCCGGGTGTTGCAGGCGGCGCCAGCGCGAAGACGGTGCCCTGTCCGTAGCCGACTTGTGTGTCGTACGTGGTACCATAAACCACTCCGCTGGAACTTACGACCACGCCCGCTAGGGGCTCACCTACAGGCTCGAAGCTATAAAGGACTGTTTCAGTCCAGGCAGCGCCGGGCGTGGCAGGCGGTGTGAGCGAGAACACGGTACCACTCTCAGCAGCACCAGTTCCGCCTCCCAGCGTGGTGCCGTAGAGCGTCCCGTGTGGCCCGAAGGCGGGAGCTCCACTAGGTCCATACTCGTCACCCAGGCCGTTGATCCCGGTGAAAGCATAGAGTTCCTTTTCAGTCCAGGATCCCCCTGGCGTGACGGGTGGAATCAAAGAGTACACCGTGCCGGAACCCGTGTTCCCGTAGCCGTAGAGAATCGGGAGGCCATGGGACCAGTTGGGGGTGCTCCCGATTGCCAGACCGTCGTAAGGCGGTCCCGGCATGATGGTGTAGGGAACGTGTTGATTACCGATTCGGTCCACGAACCACCCGGTTCGGAGGGTGGGGTCATTCAGAAGACCGTGCTTGGGGATCCACTACCGTAGCCTTCGGTGATGCCGAAGAGAACTCCGTTCCCGGCCATCACCAGTGCGCAGGGGCTGTCCGAATCGGCATTACCAGTAAAATTATAGAGGACAGCCTCGGTCCAGGTTCCGCCGGGCGATCCGGGCGGCGTCAGCGAGTAGGCCGTGCCTAGATTCGCGCTCCACCGGCAAAGGTCACGCCGTAGAGCACCGGAAGCCCTCCTGAGCCGCTAGGACCAATCACCAGTTGGCCAGGGCCTGATCCGTCGCTGCCGCCAGTGAATGCGTAGAGTGTCGTCTGGGTCCACAAACCGCCGGGAGATGTGGGTGGCGTCAATGAGTAAATTTGCCCTGGCCCGAGGAAACTGTCCGTGCCGTAGATTATGCCGCTTTGATCCATCTCCAGGTAACCGTCGGCCCCCCCGATGATGGTAAATATTGGTGCAACCGCCTGTGCGAAGAGCGACGCCGCTGTCAGGCTCAGAATCCCGGCGCCCACCTTGCTGAGGTAGGGTGGCAAACGCCGCAGGCGCCTACCCGCGCGTTCCGGCCGTTGCTCCATGTCTGTTATTTTGTCCGTCATTTGTGTGTTGTCCTCTCATGTGAGTTTAGATTGTCTACAAGCTGGAAGCATACTGGCGAGTAATCGGCTAATCTTTTCGTCCCTTCTGGCGCTTCCCGGACCATTCCATACCTATAATGCGTAAAACCAACGGCAGAATTTGCGATTCGCCAAAATGTTTTTCGCACGTCGGCCGGTTGGAGACGAAGCGTACGCCGACTGGCCGGCCATGGCATGTTTCATCGGAGCCTGCTGGCTCCGGAAATGCATCTTGCAGCGTTTCGCTACTCATGTTCGGTGTCGATGTATAGGCTGGCGTCGCGAAGACTTGAACTTGGATTGCCGCAAATCGTGCACGCCCGCACGCTACTGTCGGCGAATGTCACAGCGATTCTACGCGCGCGTAAAACTTTGTGGCCCACGTGGCCCACTCCAGCCGCACGCGCGCTATTTTGCCAAGCCCGCAGAACGGCGGCACAGCGCCGGACGCGCGGCACGGGGCCTGGGCGGGCCAAGGCGGTGTCGGCATGCTCAAGCGAGGCCGTGGGACGGTGGGGGGGGCGGCGAAGGGGCGGCATGCGTGTTAGAGCCATCAGAGGCTAACAGCTCCGGCGCTTGCGCCATCAGCGCTTTGGCGATGGGGCCGTTCAGATGCGCTTCGCGTCCGCTTTCGCCGGCGAAGGCGTCGAAGATGCCAAAGACCGCGGGCCCCAATCGCAGTGCGAACCAGATGGGCGTCGTGGCTTCTTGATTGGCCACCGCCAGCCCCGTTTCCAGGAACTTGGCGACCTCGTCTTCCTTTCCGGGTTTGGCTTCCAAACGGGCAAATAGTGCGACTGTGTACATGTTTTTCTCCCTAGGAATCAATTTCAGGCAATCCCAGAATAGCTTCCGCGCCGGGAAAGAACCATTGGCAGGATCGCCATGTTTGATACCATATTTGCCATGCGGATTCACGTGCTTGCGCTGGATGGCATCTTCGACACGGGTTTGGCGGTAGTGCTCGATGCGTTCCGGACGGCCAACGAACTGGCGGAAATGTCGGGAATGGCGTCGCCCCGGTTCGAAGCCACTATCGTGGGCGTGCGCGCGGCGGTCAAGACTGCGCAAGGTTTGACTGTGCCGGTGTCCGCCGTTCCGAAGCGCGCCATTCCCGACTGGGTCGTGGTTCCGGCTCTCGGATTCAAGATGCCCGGTCCCCTGCAGGTGGCGCTGGCAAGGTCCGATATGAGCGACGCGGTCGCCACGCTTCGCCGGTGGGCGGATCGAGGCGCGTTGACGGCGGCTGCATGCGTCGGGACATTTGCCCTGGCTGAATCGGGATTACTCGACAACCGGGACGCAACCACAACCTGGTGGCTCACGCCATTATTTCGACAGAGGTATCCGAAGGTGCGCCTGGATGAATCGCGCATGATCGTAAAATCCGGGAATGTAGTTACGGCGGGAGCGGCCTTGAGCCACATGGACCTGGCCCTGTGGCTCATCCGGCAGAAGAGCCCAAAGCTGGCGGCATTAACGGCGAAGTATCTGGTCGTAGACTCGCGGCCGTCACAGTCTGCCTATATCCTGGCCGATCATCTGGCACACTCCGATCCGCTAGTGGAGCGCTTCGAGCGCTGGGCGCGCAGCCGCCTTACGCGGGGGTTTTCGCTCGATGATGCCGCGGCAGCCGCCGGATCGAGCAAGAGAACACTGGCGCGCCGCATGCAAGCCGTGCTGGGCAAGTCGCCGCTCGCTTATTTCCAGGATCTGCGCGTGGAGCGCGCGGTACATCTTTTGAAAACGACCGGTGAGACCGTGGAAGAGATCGCGACGCGGGTCGGATATGCGGATGGCGTAACCCTCCGGACTTTGCTGCGGCGCCGCCTGGGGCAGGGTGTTAAGGAAATCAGAAAAAGCGCCGCTTAAAACCGCCCTTTGGCCCATTTTTCGGAGTGGGGCTCTTGGTGGTCGGTATGCCCCCTAGTAGCGAGCAGCCGCTAATTGGCCGCACAGGGCTAAGCGCACGGCACGGTGAGGTTTTAAAAAGTGGGACATCTCAGGACGCATAACCCGGCCATTTGGCGGCATCGCGATCAGCACTAGAAGTATTTGCCTAAAGCGGCAGCGGACTCGAAGTCCCTGTGGGCGCTATTGAAAGCTGTTTCGGTGGTTGCGGAAGACCTGGCAGCGAACTCCAGGGGGTATATAATCCTCTTTAAAGGGGGTAAGCCCTTGCCTACCAAGCCGGTTCGCCTGATACTTCTCGCGGCGCTCGCCATCTTTGCGCCGCCCGATGGTGTTGCCCAAACGACGACCTTCGCCACGCTGCATAGCTTCCAGGGCAGTCCCAGCGATGGAGCGTCACCCCGCGGAGGTGTCATTTCCAACGGATCATCCCTCTATGGCACGACCTACGGTGGGGGCGCAAATATTTGTACGCCGCCGGCTTTAGACGGGTGTGGCGCGGTATTCGAGTTGACGCCCCCGACGGTCCCGGGTGGCACTTGGAACGAGACCTTGATCTATAGCTTTCGCGGGTGCTGCGTCGATGCAACCATACCGATCGCCGGTCTGGTGTTCGGCAGCAACGGGGTGCTGTATGGCGCGACGGCGTACGGCGGCATCGGCGAAGGCAACGGTGCAGTCTTTCAACTGACACCCCCCGCCATTGCGGGTGCAACTTGGAGCGAGACGGTGCTCTATTCGTTCGGAGGATCATCCGCTTTTTCCAGCTTAGGTCCGGAAGGAGCGCTGTTGCTCCGATGTCCAATGTCCGCTTACGTCCTCCCCCCTACGCGGGCGTAAAAAGCCCCGAAAAGCCTTCAAAACCCTTCAGCCGTCAGCCGCGCACGGGCCGATGCCTTTTTCGGCCGGCGCGCGCGGCGGCGTGACCGCAGCGCATCGGTGGCGATAGCCTTCCTGGTCTCTTTTTTTGGCAAGCCCGCAGAACCGCTGCACAGCGCCAAACGCGCGGCGCATGGCCTAGCTAGAACATTTCTTCGTAGAAATGTTTAATTTCTCTTGACCCAGGAACCAGCATCGAGTACTCTTGACTTTGATGATGAGAGTATTCGCGACCGTCCGACAGTTCCTGGTGGCGATCATCATTCTCTGGTGCGCTGCTTCAGCGGAGGCACTCTCACCGCGCACTACGTCTGCCGCCAATACCAACAGGGATATGGTCCAGCTGGCGGAGAAACAACCCCTCTCGCCAGCGAATGTCCTGTCAATATTGGCTTCCGCCACATGTGGACCGCTCGGACTGAGCACCATTGACTCTTGCTTACCCTCCGCGCTGGTGCTGGAACGGGTCGCGTCGGATGTTCGAATCGAAGATCGCTCCGCAAAAATCACCGGGTCTCTCCCACAATCCGGTCGCAGGACGACCTTCCAAGATCCTCCCGCCCGTTAGTCACCGCTCTTTTAACGAGTACGCCAGATCATGTAACATTGTTACTTTCCATTGGCTCCAGAAACCGAATTTTGCGCCCGGAAGTAGCTAGACCCGCGTCCCGCTCTTTCACGGCCGGAACGACCTCAAAATGCCACGCCTGGACCAGTCCGGCCGAGGCAAAAATCACCGCGAGGCACGATTCGGAATATTCCGCAGTGCGGACCTCCACTGCCATGGCCAATCCGGTCACTGACGGCCGGTACTCGGCGGGCAGTTGCACTGCTAGCATTCTTCGCAATCGGACAAAGCGCGCCCCGAAAGCGGCAGCCCCAACCGACATGCACAGGAATCCGAACCAAAGACAGAGAACGGGCAGCCAGTCACGCTGAGTCGGACCGTTACAGGAGCGGTCGACAATATCGTCAGCCCGCAGGCCGGCCGGTTCGCGGAACCAGCGTGGCAGTGACTACCACCGCGGCCACGACTTATGAACTCTTCTCGGCTAACCCGCACGGAAGAAACGTCGCTAAGGTGACGGTCACAGTGCAGTAGGACCGGCCAGACTTCAAACCTTTCGATGGGTGACCGCGTAAGCTAAGATCACGCCGACAGTAACGACCACCCCAACTCCAACGACGATTAGTACCTTAGCCGTGGTCGGGAGCCCCTTCCCTGTCACGCTTCGGACATCTCCGTAAGACGCGGACGTGGCTTTCTTCGTGGTCTTGTCAGTTATGCTAAACGAGTCGTTCTCAATCCGGCTGAGATAGCGCCGCAGTTCGGTTCCGTCTCTCAACTTCACGCGGACCACAGCCCTTTCGCCGACGCCGATCTTTTGCATCTTGGCCTTTACCGCTGCAGCCTTGCCTGGCGGCCCCTGAGCCTGCCCACCCGCTCCACTCTGGGCTTGCGAAATGCCGCTCAGGCAGGTGACGGCGACGATGAGGACAGCCGCGATGGTCTTCTTGAACATACATCCCCCGTAGCCTACGACTAGGCTATCGCGGAATCACCGGCAGCACCAGCGCGGATGGATGCTGCGCGTCATGGTAAATCCGCTGCTGCGCCTTGACCATGCGCGCGGAGCCGCCGCCCGGCTCACCCGTATTCAGATTCCGGTCAAAGCGCGGAAAATTGCTGCTCGATACATACAGCCGGATGCGGTGGCCCGCCTTGAACAGGTTACTTGTGGCCCACAGGTCGATCGAATACTCATAGATCTTGCCCGGCTCGATCGGCTCCCCCCGCTCAGCCGAAGCGCGATACCGCGCGCGCACAATGCCGTCCGTCAGGAAGCGCGCGTAACCCGATGGCTCCACGTCCGCCAGCAAAGCCGTGAAATCCGTATCCGCCGCCGAACTGGACGCGTAGATGGTGGCCTTCACCCAGCCGGTCGCCTCCACGTCTTTGGCCAGCGGCGGCGTAGAGAAAATCAGTACATCCGCACGGCCCTCGTTCGGGCGCTGATCGGCAGGGCCGGGCGGAATCTGACTGCCGCAGCACAGTCGCCCGCCGATCGTGGGGACCGGATGCGCCGGGTCGTATTCGTATTCCTCCGCTTCCCCGGCGCCCGGCGCATCGGTCGAGAGCGCGCCCTTCCGCATGTAATACTTCGTGTACTGTGTGCGCGCCAGCGGGAACTCCCGCTCGTCGCGCCATGCGTTTTCGCCCATGATGAAAATGCGCACAGGCGCGCCCGTGGCGTACTCGTTGCGCACGCCCTTCAGCGCGTAGTCGTACCACCGAAGGATGGTGCCATCCGTATCCAGCACCGCGCTCTTGCCGAAGGTCACGTCGCCAACCTTGCCTTCGGGCGAAGTCTCGGCATGCGCCCAGGGACCCAGCAGCAGCCGCTGATCGGCGCGCGCGGGCGAAGCGCTATGCATCCCCACGTAGTTCTGAATGGTGCCTTTCAAAAAGATGTCGTGCCAGCCGCCCGCGTGCAGCGCCTTTACGTTCATCTCGCCGTAGTGATCGGAAATCTTCCACGGCCGCCAGTAATCGTCGTCGCGTTCGTGCGCCACCCAGTCCCTGAAGTAAGGCGCCAGCGCCGAAACCGGCGGCAGTTCCAGCACGCGATAGCTATCCACCGGCAGTTGCCCCACCCACGCTTTGGGGTCCTCCAGCCCGCTGGCTTTGCGCCGCAGAGTATCCACCGCCAGACCGCTCGACCACGAACTGGCGAACCATTGCATCAGCGCGCCGTTCTGATACGTCCAGCCGTCGTAATACTCCGATGCGGTCACGTAAGGCTGAATGGCCGCCAGGTGTGGCGGGGATGCTATGGCCGCGAGCATCTGCGTCGCCCCCACGTAGGAACCGCCGAACATGCCGACCTTGCCGTCGGCATAGGGCAGCTTGGCGGCCCATTCGACGGTATCGTAACCGTCCTGGCTCTCGTAGCGGAAAGGATAGAACTCGCCCTGCGAGTCGAATCGGCCGCGCGTATCTTGGACAATCACCACGTACCCGTGCGCCGCCATGGCCGCCGCCGAACCGGCGCCGCCCGCGCGATTGTATGGCGTGCGCTCCAGCAGCACGGGAAATTTGCCATCCGCCTCAGGCTGGTAAATATCGGCGATCAGCTTGACGCCGTCTCGCATGGCAACGGCCACCCCCGAGTGAATGGCCACCCTGTAGGGCTGGCCGCTGGCGCTCAGCGCGAAGGCGAGCGAAAAAATGGAACCGGTGATTAGGCGCATCGGTATCAATCATAAGCGAAAACCCTGTGGGGCAGGCGTCCACGCCTGCGGCGGGCTTCTGACCCGCGGTTTTCAAACGCACTCAGGCCACGCTCGCACGTAATGCCGCTGGAAACCTTCGTCACTTTCACATGCTTGACAGTGACTCCTAGGAGGCTGCGGAAAAATACTCGCTGACCTTTTTTGACCTTTTCAGTGTGTTTTTTCAGGTTATAAACTGAATCCGGGAGTTACCCACTGAGCAGTGGGGGTATAAGTCAGCCGCCTTTCGAGGGTATAAGTACCTTCTTGCGCCTTCCCGGAGCGAGTAGACACACTACTCCTCAGGCCTTCCCTCCAGCATTTGCCGTGACCAGGTTCCGGATCCGTACCAGGTTGTAAGCGGCAGCCGTCAAAGGTGAACATCCATCCCACCCACTGAATCCCACGGTGCCGCAGCTTTCTCATTCCCCCGACAGTCTTCATCCAGCCGAAGATCTCTTCTACCCGGCGAATCCAAGGCACAGCGTTGCCATTGGACGTAGCATATAACCCACAGTTTTCGCTGGATGCTATCGCGGGCGGGGAACCCGTCAAGCAGCCGTGGGGCCGTGAAGGCAGCTCTCGCTCGCCTCGGTCATCGCCGGACCCGCGCCACATTCGAGTACGCAGATTCCCCATTACCGTTGGCCAACCGCACCCGATAGCACACCACGCCAGCCGGAGCGCTGCCGTCCACATACTCCGCACCGCCGGACGGTTGCGTGGCCACCCGGGTCCACTGTCCTGTGTCGCCGGCGCGCCGCTCGACAATGCCGTTCGCCGGATCGCCGCCATGTGTCTGCCAACGCAGCCGTACCGAGTTGCCCGCCACCGTTCCGGTCAGCGAACTGGGCGCTTCCGGCAGCACCGGCCAATCGAAGTAGTTCTCGTCTGCGATAGCCATTACGCTATCGCGTACAGGCAAGTTCGGAAACACATCGCTCTCCTCCGGCTTGGCGATCGGCTCGATAGCCCCCGACACTACGTCGATCAGCACAGCATGCCGTATTCCGCTATTGGCGATCGTCAGGTCCGCATGGACCGGCGGGAACGCGCCGCCGGGAACGCTGTGTGCGCCGAGCCAGTAAGCCACGATCGGCTTGCCGGCCTGGGTGCGAAACCCATACGCATGGAACGGCTGTGAGGTATTGTGCAGCGCCGGAACATCCGTCGGCGCGATCTTCATGGACGCATCGAAGCGCGTATCCGCAAACAGCGCGTTGGTATTTTGGTACGCGTAAAATACCGGACGCGGCGTGAAATCGTCCGGCAAATGCCGCAGCCCGTGAACGAAGCCGAAATCGTCGTATTCGTTCCCGTCCGTGCCCGCCGTCAGAAGCCACACAAAGGTCCGCACGCCCTGTGCCCAGTTATAAATCATGCCGCGCGGAATGTACTTCGACTGCACGGATTCGTCCGATCCCGGCCACGCGGGGATGGAGTTGAATTCGTCGTCCCAGAAGGGAATATCCCGCCGGATGCCCGGATAACCGCGCACCATCTCCCGTAACTTCGCGGGTGACTCATCGCCGTAGGCGCCATAATCCATCGACTCTGGATTCAGGTTCTGCCCGTAACCAGGGTATGTGTGATAGGCGAATACGTCGATGCCCGCCGCGCAATCGCAGGCATCCAGCGCGCGCCGCGCGAACTCGCGCGTAGGCTCGGCCTGGCCTCCGTAAATGACCTTCGCCTGCGCATCGGCGCCGTGCACCGCGGGAATGAAAGCCTTTAGCAATCGCCCGTAATCTTCCGGATTGGGCAGCGGATTCCAGTAATCGATATCCTGCTCGTTCCACAACGCGTAATAGCGGATGCGTCCGCGGAAGTGCCCCACCACGAACTGCACGTACTTCACGAATGCCGCGATCTGTTCGGGCGTCTTGGGGGGCCAGAAGACCGAATAGAGACTGCGGTCTGGATTGTGGAAGCCTCCCGGTTCGGGCGCCATCGCTTCGGGCAGCGTGCCGGCGGGCGATGTGTAGATCGGATTCCCGTACAGCAATTGCACCTGCACCTTCACCCCGTTATCCACTAGCGAGTCCACGTAGTCGTCCAAACCGGCTGGAATCGCCAGCACCCCGCGCTTCTGCTCGATCCAATCCCAACTGGTGTAGTCTGAAGTGTTTTCGTATTGGCCTATGCGGATCCAGCTTACGCCGGCATCGAACATGCGGGTCCACCAATGGCGGTCCCATGGCAGATACGGATCGCGAGGCAGGTCGGAATTGATGCCGAAGCCGTCCTGGATTTGGGAGGAACGTTTGGGCGGCACACGCCTCTGCGCGAAGAGCGGGAGAAGCGCCAACAGGAATACAAGGAGAGCGCGCATAGAGCTACCTTTATACACCCATACACCGGAGCGCGGCGAAAGAATAATCCGACCCTCCTTTCTGCTTTGGAAAGAAGATTTCCCAATACCAAGGCTTTTGGAGTATCCTAGTAGCGGGACCGGGGGCGCGTACCCCCGATCCCACTCGACCATTACCGGCGGCCTTTACGGCGCCATACGATAATGATCGTGACACTGCCGTGCAGCAGCAGGCCAACTAGAATCAGGATCATATTCGACCCTCCTTTCTGCTTTGAATCGAAGGCCCGGGCCAATACCCGGGCTTTCCCAATTCGAAGCCCAAGTGCTCCGTTTCAGGAACCCGCTCTTCCAATCTCGGCTTAGAAAGGACTCCGTTTGTGCAGTGCGCCGAGAGGCGCCAATTTCTCAAGTCTATTCGGACGGCACGTCCCGTTCGCCATCCAACTCCTCGATCAACTCGACGATGAGGGCTTGCCGCCCACGGTCCAAATCGGAGCGAGTCTCGTTGGGCTGGTGTGCTTGCAGCCACGCCTTCAATAGTTCCATCACCGGATTGGCAACCGCTTCTTCGGCGCCCGGCTCGAAGCGCAGTGGGATGTCGGAGTGCTCGATGGCGGCCTTCAATAGATCGGCAAATTTCATTTGGCGCTCGCTTTCAATCCCGTAGCTGCGTGATGATTCAACGGGCCGGCGCCGTGCCCCAACCCTGGGTTGGAGCGAATGGCCTGCGTGACATAGCTCTTGGCGCGCGCTACGGCCGCGTCAATGGTGGCGCCGCGCGCCATCTCCGCGGCGATTCCCGCCGACAGCGTGCAGCCGGTTCCGTGCGTGTGCGGCGTATCGAAATGCGGCGCGGTGAATTCGCGCCAATCCTGCCCGTTGAACAGAACATCCACCGCGCTCTCCTGCAAATGGCCGCCCTTCACCAGCGCGGCCTTGGCTCCCATCTCGCAAAGCCGCTTGGCCGCCGCCCGCATATCCTCCACCGTGCGCACCGGAAGGCCCGTCAGTTCTTCAGCCTCGGCCAGGTTCGGACAAATCAGCGTGGCGCGCGGCAGAAGCAAATCGCGGACTGCGGCGATCGCGTCCGGCGAGATCAGCGGCTGGCCGTGTTTGCTGATCATCACCGGATCGACCACCAGCGGGAAACGGAAATCGGCCGCCGCCGCGGCGATGGCTTCCACAATCTCGCGGTTCCCCAGCGCGCCGGTCTTGGCGGCATGCGGCGGAATATCTTCCAGAACGGCGGCCAACTGCGCCAGCACCAGTTCCGCGGGAATACAATCCACGCGCGCCAGCCGCACCGTATTCTGCACCGTGAGCAGCGTGATCACAGCTTCGCCGTAAACACCGAACTGATGAAATGTTTTTAGGTCCGCCTGGATCCCTGCGCCCCCAATGGGGTCGGAACCGGCGATAGTGAGCGCGATGTGAAGCATTAGCCAATAGTCTAACAGTTCGCGCCAAGTGCGTCGGTCCCCATGCCGCCTTATCCCCATGCTACCTGAGACCCCGCGCGGCCGCCGTAGTATACTGGCCTGATCCACTATGCCGGAACCCTTCGACATGCGCCTGATCCAGCGCGGCGCCCGCTTGCGCCGGTCGCCCTTTTTCGAAGCCACGCTGCGTTATGGCTGCCGCGCCTACACGGTCTACAACCACATGTTCCTGCCCAGCTACTATGACGATCCCGTCAACGAGTACTGGCACCTGCTCAACGAAGTGACCCTGTGGGACGTGTCCGTCGAGCGGAACACCGAAATCACCGGCCCGGACGCCTTTCGCTTCACCAGCCTGTTGACGCCCCGCGATCTAAGCAAGTGTCGGGTGGGCCAAGGCAAATACGTCCTGATCTCGACCGATGACGGCGGCATCGTCAACGATCCCGTGCTGCTCCGCCTGGGCGAGCAGCACTTCTGGCTGGCGGGCGCCGATAGCGACTTGCTGCTCTACGCCAAGGGGCTGGCCCTCCATTCCGGCATGCAGGTGACCATCCGCGAGCCGGATGTTTCCCCGCTGCAGGTGCAGGGTCCAAAGTCCAAACAGGTGATGCAGGCGCTGTTTGGAGACAAGGTGCTGGCCTTGCGCTATTACTATTTTCTCGAAACGGATCTGGACGGCATTCCCGTGGTCGTCACGCGCACCGGATGGACCAGCGAAGTGGGCTACGAAGTCTATCTGCGGGATGGCAGCCGCGGTGACGAGTTGTGGGAACGCATCATGCAGGCGGGGCGTCCTTTCAATATCCGGCCTACCGGGCCGAGCGATATCCGCCGCATCGAAGGCGGCATTCTGAACCATGGCGTCGATATGACATTGGATACCAATCCATACGAACTGGGCCTCGACCGCTTGGTCGATATCGACAAGGACGCCGCTTTTCTGGGTCGCGAGGCGTTGCGCCGTGTGCGCGCGGAAGGCGTGAAGCGGCGCTTGGTTGGCGTCGAGATTGCCGGCGCGCCGATTGAGTTCAACATGACTCGCTGGCCGGTGCGCAAAGGCGGCCAGACGGTTGGGCAGGTGACTTCGGCCATCTATTCGCCGCGCTTGGAAAAGAACATCGGTTACGCAATGGTGCCGGTGGCGCACGCGGCGCTGGGCACGGAACTGGAAGTCGGGACGCCCGCCGGCGCGGCCCGCGCGCTGGTGGTGCCGATGCCGTTTGTGGACCCCGGAAAGACGATTCCGAAATCATAGATTGCAGGCTGCCGGCACAGCTTTCTGGCACAGGCTTAGTCTGTGAAAAGCACGATGATCTGCTTCCGATGGCTCCCCCTGCTCGCTATAACCGCCGGTCTGTGTATGGCCGCGGAACCTCCTTCTGTCATCTTGATTTCGATCGACACCCTGCGCGCGGACCACTTAAGCGCCTACGGATATCGCCGCATCCAAACTCCCAACATCGATTCGTTCGCCCAGCAGGGTACCCTGTTTAGTAACATCGAATCGCAGGTTCCGCTCACGCTTCCCTCACATACTTCGCTGTTTACATCCACTTACCCATTTGAAAACCAGATCGAAGAAAACGCCGAGCGCGTGCCGCAGGGGCGTGTCACTCTGGCATCCGTGCTGCGGTCGCATGGATACAAGACCGCGGCCTTCATCGGCAGCGTGTTCCTCGAAACCGAGATGGGCCTCGACCAGGGCTTCGACCTATACGACAGCCCATTTCACTTTGAAGCGTTCTCGCCCATATCCGGCTCCATGTTCTTCGGCGGGGCGGGCCGTAACCAATACGCGGTCAGAGATCGGCGCGATGGCGCCTTAGTGCTGGGCGCGGCCCGCCGCTGGCTGGCGGCCAACGCCACCCAGCCGGGTCCGGGAGTGTTTGTCTTTGCGCATTTATTCGATCTGCACAAGCCGTACATACGCGCCGGATACGATGCCGAGCTCGCGTATACCGATGGACTCCTGGGCGCCTTCAAGCAGGCCCTCGTCCAAAGCGGTTGGTGGCAGCGCTCGCTGGTAGTCCTGCTCTCGGACCACGGCGAAAGTCTCGGCGACCACGGCGAAGACAGCCACGGCTACTTCATCTACGAAAGTACGCTGCGGGTGCCTCTCATCGTCCACTGGCCTGACGGCGCTCCCGGCCGCCCGGCGCGCGACGCCCGGCCCGCCGCCCTGATGGACGTCGCGCCGACAGTACTGGACTTTCTGCACATCGCCGCGCCGCCCTCGTTTGAAGGGCGCAGCCTCCTGCATGCAAGCAGCGATTCAAGTAGCCCGTCCCATATCTATAGCGAGAGCCTATATGCATACGACGGCTTCGGCTGGGCGCCGCTGCGCAGCTTGCGCGACGGCGTGCACAAGTATATCGATGCGCCCCGCCCGGAGCTATACAACTTAGCCGCCGATCCCCACGAACAGGTCAACCTGTATACCAAAGATCCCGCGCGCGCGCGTGCGCTGCGGGACGAACTGCGTAAACTGCTAGCCAGTCACGCTCCCAAACAGCCGGCCTCGCCCGCCGCCATCTCGCCCCGGACGCGGGCGCTGCTGGCGTCTTTAGGCTACCTGTCCGGAGGCCCACGCAAGAACGCGGGAGGCGCGCTGCCCGATCCGAAGGACCGGCTGGAGGAATACCGGCTCTACGAATTGGCGCAGTCGCTGCTGTACGACAAGCACCTGGAAGAAGCCGCCATCGTCTTCCGCCGCATACTGGCGCGCGATCCGAAAAATACGCTGGCGCGGCGCGATCTGGGCGGAACCTATGTCGAGCAGCATCTGTATGCCAAGGCTCGCGCCTGCTTCGAGACAGTAGTCGCCACCGCCCCCGACGATTACATGGCGCAGTTTGAGCTGGGCATCACCGACAAGAACCTGGGACTTACGAAGGAGGCGTTGGAGCACTTACAAGCTGCATGTAAGGTGGCGCCCGAAGCGGAACAATGCCGCCGCGAGTTACAAACGATACAAAAACAATAGCGGTCCTTTTGTGGGCCGGACATCCCTGGTCAGCATAGCGGTGGCGCGGCCTTACCTGATTGGAGCTTCCATTCTGTTCATCGCATAGGGGTTCCACCAGGCGTGGCGGGCGAAGAGCTGCCACCGGAAGCCGGGAGCGATCAGCACGCTCCTCCTGCTGACAGTGATCGGGTGCTCTCTCATCTCTTGGGTGAGCACGATCACCGGAGCATTGTCTGAGACCACGTTGCCGTCTATCCTGCCGGTGCGCTCTGGAATCAGCGGCCCCCGCAACCGCTATATAAGGGAGGCCCTGCCGTCAGGCGATTGAACCGCTAAGCAACGCACTGAAGCGGGCGCTTGAAGATTGACAGTTGTGAGTTTACACGCTATGACACGGCTCTGTGAGCGATAATTGACGCACGGGGTATGGGGCAGCGCACCCTGCCCTAACCGCTGTGGCCGTCCTTGCACCGAAAAGGTCCCGGTCGACCTTCTCCGGCTACGCCGCTCTAAGCAGTTCGGTGCGGTACTTGGGTGCGAGCGCTTTCACTTTCTCACCGAATGCGGCCTGCTCTTTTTCGTCCAGCTTCGGCGGGGGCGTCGTGCGCGTGGCGACCGGCACCCCAACCTCCATGAAGAATTTCTCCTGCCCCGCAGGAGAGCAGATACAGAGCATGCGCACCGGCCCAGTGGAAGTGTTGTGAAACTGATGCGGAGCGTTGGCGGGAATGTTCAGTGTGTCGCCCGCGCGCGCAATCGACTTCTTGCCACGGAAGGTCGCTTCCATCTCGCCTTCGAGCAGGATAAAGGTCTCCTCGAAGTCATGCCGGTGCGGTGGCGGGCCGCCACCCGGCGGGATGTGCATATCGATTACGCAGAAGCGTCCATCGGTCTCTTCGCCCGTCACGGTGATCGTGTAGGTATCGCCGACCAGACCGATGTGAGGGAGGTTGTCGGGCTGCGCCAGCGTGAGATTGCGTTTGGGGTTGTCCGGTGGGATCGTCGGTAGAGCGGTTGACATTTCGTTTCTCCTCTTTAATGTTCCGTCTCGGTTTGGCTTCATTTGACGCTGCTCACGCCTTCCAAAGCGTGGCGGTTTCTCTAGCAAAGTCCTCGTACCTGCGAGGCGGATGCCCCAGGAGGTCCGCCAAAGTCTGGATGTCTCCCGCCTCCGCAACGAAGCCACGTTCGAGATACCCTTCAAACATCATGCGGATGTCGAACGCCGACCACGATGGAGCCCGCTTTCTCATTTGTTCCTCGAACGCATCCATGTCGTCCCCGGAATAGCGAATCTCCTTGCCCAGCAGCCCGCTCCAAATCGATGCCATCTTGGGACCGCTCAGCACGTCCGGACCGTTCAGGTTATAGCTTTTGCCGAGATGCCCGTCGGAGGTAAGCGCAATCGCCGTGGCCTCGGCAATGTCCCGGATATCAACCGCGGAGATGCCCGCCTGGCCCAGAGGCATGGGGTAGATCCCAGCCTTCGTAAGCGCGTCTTTCAACGTCGCGTCGTTCTGACTGAAGTAGTTTGGGCGGATAATCGTGAACGGGACATCGAACTCCCGCATAGCATTTTCAATCGCGAGCTTGGAGGCAAAGTGCGGAACATCCTTGAAGCGGTCCACGCGGAAGACCGAGTGATAGACGATATGTTTCAGCTTCAGCTTCTTGGCCAGATCGTAGGCGATAAGGCCCTGCGTTAGTTCTTCGGGAACGACGGCGTTCAGCAGGTAGAGCTTGTCCACTCCATGCAATGCCTTCTCTACGGAGACCGGATCGAGCAAATCGCCGATCGCAACCTCAACCCCGTTCGGCGTCGGAGCGCCTTCTTTGCGTACAAGCAGGCGAATGTCCGCCTTGCGCTTCAGCAGCTCCTTCACGACTTCCGCGCCAACGTTGCCGGTGCCGCCTGTGACTAAAATCTTCATCGCATCACCTTCTCTTTCATTTGCCTGTCGAATTGTTTCGCTGCTGCCCTACGCAGGCTTAGGTGTATATATGCTTCACCGAACCGCCTGGATACACCTTCAAGCGCAATACAACATTGCGGCAATGCAATACTGTGGTAGGCTCAGCGGAGATGAGCTGCATCGCGCACCTGCAAGCGAATAAATCCGCGCGATTTGTTCATTGCTGCCCTTGTGCAGCCGGAAAAAGAAAGCGCCGTTCATGAATGACCTCGATCTCAACGATATACGCACGTTTGTCGCGGTCGCACAGGCGGGCACGCTGACGGCTGCGGGAAAGGAGTTGCAGCTCCCTACTTCCACCGTGAGCCGGGCGGTGACCCGGCTTGAACAGCATCTGGGTGTCCTCCTTGTGCAGCGAAGCCCCAGAGGTCTTGTCCTGACCGACTCTGGAAAAGAGTACCTGCAATCGTGCCGACGCGCCTTGCAGACCCTCAGGCACGGCCGCGAGTTGCTGGAAGACCATCGCTCGAACCCAACCGGGCTCATCAAAGTGGTTTGTCCCATCACTATGGCCCGCGATGTCTTAGCGCCTTTGCTGAAAGAGTTCCTTGGACGCTACCCTGATCTACGCATTGAGATCGAACCCTACGCAACGGGTTGGGATCAAGAGCCACGAGAGGACGCGGATGTGTTCTTCAAATTGCTGGCACCAAAGGATTCCTTGCGACGTGTGCGCCCCTACCCAGGCACTGTTCGAGGGCTTTTCGCCAGCCCCGGCT